>Ga0208253_1000690_pt1 | contig 12957 bp, 12 predicted proteins | sample CryBogCBE10Oct08_FD_184573 | JGI IMG/M metagenome (GOLD analysis project Ga0208253, IMG submission 184573) | Freshwater microbial communities from Crystal Bog, Wisconsin, USA - CBE10Oct08 (SPAdes) | ecosystem: Environmental > Aquatic > Freshwater > Lake | place: Crystal Bog, Wisconsin, USA...
GGTGACTTCGAGACTGACTCTATGCGCTATAAAGCAACTGAGCGTTATGCAATAGGATGGACAGATCCTAGAGCGCTCTTCGGTACACCTGGCGTGTAAGGAATAAATCACGATATGAGTGGAATAAAAGGACAACCACACAAAGGATCACATTTAATGTGTACTGCGGATGGTTGTTCTAACTCTGCAAAATATCGTGGTTTGGGATTGTGCGCTACACATCGCAATAGAATTTTAAGAAATTCAAAATTTGAAAACCCTGTTGTAAAACGCAATCCCGCAATTGGAGTTTGTTTTTCTAATGGTTGCACATCTGAAGTATTTGCTAAAGATTTGTGTAAAGTTTGCTACATGAAAGTTTGGTCAAAAACAAATCCTCATAAGGTTTGTGCAATGGCTTCAAAAAGAAGAGCATCTATTAGAAAACAAACTCCAAGTTGGTTAACAACCGACGATTTGTGGATGATTGAAGAAGCTTACGATTTAGCACAAAGACGAACCAAGTTATTTGGATTTCAATGGCACGTTGATCATATTATTCCTCTTCATGGAAAGAATGTATCTGGTTTTCATGTCCCAACTAATTTACAAGTTATACCTGCTATAGCAAATCAACGTAAATCATCTATGTTTTTTAGTTCTTAACGGGTTCATGCCCAAAAGGAAAAAATATGCCGCAATTTAGCGACGATCTCTTCTTAGGTTCCGCAATTTCGTATGCGGGTACAAACGTAAACAATGCGTATGGCGATCCATCCCCAATGGGTACTGGATTCGGTCCAATGGGACGCACATTCCTGTGGGATACCACAGCGGCTGTCGGTACAACTGCGGCTGTTCTAGCGGCTGTTACACCTACTACAGCAACAACTTACAGCGGAACCTCCCTAGCGGCGGCTAATACTGCTATCAACACAACTCGTGTTGTACGTGGTGACGGTACGACTGTGATTCAACTTGACTACCCAAGAGCGGTAGCGGTTACAACTGCTTCGTTTACTGCGGCGACTTTCGTTACAGCAAATATTACAGCATCAAATACAACTGGTTCATTCTCTGTTGCAACAACTCCTCTCGTTGGATTGGCAGTTGGTCAGACAGTGACTGTAACTGGTACAAACTCTGGTACTTCTACACTTGCGGCAGGTACATACCTGATCTCTGCAACAAACGGTACTACAACCTTCACACTGACAACCACTTCTGGTGGCGTGGTAACTACAGTTGCTTCTGGTACAAACACAGGTTTGACATTTGCTAACTCTATTACCGCAACAGCAATCACTGTTTCTGGATACGACTACTACGGCGTACCCATGACAGAGATTATTGTTAACAGCACATCGTCTGCTACTCAAGTAGTTGGACGTAAGGCTTTCTTCCAGGTTTACTCTGTTTCTTTCGGCGCCGCCCCTGGTGTTGCCGTATCAGCAGATACATCAAACGTCCTTGGCTTCCCCGCACGTATCTCTGACTACGGATATATCCTTAGCAACAGATTCAGCGGTTCTTTGTCTAACGACTCTGGAACAGTAGCTTTGGCTTATTACAGCAATACAACTAACTACGCTACACAAGTTGTAACGGGTTGGACAATTGCTTCTCCTGGCGTGTTGACTGTTGGTTATTCACCTGCAAGCGGAACAATCGTTCAGTTCACAGGTACACCTCCAACTGGTATCAGCACAGGTACTAACTACTGGTGGACATACATCAACGGTACAACTGGTAAGCTCTCCTCAAGTCAAGCAAACTACCTTGCAGGTACATTCTTGGCGGCTACTGGATCTTATACAGCAAGTGCTTCAAGCATGGTTCCCCAGTTCACTTCAACCTCAGTAACTCCTGATGTGCGTGGTACATACACACCCGCAGGTACACTAAACGGGTTGGCAAGACTTGTGTTGAACCTCGGTTTGACCGCCATCCAAGTTGGCCCTAATGCTACGGCAACAGGTCTGCTCGGCATTACCCAAGCTTAAGGAGACTAAATCATGGCTAAAGCAAATAAAGGGGCAGGCGGTTTCAGCCAAATGCCTAAGATGATCACCGATGAGCCCTCAGTTATTCTGAAGCTCAAAAAAGGTGGTTCTGCACACCACAAACATGGTGGCAAGCACGAAGAGCATGGTCATAAGACTATGCACAAGGCTATGGGCGGCATGATGGATGGCATGACACTACCTGCACGTGGTGGAATGGCACCTACTATGGCTCCTAAAATGGGCTCTATGGCGGCTCGTAGAGCGGCAATGAAGGGTATGCCTACCCCTATGATGAAAAAGGGCGGTAAAGCTCATCACGCTGAAGGTGGAAAGATTGAGAAAGAACTTCACAAAGTGGAGAAAGAACTCAAACACCACGAGCATGAGAAAGCAGGCAAGGCTCATCATGGTCTTAAAAAGGGCGGTCACGCTAAGAAGCATTTTGCTAAAGGCGGCTCAGCAATGGGTAAAGAGATCGACAAGTTTGAGACTAAAACTACTGACGAAAAAGCACCTAAGAAGTTCTTACAGACTGAAATGCATGATGGTGAGCACCATGACAAGGTTCATGGCACTGGCATGGTCAAAGAGGGCAATGCAGGCGGTTACAAGCATGGTGGTAAGGTTCATAGAATCTCTGGTCACCCAGAGGGATCACATGAGCACCACAAGGCTATGGCTAAGCACCACGCTAAGATGCACAAAGAAGGCGGTTCTCATCACCATCACAAAATGGCTGAGCACCACAAAGCTATGTGCAAGGGCGGTAAATACGCTATTGGTGGCACTGTTGGTGACCAAGTTGCCAAGAAGTATGAAAACACAATGATGGTTGACGGCGAACACCATGATTCAGTACACGGTACTGGCGAGGTAAAAGAGTCAAACGCAGGTGGATTCAAACACGGTGGTAAGGCTCATCACAAGCATGGTGGCAAGCACCACTTTGCTAAGGGTGGACACGCCGCTCCTGACCTCAACCTAAAAGACACTGTTGAAGGTGGCAATTGGGAAGATCGTCCTGCTGACACAACTAAGCCTGGTGTGCGTATGCAGACTACTGGTGCTGTCAAGGAAGGTAATGCAGGTGGCTATAAGCATGGAGGCAAGGCTTCAAAAAAGCACTTCGCCACGGGGGGCGCTGTTAATAAACAGGGTTCTGCTGTGGCAATGCCTCAAGGACGCAAGCCTGCGTCTCCTCCCGTTGCTATCACTCGCTTAGCAGGCACCTTTAAAAAGGGTGGCAAGGTTAAGCATTTTGATGAAGGCGGTCCAATGTACGCTCCAGGGCAAAATCCTCGTGATATTTCCCCTGAAGAGTACAGAGATGCAGTGCAAAGGAGAGCACAAACCGATGCGTTCAATGATTATTCTGCCAGGGGTAGGGGTGCAATGTCTGATGCTGAGCAGTTGAAGATGTTGGAAAACTACACACCAATGAAGCATCCAAGTGCGGGAGCGGGTAGAGGTTTTGTAAACCCAACGCTTAGAAAGCACGGCGGTAGAGCCAAGAAGTGAAAATCGGTGGGGGCTTAGGCTCCCACCATTCTAATAGGTGAAATATGTCTCAACTTTCAGTTTATACAGGCCCAACGTCGAATTCCGATAACCAATTACGTCTTCAGCAAGCACAACGCTCTGGTGCGTATGATGCTGTAGATAAGATCAGAGTATCAACTCCACAGTCTTTAATTGATACCGACTTTGAGTATGGACAGCAACCCACCAAGTGGGAGCAAGTTTCCTTACAAAATAACCGTCAATCTCTGTACTACCTGCCAAACTCGGCTTTACCAGTTTCAGCAATTACTGGTAATCAATCCAATAACTATCAGTTAGTGATTACGTTTGCATCAAACGTGACAGTCGCTACAGGTACACCATTCTTTATTGAAGACACTATTGACCCAAATGCTCAAGGTTGGGCTTATGTGGTCGCAGGTGTAAGCGCAGGTACATCTATTACTGTACAGGTGGCTAACCCAGTTACTACAGTTAATAACTACTCTGCTACAACAACTTATTGCTACCAAGGCTATACCTATTCAAACTGCGGTATTGCATTAACTGGTACGACAGCATTTACATTTAGTGGTTCTACAGTTACTGTAACCACATCATTCCCACACGGGCTGTCAGCAAACTCAGCGATTTATATCACGGGTACGACTGGACCATCCACAGCAACTCAAATTAATGGTGCTCAGACAGTAGCTACTACACCAAGTGCTACCACATTCACGTTCACTAACGTCAATGGAACACCATCAACAACGATTGCCAATACAGCAGGTCAAACTAACCTGTACGCTCGTCCTTCTGGATGGGTAGATACACACGCTTATGATGGCTCTGTTAACTTTACAGCGGGTGCTTCTGTACCTAATCAACAGTTGTTCCGTCAGACAAGACGTTATTTCCGCTATCAGTCTGGTAAAGGTATCCAGTTCTCAACAGGAACTATCCTTAAGCCACAGATTGCGTTTACGACACTGACTTCGTCTGGAACAACAGTTACTGTAACGAGCAAAACACCACATAACTTGACTGTTAACACATACGTTCAAGTATCAGGGTTTGATCAATCTGCGTACAACGGCATCTTTAAGATTGTCTCTGTACCAACAGCTTTGACATTTACTTATACTGCCGCAACGACACCAAGTGCGACACCTGCAACATCAACAGTACCTTCTATTCCTCACGTAAGTCCATATTCTTGGTATGGATCGAGCAACAAGATTGGTTTCTTTGACAGCCAAAACGGTATTTTCTTCCAATTTGATGGTCAAACACTGTATTGCGTACTGCGTAACAGCGTAAACCAGATTACTGGAACCGTTACAGCAACTCAAAACAGTTCTTTGGTAACTGGATCAAGCACCCAGTTCTCAACTCAACTGGTTGTTGGTGACTATATTACGATTCGTGGTCAAACACACCGTGTTACAACCATTACTAGCGATACACAGTTGTACATCACACCTGAGTACCGTGGCGTAACTATTGCAAATGCTTTGGTTTCTCGTGTTGTTGAGGTTAGAGTTCCACAATCTCAGTGGTGGGATGTATGTGATGGATCAAATTCTGCTTCTAACCCATCTGGCTATAACTTAGACCTGACCAAAGTACAGATGTTCTACATGGACTACTCTTGGTACGGAGCGGGTGTGGCAAGGTTTGGATTCAGAGCTACAAGTGGTCAAATCATCTATGTATACGGCTTCCAAAACAACAACGTACAGTACCAAGCTTATATGCGTTCGGGCAACTTGCCATCGCACTATGAGCAAAACACTGTATTGCCATTAACCACAATTACAGCAAGTATTGCAACAACAGACACTACGATTAACGTATTAAGCACAGCAGGATTTAATCCTGCGGGTGGTACAGCACGTATTATTGGTAACGGTACTTCTGGCGTTATTGAATACTTTACCTATACAGGTTTAACTACCACCACTTTGACTGGATTGACTCGTGGTACGACAGGTGGAGCCTCTGCAACAGCTTACACTTATTCAGCTACTGCTCCTATTGCGGTTGAATATGCGTCTCCTGATTCAGCGGCTCAGTTATCTCACTGGGGTTCATCTGTTGTGATGGATGGTGGATTTACGCAAGACGTATCTGCTATTTACAACTACGGTATGACATCAGCGGTATCTACATCTAGTGCGACTGCTGTGCCTATTATGGCTATTCGTGTCGCTCCTTCTGTAGATAACGGTACTGTTGGTACTTTGGGCGTCAAGGAAATTATCAACCGCTTGCAATTGCAGATGCGTGAGATTGCTATGTTGACGACTACAAGTTACCTTGTTCAGTTTATTTTGAACGGTGTAATCGGTGGAACAAGTGGATTTACTTCATTTGCATCGCCAACACAAAACAACACCAACACAACATCTATCGTTCAGGTGGCAACGAACACCAATACGGCAACTACTATTACTGGTGGTGAGTCGATTGCGGCGTTCTTTACCAACACAGCAGGACAGACCACTTTGGACTTGACCTCAGTTGCTCCGTTCGGTAATTCCGCTTTGGGTGGTGGTCTGTCAAACACAGTGCCAACAAGCCAAGCAGGTACTTATCCTGATGGTCCAGACATTTTGTACGTAACAGTTAGCCAGGTTGGATCAAACGGAACTGCGTTTGCTCGTCTGTCATGGCAAGAGTCACAAGCATAATGCCTAGCAAGTCACCTGCTCAACATAGGCTGATGGAAGCCGCCGCCCACACAAAAGGTGGGTTTGGTGGCGTTCCTCAAAAGGTAGGCAAAGAGTTTGTCAAAGCTGATGAGGGGAAAAAGATGGCTAAAGGTGGACTCTATGCCAATATTCATGCTAAACAAGAAAGGATAGCTCATGGATCTAAAGAACACATGCGTAAGCCTGGCTCAAAAGGCGCTCCAACGGCTGAAGCTTTTAGGGAATCAGCTAAAACAGCTAAGAAAAAAGACGGGGGAGTAAGTCTTGCGGTGGGTAGGGGTGAGAAGTTACCCGTATCTAAAGGCGCAGGATTAACAGAAAAGGGCAGAGAGAAGTACAACCGTGAGACTGGAAGCCATTTAAAGGCACCACAGCCCCAAGGAGGCGCACGTAAAGACTCATTCTGTGCCCGTATGTCTGGCGTGGTACATCATTCAAAAGGGGATGCTGAACGGGCGAAGGCATCTCTCAAGCGTTGGAAATGCCCAGGGTGGTAAACCATGTCATATTCAGGAACCGTTGGCAATACAGTCATCAATGTCCAAACATTGATAGATCACGGTGCCCGTCGAGCAGGTAAGCTTGCCGAGGAGTTGACGGACGAGCAGACACAATCAGCTAAAGAGTCGCTGTTTTACATTCTGTCTAACCTAATCAACCAGGGTATCCAGTATTGGGCGGTCAATAAGCTTGTTTTAGGGCTCAATGCTGACCAGTACATCTATTCCCTACCTAACGGCGCCAATGACATCTTAAATGCGCTGTATCGCACGATGAATCAGCCCTCTGGTAGCTATACATCTAGCGCAGGGGGTACGGTTGCCAATGTTTACGACAACAATATTGCTACTTACTGCCAACAAACGTCAGCCAACGGCAATATTCAGGTCTTTTACGGCACAAACAACCCAAATTACATCGGTTCTATAGGCTTTATGCCCTATATAGCAGGGGGTGGTAGCCAGACATGGAACTACACCTTCCAAAGCTCACCTGATGGCACCAATTGGACTACGCTTTATACAGGAACAAGCGTTACTGTGACCGATTCACAGTGGATTTGGCAAGATATTGACCCTGGGCAGAACGTAACCTATTACCGAATGGTTGCCACTGGTGGTACAACGCTATCTTTACGTGAACTTTACTTTGGTAATAACGCAAGACTGCTTCAAATGTCACGCCTAAACCGTGATGACTACACGAATTTACCGAACCAGAACTTTACAGCCAATCAGCCGTATCAGTATTGGTTTGATAGGACGATTCCTCAGCCAACCTTTTATCTCTGGCCTGTACCGAGCACGTACTTTGTGCAGGCAACCATTTGGTATTCACGCCAAGTCATGGATGTGGGTTCTTTGACCAATCAACTTGAGATACCAGATCGTTGGATGTTGGCTGTTCAGTCTATGTTGGCTCACCAAATGAGTATTGAGTTGCCTGGAGTTGATATTCAAAGGATTCAGTACCTTGAAGGACAGGCTGAGAAGTACTTCCAGATGGCTGAGCTTGAGGAAAGAGACAAGTCACCAATCTATCTGGCTCCAAACATATCAGTTTATACGAGGTAACTATGCCAATGTTCCTTGATACTGAGGGTTATGCAAGCATAGCGATTGCGGTGTGCGACAGGTGCAAGATGAAGCGTGTCTTCTCAACCCTGCATCCAGACATTAACTTTCCAGGACTCAGGGTGTGTGAAGAGGGTTGCATGGACGAGAAAGACCCCTACCGACTGCCTGCTAGGAAAACGGAGAGGATTAACTTGAGATTCCCAAGACCTGATTTGGCGCTCAATGTTCCTAACAATCAGTTGATCACAGGACAGTACAGCAACTCTATAATTTCAACAGGTACAAATACTTCGCCCCCAGGTTTGGTCAATGGTGATGAAGACGAAATTGTTATAGGTTCATAATGGCACAAGTACAAATATCTCAGCTACCTACCGCATCGACTCTGACTGGCTCAGAGATTGTGCCTGTCGTACAAAATGGCGTGACCTCTCAAACAACTGTGGGTCAGATCGCCAGTTCACCTACCCTTACCCAAACATTCCTGACGGCTACCAATCAGACCTCAACCCTAGCTAATTCACGTTATATAGGGGCAGGAAGCGGTTTAATTGGTACGGATGGTGGAGCAGGTGCTCCTTACACTTTAGCGCTCACTGGAGCCCCTTTAGCGCTTCTCAGTACATCTACTGGAATTCAGGTCAAGACAGGTACAAATACCATGTCTGGCGTTACTTTAGCGGTGACTGGAGCGGGTTTAGCCATCTCTAACGCTGATGGAACTACAGGTAATCCGACGATCTCTTTAACGGGGATTATGGCTAACCTGGCGTCCACAAGTGGTACAGGACTGCTTGCGATTAGTGGGACAACGCTCACGCCCACATCTGTGTCTGGTACAAGCAACCAGATTACAGTGTCAAACGGTACAACAGCGCCAGTAGTTGGCCTATCTTCTAATGCGGTGATGCCTGGAACTGGGGCGATTACGCTACCTTATGGCGGTACATCGGCTAGACCTACGCCTACTAATGGCATGATCCGATACAACACGGATACTGGTAATTTTGAGGCTTATGGTAACAACAACTGGGGATCTATCGCCCTTAATAGTGGTGTTACATCTATTACAGCGGGAACAGGCCTAAACGGGGGTACGATTACCTCTACGGGTACTATTTCCATCGCTAATACAGCGGTTACAGCGGGTACATACGGTACAGCTACTGCGGCGCCAGTCATCACGGTTAACGCTCAGGGACAGCTTACAGCGGCCTCCACAATCACAATTACGCCTGCTTTCTCATCTATTACGGGTACGCCAACGACTTTGGCAGGGTACGGTATATCGGACGGTGTATCGCTGACTGGCACACAAACGCTGACCAATAAGTCAATCAGTGGTGCAACAAACACGATTACAGCCTTACCCAACTCAGCACTGAATAATAGTGCGGTGACGGTGAATGGGGTGGCTATTAGCCTTGGTGGATCTGGAACCATTACTTCTGTAGCACCAAACGCTTTGACAATTGGTACTGGATTATCAGGCTCTAGCTATAACGGATCTTCAGCAGTAACGATTGCTATATCCAATACGGCTGTTACGGCAGGATCTTATACAAGCGCCAACATTACTGTAAACGCTCAGGGTCAGATCACATCGGCGAGTAGCGGTAGCTCAATGATTTATCCAGGGGCAGGTATTCCGCTGAGTACTGGATCTGCCTGGGGAACAAGTTACAGCACCAGTGGATCTGGAAACGTAGCGCTGACTACAAGTCCTACGTTTGTGACACCAATTTTGGGTACACCTACATCGGTGACGCTTACAAATGCAACTGGACTGCCTCTGACTACGGGTGTGACTGGAATTTTGCCAGTTGCTAACGGCGGTACAGGAATCAATACTTTAACGGCAGGATACATTCCTTACGGTAACGGAACGAGTGCTTTTGCTTCAAATTCTGGATTTACGTTTAGCGGATCAACACTGACTGCTCCAGTTTTAATTGTTAACTCAACAACAAGCACAACGCCCAACCTGACGTTTAACGCAAGTAATTCAGGATTTACGTCTGGCGCAAGCGTGTCAGGTAGTTATTTGCAAACCGTATTGCAAAACAGTAGCGGAACAGCAGGAGCATCAACTAATTACGTTTTAAGCAATGATCTAGGTACTGATTCCACTTATTACGGTGAATTTGGTATGAATTCCTCTGTTTACACAGGTGCAGGAGTTCCCGCTGACTTCTACAGTATCAATAATGGTATTTACTTCTCAGGACATGATGGCGATATTACAGTCGGTTCTGGAAACGGTAAGAAGCTTTATTTTGCTTGGGGTTCAACAGGTCAATCAGCGCACGTTATTAACTCATCTGGTGCTATTGGACTCAACACCAACTTAGCGGCAGGAACAGGCTCAGGAACAACTAATTTTGGAACAGCGGGTCAAGTAATGATTTCAGGCGGTTCGTCTGCAACTCCAGTATGGGGCGCTGTTGCGGGTGGAGGATTTTAATGTTTAAAGATACAATAGAGCAAAGGATTTAACATGGCTCAGACAGGCTATACACCAATTTTGATATATGCCAGTGGAACCACTGGTAACACGCCTTCAGCATCCAATTTAACAAGTGGATCTACAGGTGCTGAGCTTGCTATTAACTATTACGATGGTAAGTTGTTTTACAAAGACAACTCTGGTACTGTACAAGTTATTGCTTCTAAGGCATCCAATGTAGGTAACTTTTCAAGTTTAACAAGCGCAATAACACTCCCTGCGGGGACAACTGCTCAAGAGCCAACTGGTGTACAGGGTATGTTGAGGTTCAATACAACAACAACTCAATTTGAAGGCTATAACGGTAGTGCTTGGGCTTCTGTGGGTGGAGCGGCGATCAGCAACGATACTTCTACAGCAACGTATGAGTACCCAATTTTTGCATCTGCAACATCAGGTACAGCTCTGACTATATATACGTCTAATGTTAAGTTGTTGTACAAACCCAGTACGGGCGAGTTACAAGCATCGGAGATAACAGCTAACAACGGATTGATATTAAATAGCACAACCGTTTCAACAAGCTACACGATAGCCTCTGGGTATAACGCATTTTCTGTTGGACCAGTGACGGTAGCCAACGGGCAAACAGTAACAGTATCCAACGGTCAGCGTTGGGTTGTGATGTAAAGGAAAATAAATGTCAACAACTCTTTCAGCAGGAACAGCCACAAGTGGCGCAGCGTTATCTTCTGACACTTCTGGAATACTTCAGCTTCAGTCAGGTAGCACACCTACTACTGCGGTAACTATTGATACAGCCCAAAACGTAGGTGTAGGTGTTACGCCTAGTGCTTGGGGGTCTTTTAAAGTTCTTGAATTTCCTAATGGTGTTATGTTTGGTTCATATACTGGTGGGGTTAACCAAGCGTATATGGGAACAAATTTCTATTTTAATGGAACAAACTTTATATATAAGCAGAATGATTATGCAGTAAGGTATGAGCAAACCTCTGGTACACATCAATGGTACACAGCATCATCAGGAACAGCAGGAGGAACAGTATCCTTTACCCAAGCAATGACACTAGATAATAGTGGTAATTTGTTGGTTACAAAAACCGCTTCTTCTGAAACTACTGTAGGCGTGCAGATAATTAATAATGGTTCTATTGCTGTCACAAGTGCTGGAACAAATAATTACACTTATTACAGTACATCTGCAAGTGCTTACAGATTTTTTGTAGACGGTTCAGGAACAATTCATGCAACTTCTACATCAATTACTGCCATTTCAGATGCAACATTAAAAACTAATATTAAACCTTTAGAAACAGGTTTAGCAGAAATTAATAGGCTTCAGCCTCGTAGGTTTGATTGGGCAGACCAAACTAAAAATGTTGGAACAAATATAGCAGGGTTTATTTCACAAGAAGTTCAAGAAGTTTTACCTGATTTAACACCAAGTTTTAGATATTCACAAAATGAAGATGGTACAGATGTATTAAAACTTGGCTTAAAAATGGGTGACATGATACCAACAATGGTAAAAGCTATTCAAGAACTCTCTGCCCAAGTAACAGCACTATCAGCAAAAGTAACAGCTCTCGAAGCTAAAGTTGGAGTCTAATCATGGCATACGGAAACCTTAACGTAGACACCATCACAGGAAGTGGTGCAAGTAGTGTCATAGTAAACAACGGTACGAATAACGTTTGTGGGTTTACTACTGGTAACAACTTACAAATGCTACAAAATGGTGGTGGCATAGTATTTAGTAATTCCTCTGCGACTACTAACTCAACTTTGAATGACTATGAGACAGGAACTTGGACACCTACTTATACATTTGCAGGGGGAAATGGAACTGCTAGTTTTACGACCAGTTTAGCAAGTTATACAAAAATAGGAAATACAGTTTCTATTAATTTATATTTTGATATGACAATAGGAACAGCTAGTGGTGCTTTTTCAATATCAAATATTCCTTTTACTTCATCTACTCGTGTTCCATGCAGTCTTTTATGGGATGGTGGAGGTTCTGCTTCAAATGTGGTAACCGCAGATTTAAATACAACAACCATAGCATTTAATTTAACACCTCAATCAAGCAGTTATTCAACCACACTTGCTGCTTCTAATATGAATTCACATCCTTACCCAAGGTTAACAATTACATATAAAACAACATTTTAAGGAATCACAATGACACTTGCATCCACAACAGTAATTGACAAAGTAGAAACCTTGCAAGACGGTACGCTACAAGTTCGCCAAGCAGAAATCATCACCAAAGACGGTGTAGAGATTGCCCGTAACTTCACAAGATGGGTACGTCACCCCGGTGACACAGGCGCACACACAGACCCTAGCCCAGTACCCGCTATTGCAACAGCAGTCTGGACTGCCGAAGTAGTGTCTGCTTACGAAGCAATGGTAGCAAGCCAAGCTAGAGGGGTTTAATATGTCCATCATTCTTGACGGAACTAATGGGATTACAAGCGTAACAGGGTCTGCTGCGTTATGCGCTGCTGGTCCTGCTTTTAGTGCTTACATGAGTTCAAACCAATCAATTTCAAATGCTACTGGCACATTGATGCAATTTAACACCAAATTTTTTGATACGGCAGGGTGTTTTAATAATACAGGAAGTACGGTAACTTTAAATGGAATTTCAGTTCCTGCTTATTCTTTTGCGCCAAACGTAGCTGGTTATTACAACGTTATAGGAA
>Ga0208253_1000693_pt1 | contig 12873 bp, 9 predicted proteins | sample CryBogCBE10Oct08_FD_184573 | JGI IMG/M metagenome (GOLD analysis project Ga0208253, IMG submission 184573) | Freshwater microbial communities from Crystal Bog, Wisconsin, USA - CBE10Oct08 (SPAdes) | ecosystem: Environmental > Aquatic > Freshwater > Lake | place: Crystal Bog, Wisconsin, USA...
CTATTCGCGATGCCGATGTCATCTTGGTGATGGATAAGGGCGCCCTTATTGAGCAGGGGACTCATCACGATTTAATGGCGGCAAAGGGCTTCTATTACGACCTCTACGCCAGCCAGTTCTCCGCCAGTATCTCGGAATAACCTTCAATTTGGGTCAATCCCAATACCCGTTACACTTCACCTGCTTGCCTCAATAATTTGAGCGTAGAGCGTGGGGCCTATAGCTCAGTCGGTAGAGCAACGGACTTTTAATCCGTGGGTCGACGGTTCGAGCCCGTCTGGGCCCACTTATTCAATTCCTCTTTAAAACCGACTCTTCACTGAACAAATTAAAAGTTGTATTCGTCTCTTAAAAATTCCGACTGTGGTTAGGGAAAATTTAAAGATTAATTTTCTGCCTTTTCTTCTGCTTCTGCTTCTGCCTCAAGATTCAGAGTACGAATAGCCTGCATTGCTTGCCTACCCGTCACCTTTAATTTTCGGTAAATAGCCACGGTTTCTTGGCGGATGAGAGATTCACTATAACCAATTTCTAGGCCAATTTGGGAATTATTGAAGCCTCGTTCTAATAAACCAGCAATAACCAATTGCCTGTCACTCAAGGGCACTGGAGGAAGATCGATCTTTTGCTTCGTACTTAGCGCCACTTCTACAAGCGCCTTAGGAAGACGACTTGCGTAAAGTCCTAAGAGCGATCCGATTGCAACAAAAAAGACCTTCATGGACTCTGATAATTCAATCTCGTGAGAAGAATAGAAAGCCATTCCACCTATGGGATAAACCGGAATGGCAACACCTGATGTCCACTTCACGGAAGTTTGAAGTTGATTCATGAGGGGATATGTAGATTTAAAGTATTCATCATGCTTCAAAACGATGACCTCATTTGTTCTGATTGCATCTGTGATCGGATATTTAGCTTGAATGGGAAGGTCGGCGAGCGAGCCGTACTCAGTTGCTTCCCAGCCGAACCCACCTAGCGGGCAAACGACGCCCGTTTCGATGAGCTCACCTATATAGATCGTGAGACAGCCTTCGGCGTTAAAAGTATTCATAACGAGAAATTGCGCTATTTCGTTGTATGACTTAGGTGGACGGGCAAGAAAATCTGAGAAGGCGAGAATTTTCTGTGATTGCATGCTTTCCTCCGCTCTATTGATTAAATCTGCACTCCAGACGCAATGGCTACTTTCAGATTACTCTCCTTTACGTAGTTATTGACAGAGAGATTTTCCACGCTCAAATGGGTTCATTTTGTCTGGACTTAATTTCATATTTCAGATCTTTGTTAAAAGCTCTTTATTCATTTCGCTAAAAAATTTAGTCTGCGCACAACAGGACATGCGCCGATTATCTTAAGCAAAAACGCTTATGTTCTCCCTTATCGATGTAGTCGCTTAAAAGGGGATCACAAATGCGAATATCTCTCAATTTAAAGGAGTTGAGCGTGCTGGTTTTTGCATCAATTTTTTTCGCCTCCATCGCCCCCTTAAATAGCGAAGAGGTAAATGCTGACGTTCTTCCAATTGGGATTGGAGTTGCTGGACAATTTTCTCTTCTTGCGCCCACGATTACGATTGGTGGAGCAATTTCTGTTTATTCCGCTATAGGGGCGCTTTCTGTCGCTAGTGCGACGGGGGAGGCCGCAGTCACTGATCCGACCGTCGCTAAGCATTTTGGGGACGATAGTTACATGGCAGCAATGGTAGATCTTACGTCTGCCATCAGTGGTGCTTTTTCTGACACGTCGACTTCTATACCAGCCACGATATTGGATGCTCAAACATTTGTTCCTGGAAGATACTATTTTTCTGCCCAAGAAGTAACAACCTCTGCCAATGCTGTTATTACTCTTGATGCCAGTAGTAATCCGTCTGGAGTTTATATATTTATTTTTCCAGGAAATTTTACCCCTGGCGCAACTGTCCATGTGATGGGAAATGCAGATCCACGCAAAGTGTTCTGGATCGCCCAAGGCAATTTCACATTGGGGGGCGCTAGTTCTATTTGGTTGGGAAATGTCTTAGCTGGTGGAAGTATCACACTTGGAAACTCTGACATCGTTATCGGCCGGACATTATCAATGACTGCGGTTACTACTGATGCAAGCCAGATATTACCGACACTGGCGAAACCTATTTTCGCCATAAGTCGCTCTGTAGAAACTGGGACTGTTGGCTCTCCGATTGCTCCAGTTCTTATGGTCAATATTCAGACAAGTGCAGTGGCCTACTCCATTTCACCGGCGCTACCTTCAGGGTTAGCCTTTATTACAAGCACAGGGGAAATATCTGGAACACCTAATTCAGAAAGTGGTCCTACGACTTACACAATTACCGCAACAAATGCGACCGGATCTGCAAGCCAAAACTTTATATTGACGGTCACTACTCCTATCTCCACTGCGCCACTACTTTCCATCTTATTTGCTGATCAGACACTCCAACCTGCGATAATTGGAACGCCTTATAGTGACTTTATTTCAGCCCAAACGCTGAGTAATGGATTGTCAGACTCACGGACGGTTACATACGCACTTGCATCTGGATCATCTCAGCTTCCATCGGGGCTCGTCCTTGACCCTGCCACGGGTGTTGTTTCAGGAATCATTGCAACAACAGTTTCACCTGGAACTTTTAATCTTTTGTTTACCGCTTCTTCCCCTGGGTATACAACTGTCACAACTTCATCAACCGCAAACTTGATTGTTAATGCGGCACCATCACTCTCCATCGCAATTACTGACCTGACTCTTAAGTCTGTAACGATTGGGGTTCAATACTCTGACTTCCTAGCGGCACAAACGCTGAGTAATGGATTGTCAGACTCACGGACGGTCTCATACGCACTCACGTCAAGTTCCTCTCCTTTACCAATCGGCCTCGTACTCGACTCAGCCACGGGTGTTGTTTCGGGAACAGTCTTACCGACGGCTACGCCAGGAACTTACAATTTTTCTTTCACTGCTTCTTCCCCCGGGTATACGTCAATCACCGCAAGTTCCTCCGTGCTTGTCGTACAAGAAGTGACTCCAGTGTCTCCAGTGACCCCAGTGACCCCAGTGACTCCAGTGACTCCAGTGACTCCAGTGACTCCAGTGACTCCAGTGACTCCAGTGTCTCCAGTGACTCCAGTGTCTCCAGTGTCTCCAGTGTCTCCAGTGTCTCCAGTGTCTCCAGTGTCTCCAGTGTCTCCAGTGTCTCCAGTGTCTCCAGTGTCTCCAGTGTCTCCAGTGTCTCCAGTGTCTCCAGTGTCTCCAGTGTCTCCAGTGTCTCCAGTGTCTCCAGTGTCTCCAGTGACTCCAGTGTCTCCAGTGACTCCAGTGACTCCAGTGACTCCAGTTGTACTCACTAACAGACTCTTGATGACTTCTTTTTTTGCCAACAATAGTTCCACACTATCTCCATCACAAATATTGGCAATTAAGACATTGAGCCAGACGATGTTAAAGATGAAGATTGAAAAAGTTACAATTGTTGGATTCACAAACGCTGCCGCAGGAATGGATAACAACAAACTCGCGATGGCGCGAGCAATGATCTTGGTCAAATATTTAAAACTTAACCATTTCAATCAGGTTATTTCAATAAAATCAGTTATTACGGCTAACACAAAAGCTAACCAAACGGCTAGTGCATTGACTGCATTGCGCAAGGCAGAGATATGGGTTGTTCTAAAGAAATAAAAGATCCAAAATCATTAAGCACAAGCCCACCTACCAAACCCTCTCGGTCTTTACTTCCTACCCATCAGCACCTTAAAGAAGCGGATTACCTTGTTGCGCCAACGCTTTCCCTGCTGAATCGGATTCACTTCAAGTATCTGCATATGGGCTGGCTCACTAGGAGTTTTGACCTGTTCGCCTACCGTTATAGAGACTCTCCCACTGAGCGTGAAAACGCTCAGTGGGGCCTATAGCTCAGTCGGCAGAGCAACGGACTTTTAATCCGTGGGTCGACAGTTCGAGCCTGTCTGGGCCCACTTTTTAGAAATAAAAGAAAGCCCCTTGGAATCAATCCAGGGGGCTTTCACCATATGACGAACGGTAATGAATATTAACACTGCCCACAGGGCTGGCTTATTCACATTTCGCACAACGTTGAACCGTCCGCTATCGCCAATGGTGTGAGCTTCTTCGTACAAGACGAATCTGACTGGGTCACCGGGCAGTGTCTCTCAATTGATGGCGGCCACTCTCTCCATTAAGACGATAGAGTTTAGTTACCTACTCGATTGGCTGTGGCATGAAAAGATCAAAGCTTTTTCTTATCATCTCGATCGCAGCACTTTTTATCGGCGGACTACAGGCAACTGTCTCTCCAGCTGATGGACCAAAGATTATTCCTGGTTCGCCAACTCGTTATGGGTTGGTCTCTTGTGCAACAAATCCACAACAAGCTGTCGCATGCATTGAATCAATCACTGCCATCGACTTAAAAAATCCCGCTAAAACCTATCCAGGTAACACGACTGGTAGAACGATTCCATTGCAGCCAGATATCGCATCGAATGATGGAATCCCCAGCCATGTCACGCCTGAGACCGCAGCCTTTACAGTCGGCAAACGTGAAGAGTGGCAATTCCCAGGGCTAACTTTTGGCTTTGGCGGCAACTCAGTGATTGCTGCAGTTGAATTTCAACCCGACGGTGCTACCTGGTGCTGGTTTAGCGGTGTCTGTGATAACCATCGTGAAGAATTTCAGATTGCTTTCAACCCAGCCCCTTCACCGAGTTTAGCTCCAGTCATAGTTCACTTTCGGGACTACTCGAGTGATCTTCAATGTGGACCAAAAAATAGTCCAACTCTTTGCTCGGGAGCTCCAAATTTGGGTGGCTCATACAGGTTCATAGTGAAGATGCGCGTCCCACAAGATTTTCTCTACGGCGAAGTATCTGGTCGTGGAGTCCAAAACTTATTAGTTAAAGATGAAGGAAATCTCCCAGCATTCCACTCTGTGCCAACAAAAGAGATGACAGTTCAACTCACAAATTTGAAGTACAGCGCAACACTCACCTCTGAACTGATTCCAGATTGGCGAGTTAAACCGAGCGCCCACTTTGAAACTGATCTTCCTGTTCTCTGGATCTTTGGGCAGAAGAATGGATTCTCAGATAATTTAGGTCCGTGTAGTAAATCAGGTGGCGTGATCTTGACATCAAATGCTCCAAACACAACTGATCCAACGTGGGATCCGGCAAATGAAAGCATTAATGTTCAGATATCAGCCCCACATCTGACTTCTGCAGGTGATCCAAATATTGGTTACTTAGAGATTCGTATTCCACGTGTGATGGCAAAATGTCTCTGGAACACCGACCTTGCTGAGGCTGTTTCGGCAAAGATCAACATCTCCTATGATGATGGCGGAGCACCAAGTGTTGTTGCAGTTGCAGGCAAACTCGATGGCCAAGATTATGTTGTTGTTACATCAGGATTCCATTACTCATCGCCAAAACTTTCTATTAAGTTGTCGAGCGTTCCTGGCCATCCAGCAACTCCAGAACCAGTTGTAACTCCAGCACCCGCTCCGACGACGGCCCCCGTGACACCAAAAGCTCCGGCAAAGCCAGCAGCTTTGAAGACCATTACCTGTGTCAAGGGCTCCTTGAGCAAGAAAGTTACCGCCGCCAAACCGCCCTGCCCGGCCGGGTATAAACAAAAGTAAAGAAGTTCAACCCTTCTATTTACTCCCACCAATAAGACTTTCGCTAACACCGGAGTCAAAGCCGAGGGCTAATTTCCACCTAAAGGCCCGAAAGTAAGCACAATTGCAACCTGAGAAGGTTTCAACTCAGTTGATGCGTTGATATTTGATTGCATCTTGGTGAATACCCCAGTCGTGTCAGATGTCAGTTTTTGGCTGAAGATAAGTGCGCGGAACGTCCCGTCACTGGCCGTTTCAACAGTGGGGTTAAACCCACCGATGAAATGGCCATAGACAACTGCTGCTGAGCCAGGAAGACCTTGCTCAGTAGCGAACTGCGAAATATCTGAATTAATTTGAGTCAAATCAAACTTGTCATACGTGCGACTAAACGCCTTGAAGTAATCTGTCTTCGTCTTAGCTTTCTGCGTGACGGATGTATCTTTATGTGGAATGTGCACTAAGGCTGGCACAAACGAAATAGTCGCGAGAAAAATAACCATCAAGGCGAGAAAGAGATCGGCATACATCCAACCGGCTAGTCCTAAGACATCTTCAGCGTCGTGATTCGGGCGGCGCCTCAAGGATTAATTCGCTTCTTAATTCCTTGCGTGACGTTGCGAAGATCTGCCGTCGATCCCCTCAGATTCTGAATGGTGTTACTAACCGAACTGGCTAGCGTTGCAGTCGTTACCTTGCGTTGTGTAAAGAGGAAGTCACCAAGATCTAGAGCAATACTCGTCCGCTCCTGTTCGAATTCACTCTCTTCTTGATCGCGCACTCGCCCGATGCGAACTGTGAGATAGGAGATCAAGAATGTCGAGATAATCACGAGCAAGATGAGAATCACGTCAAGATCAGCAACTTGAGAAATTTTCCAAAATGGAGGAAGCACCCCATACCCGTTCTGCCAAAATTGAAGGAAGTTTGCTACAGAGTTTTGATCTTTTGCGACATAGATTGCAAAGTACCTACTTGATTGGCTCACCGCTGCCCAAGTCAATGCGACCGGAGTGAAGACCAAGACATTTCGAAGAATTGTGAGAGTTGAAAGTAATCGAAGCATCCTTGCACCATGAGCAGATTTTGGATGAGGGAGTAGATCAAGCGGATCAGTCTCTGACCATCGGGCTAAGTTGGAGTTCTCCATTAAAGCTCGGGATACTCGAGAGAGATAAGGATCTGTAAGTAGTTCATGCTTTTGCCCCCAAGCGAGCAACTTTTCAGCGAGCAATTCGCGCACAAGTGGTTTTCTCTTTGAGGTCATGAGTGACTCTTTCACGTTTTCACTCCAAAAGATTGGACTCGCGCTCGGCTTTCGAGCAAAAGCTTCACAATCGATGCAGATCAAGAGCGAGAGCTCGTTGTGAGAAGAGATCTGGTGAGTTACACTTTAAGAGAACACCCGACAGCTGGGCTTATCGATTAACTTCGCTGAGTTTGACGGCCGGAAACCTCTTTTAAAGAAGGCCGGCCCACCATGCGTAGAACAGTTCACCCTACCCGTAACTTTGCGATGAGAAGTTTTTCTTCCTTGCTCATCTCGTTAGGCACTCTCGGGTTCTTTGGAGTCGCCTCATTCATTGGGATTCAAGAGGCATCAGCGACAATTTTTGCAACTCTTAATACGCCAACCTCGGTAAGTGCAACGGCACCGAGTTCATCCTCGGCAACAGTCTCATTTACTTTTTCAGATTCAAACTTTTCCTATCCGTCAGATCAGCTTGTGGTAAAAGTTTATTCCGCATTAACCGGTGGCACAGCCCTGTCATATACGAGCGGAGGTAGTGGTTCTTCGAGCCCACTCACCATTTCCGGATTGAATCCATCGACAACGTACTACTTCACGGTCTATGCAAACGGCAGTGGGTACCATTCAGACTCTAGTGAATCAAGCCCGCGAGCATCAGCCACAACGGCTGCCGCAAGTTCGGGAAGCACAACCTTGGGCGGAACTGTTGTCACAATTCCTCGATGTTTCTATGCAATCAGTGGTGTTCCTGGATCTATTTCACTAACGGGTTCTACCTACAACCCTGATGTGACTACAGGTTCTACAAGCCTCACTGGAACAGCAGCAGGATTAACTGCCAGCGCCTTCCCAGATGCCGGCAGTCCCTTTAATGCATCATGTTCGTTCTACAACTCATCCAGTCAAAATCCAACAGTGAAGGCTTCTATCGCAAGCATTGGCTGGACAACTAGTTGTAGCCCGTGCGCAAGTGGTGCTTCTTCATTTACTTGGAACGTTGGTTCTACTTACAACAGCTCAACTTCACCCCTTTCTGTCGGAGTTACTGCAATTACGGGCAGCGGTGCAAAACTTAACGATTGTGCGAATAATGGTGGAGGTGCAAATCCCTGGACTCTGAGTTCTAGTACCAACATCACCAGCACATCTGCGGTTAACATCATGAGCTCGGTCAATACAAAGCCGCTTCAATGTGATTCGAATGTTGTCATTTCATCACTTATTCCTTATGGAAACATCGCACCGAACGGACAAGCAAACTACTCCGTCACGGGTCCAACGATCACTTTCACGCTCATTACCTCCTGATCTGAAGTATTAGGGTGAAGTCCTCTCGGTTTCTCTCTGCCCTGGCACTCGCTCTGGCCTCCTTATCGACCCTTGTTTCAAACTCGGCTCACGCTCAGACTGCGTCAAAGGGTCCGACTTTAGGTGTCGGTGTCGATGTGATCCCCGCAACGAATGGCGATTCTGCTTTAGGAACCGCTTCTAATCTTTGGTTCTTAATTAAACCAGGTGAATCCGGATCTCGAAAAGTCATTGTGAGAAGCACTGCAAATATTTCTGGAGTTGTCACTCCTTCTATGGTTTTTGGCATGTATGTCAATGGATCTGCCACATGGGATGAGGCTCGAGTATCTCCACTGGCGAAATGGACCACATTTTCTGACAATGCGATCTCTCTCCGGCCGGGGGAAGAAAAAGAAATCACGATGACAATCAGCATCCCCAAAGGTGCTGCTATCGGCACGAATATCGCCTTCCTCTTTTTCGCTATGAATCCAGAAGGTGTTGTAAAGAAATCTGGTCGCTTCTCTATTGGAGGCGCGGCAAGAGTAGGAGTTCCGATCTTCCTTGGAATCGGAACAATTGATCAGATTGCGATTGATTTCCAAATCGTTCAAACCAGCACTTCGCATAACGGTAAGACCCGTTACATCAACGTAACCATCAAAAATATGGGAAAGACCCCAATCGCTCCGGTCGGATACTTAACGATTAAAAATGTAACAGGTGATATTCAGATCAACCAGAAATTCCCCATGTACAGCAAAACCCTGCCGCCTGATGCGCAAGGCACTATCAGCATTCGAGTTCCCGATTCAATTCCAAATGGAAAATGGGTCGTTGATGAATTCCTTCAACAAGGTGCTCAGCAGAAAACAAATGAAGCAACCATTACTCTCACGACCTCAAACTTCTGGAGCCGTACAAATGTGATGACGATTCTCTTCATTGCGCTCTTCGCTGCGATGTTGATCTGGGGATTAATTCTGCGCCGCAGGAAGACTAAGGATGATGGCGAACCACATGCTCCAACTGATGCGATGAGTCATGAAGTACAAAAGTCGATAGCAGAGCTCGAGAAATCTTTAGCCACACCTAAGGCTAAGAAAAAGAAGGCTCCAGCTAAAAAAGCCGCTAAAAAATCGCCAGCCAAGAAGATTGCTAAGAAGGTTGCTAAAAAAGCTCCAGCTAAAAAAGCCGCCAAGAAGGCTCCAGCTAAAAAAGCCGCCAAGAAAGCTGTAAAGAAGACCCCACCAAAGCGGCGCTAACTGCGCCCAGTCACGGTCTTGAAGAACTTCACGATCTTTCTGCGCCAACGTCTTCCTTGTTGCAGTGGGTTGAGTTCTAAAACCTGCGCTGAGAGCGGTTCGCCCGGTGTCTTAACATCTTTAAGCGCCGGGCTGCTCTCATCTAATGAGTCAGCAATACGATCCATATTTCCTACAAGTGAGACTGCACGAACTAATTGATCTTGGTCGACGCTTTTTGCTAATTCAAAGAGATGATCGGCAAGAACTCTGCCCACTAATCGCAAGTCATGAGCAACGTTATCTACTTGATCCAGATTGCTATCTTCTGCGACATATTCAATCTTCGTCAAGATAGCGCTACTGCAATCCAAGATCGCCTGGGCTAGTTCGCCATTGCCCGATAAAAAATTTTTCTGATCAACTGCTGCATCAAAGAGTGTGCGAGCCATGGTGCGCACCTGAACAATTGTGTGTTCGATCGCGACCCCTGAAATATAAAGTGCATCAGCAACATCTTCTTGCTCAAGCGGTGACCATCGTGCAAAACGCTTTGCTTCAAGTGCTTGGGCACGAAGCTTTGGAATCTCCTCGATTAAGAAGCGACCCTTAGCCAGCCACTTACCGGCCTCGATTGCCTCATATCCGACTGCAACTCCTTCGGCCATCTCAGAGAGAAGTGCCGCGCACTCTTCACCAAGCCGGGAGATCTGATCTGATGTCCGACCCTTGGGAGTAGACCCATGCGAAAAATACGAGAAGACAATCGCAACGCCAGCGCCCACAAGAGTTGAGAGCAATCTATGCAGAGCAGTATTTCCGCTGATGCCAGGGCCAATAACGATCAGTGCAGTGACTGGAACGTTTACTGAGGCAACTTCACCTAAGTGCAGTCCGCGGGCAACGACTGAACAGAGTAGAACCGTGGCGGCCACGGAGATAAATCCAAAGTTAAAGAGTCGGACCGAACCAAGTGCGACGCTGGCACCGATGGCCGTACCAACTATCTGACCGAATCCTTCGCGCACTGATTTATAGAGCGAGATACGGATGGATAGGGCGCAAACGATCGCTGCGACGACGCCACCAGATTTGATGAAGGTGTCACCGAGAAGCCAAGCCGTTGCTGATGCCGCCGATGCAACCGCGATCTGGCGCACCCAGACCTTGCGGTCAGTGAAGAGTTTGATAACTTTGCCGAAGAAATTCTTCATACCGCGGGCTTAATTCTCTTGATATCTAAGCGATATGCCAGGACTCCACACCCGATGATCGCTGCGGCCGGGAAAAACAAGGCGAGCGATAGCCCATAGATTCCGGCAAGAGATGAGATACAGAATCGTCCAACTAAGAACCCAGCCGATCCAATGATCTGCATCCGCGCAATCGCGCGAGTAGTAGGGACTCCAGGGATACTTCCTGCGACTGATACATACGACGGTGGCATAGGGGATACGCCAAGACCAAGCACGGCATAGCCAATACACATTGATATCAATGCACCATGAGGGTGATGAGTCTTCAATAAGTTGGCAGCGATTAACCCACCGACATAGCCTGCTCCGCCTAAGAACCCACCAAAGCGAATGACCGTTGGGATATCCAAACGGTCAATAATGCGACCAACAGTAAAGCGGCCAAGGATCTGCGCAAGGACAAATGATGTGTAGCCGAGCGTTGCGAGTGATGCGCTGAGTCCAAAGCTGTCGTGGATCAGAATCGAAGACCAATCGCCCACTGAAACTTCAGCGATCGAAGCAAGTAATGATCCCACTGCAACAAAGAGAATGAAGTTCTTGATGTTCTGCGGCAGCGGCTCGTCATGAGCGACTCCATCATTAGTAGAACGATCCTGATGATCCACCTCTTGTGGCAACAAGGCACGGGATACCGCAAAGACGCCAAAGATTGCGATCAACGAGTTAACGACTAAGTGCGACTCAACTGAGAAGTGCTTCGCAATAAATCCTGCAGCAAGGGAAGCTGTAAATGCACCGATCGACCATGTGCCATGGAACGATGGCATCAGTGATCGGCCGGTCTTCTCTTGGATCATCGACCCTTGCGAATTGCAGGCGACATTCATTAACGAATAACTAGTTCCGGCGCAGAATGCAACGATTGGTACTTGCCATCCAGCGTTGATAAAGCCATAAGCGATCTGCGATCCACCGACCCCAATCATCACCAGCTGAGCCAGGCGTCTGGTGCCGATCCGAAGCGCAATCTTCGATCCGATCAGATTTCCAAAGATTGCACCAACATTGCCGACCATCATGCCGTAGCCAAAGAGCGCGACGTTGATTCCGACATGGCCACGGATCTCGGCGAAGCGGGCTGATGTGGCGGCAACGGCCATACCCATAAAGAAGAAGGTGAGCCGGAGACTGATCTTCGCCTCACGAACTCTTTCGGCGGTAGGCAGGCTCACGCCCCTATTCTCTCGTAAATCCGCGCTCTCACCTATTGTTGCCCCATGAGTTCACGCGTACAGGTCGAAGCAGCACTCCATAAAATCGAGACGATCGATAAATCCGGCTACACCCTCAACTCAGTACTCGCTGTTCGCGAGGCGGCCCTCGCCGATGCCGATGCTTATGACAAGGCCGGCAAGGATCTGCCACTCAAGGGCCAACCAATTCTTATTAAAGACAATATTGAAGCCGTAGGACTTCCTGCCACTGCCGGGTCACTCGCACTCGCTGATACTCTTGTCGAATCTGATTCACCACTCGTTACTCGTTTGAAAGAAGCGGGCGCAATCATTGTCGGTGCCACCAACCTCTCTGAGTGGGCAAATATTCGATCTACTAAATCAACATCGGGTTGGTCAGCAGTTGGTGGACTCACTGCAAACCCATGGATTCATGCGCATAGCGCCGGTGGATCATCATCTGGTTCTGGTGCTGCAGTTGCTGCTGGATTAGTCGCGATGGCGGTTGGATCTGAGACCGATGGATCGATCACTTGTCCGGCATCACTCAATGGTTGCGTCGGTATCAAGCCGACCGTTGGATCAGTCCCGCGCGAAAAGATGATCCCGATCAGTGGATCACAAGATTCACCAGGACCAATGGCACAAACCGTTGCCGATACTGCACTGCTTCTTGAAGTCATGACAGGGCAAAGCGGTTTTGTTGCGGCCCTTAACCAGAGCGAAGGAATTCGTATCGGTGTTGTGAAGAATTGGCTCACATCGAATGAAGGCACCAATGGCCTCTTCCATGCTGCAGTCGATGCGCTCGCTAAAGCTGGTATTTCAATCACCGAAGTTGATATTCCAACACCAAAGGATCAAGTCGGCGAAGATGAATATGATGTTTTAAAGCATGAACTCGTTTCAGATCTCGGTGCATACTTAAAGACTCGTAAGGGTGCCAAGGTCCAATCACTCGCCCAGGTCGTGGCCTTTAACTTGCAGAACCGCGAAACTGAGATGAAGT
>Ga0208253_1000695_pt1 | contig 12867 bp, 12 predicted proteins | sample CryBogCBE10Oct08_FD_184573 | JGI IMG/M metagenome (GOLD analysis project Ga0208253, IMG submission 184573) | Freshwater microbial communities from Crystal Bog, Wisconsin, USA - CBE10Oct08 (SPAdes) | ecosystem: Environmental > Aquatic > Freshwater > Lake | place: Crystal Bog, Wisconsin, USA...
GTCTTGGTGAGATGGATGCAGACCAGCTCCGTGAAACCACGATGGACCCAGATAAGCGCACCTTGCGCCGCATCACGATGAATGATGCCAACGCAGCAGAGGCGATGTTCGAGCTTCTCATGGGTAATGAAGTTGCTCCTCGTAAAGAATTTATCTCCACCGCTGAGATCGATCGCGATCGTATCGACGCCTAACCCCTCGAGGTTCTAGAGTGTGAGCCATGAAGCGCAACGATATCCAAGCGCTTCGTGGCTTCTCTGTTTTAGCGGTGCTTCTCTATCACCTTCAAATTCTTCGCTTCAAGGGTGGATTCCTCGGAGTAGATATCTTCTTTGTTATCTCAGGCTTTGTGATTACGCAGCGATTGGCTCGCGGTGAGGGATCCGCTCGCTCACAAATTATTGATTTCTATCGCCGCCGGGCAAAGCGAATATTGCCGGCCTCGCTCCTTGTCATCACCCTGACCGCCATTTGCGTTCGCATCTTTCTCTCACCGCTCTCCTGGAGCAGGTTTGGCTTTGATGGAATTGCTACGACATTCTTTGCGGGAAATATCAGATTTGCGGCTCAAGGTAATGACTATCTTTCGCAATCGATGAGCCCTACTCCATATCTCCATTATTGGTCGCTCGGAGTTGAAGAACAGTTCTATCTCATCTGGCCTGTGCTCTTCCTCTTTATCTTTAGGGCACGGAAATATCTCGTATTTCCCTTTACTCTCCTTGCCACACTTTTTGCCATCTGGTACACCCACGTATCCCCAGTGAACTCGTTCTATCAACCATTCTCTAGGGCGTGGGAATTTCTGGCAGGTATTTGCGTTGCCTTATTGGTTCAGAAGCCTGCTCGTGGTGGAAAATTCCTGGCCCTCGTGGGCTGGGTTGCAATCACGGTATCCATACTCTTTGTTGGAAGCGACCTCCCTGTCCCTGGAATGACAACGCTGATTCCTGTTCTGGGTGCAGTTGCGATCTTGGTTGCATCAGAGCGCATGCCGTGGGAGCGATTACTTGTTCGAGTAGGGGATTACTCGTATGCGATCTATCTCGTCCATTGGCCATTGGTTGTTATAGCACTTGCTCGATATCAAGGGCTCAGCAATACCTCAAAGGTGGCAATTGCTCTACTCTCGATCACTGGTGGTTTCTTGATCTCACAATTTATTGAGCGGCCATTCCGCTTCGATAAGCGCTTCGCCGTAGGACTATCGATGTGGGGCGTCGGTCTCGTTGCCGTGGCTGCAACGGTCTTTGGAGCGACAACTTTTGCTTCTGCCACACCAGCGATCGGCAAGGCACAAATCGATTTATCCGAGCCGATCATTTATACCGATAAATGCCATCTCGACTTCGGGGTTTCAAAGCCGCAGTCACCGTGTTTATTTGGTGACCTTCATTCCAAGGTAGAGGTAGTGCTCGTCGGAGATTCACACGCCGCTCAATGGTTTAACGCTGTTGAGAGAACCGCTATCTCTCACCATTGGAAACTGCTCTCGCTGACAAAGTCATCGTGCCCAGCCGCATTTCTGCCTACTAAGCGAAATGGCCTTACTGATTCATCGTGCGCGACATGGCAGAAATATGTAGCAAATCGCATCAAGGCCGAACACCCAGCAAAGGTCTTTATTACCTCCTTTAGTGAGTACACCTATCCGCTAGTGCAGTCTGGTCAATATTCATCACTCTATTCCAATGGCCAAGTGCTGTTTGTTCGCGCGTTGGCACTTCCATCATCAAGCATCTATTACCTCGAAGATACTCCACGCCCACCGGTATCAATTCCTGATTGTTTAGCGAAGCATGCCAAGAATCCTTCTCAATGTGATTTTACGTTGACGCGATCTTCAGCGACAATCGCGATTCAAAGGAAAATTACCCCGTTGGGAATTCACTACCTAAACTTCAACCACTTGCTCTGCTCAAAGAGTAAGTGTTCGGCACTCTCTGCAGGAAGAAATACCTATCGAGACAGTTCGCACATCAGTGTGAGTACCTCAAGGGCGTTAGCGCCAAATTTCTCAGCGCTCGTCTCTTAGTAGTTATTCGCCGATGCGGCTACGGCGAGGTGTGGCAAAGTTCTTGGCAACCTCGGTGAGTTCTGCAGAGACTTGCTTGCGGATCGCCTCTTCAGAGCCAAGGAGAGTCTGCAGTTCCTTGATCGTTGCTGAAAGCTCTTTGCTCTCGGTTTCAAGTTCTAATTTGCTCATCTTGGTGAGGCGGCGAAGTGGCATATCGAGAATGTAGGTCGCCTGCTCATCGGAGAGCTTGAAGGATTTGATCAAATCCGCCTTCGCGACGGCAGCATCATCTGAGGCGCGAATAATCTTGATGACCTTATCGATATCGATGATCGCCTTAAGCAACCCATCGACGAGATTCAAACGCGCTTGGGCCTTGCCGAGGCGATGCTCTGAACGGCGACGTACAACATCGATACGGTGATCGATAAATACTTGGAGCAGATCCTTCAAGCCGAGAGTCTGGGGGCGACCGTTCACAAGTGCAACGGCATTTACAGAGAATTGATCCTCCATAGGAGTGAGCTTGTAGAGCTTCTCAAGAACCTCCTCTGGCTCGTAACCATTCTTAATCTCAACGACAACCTTGGTGCCTTGCTGGCCGTCAGAGAGATCGACGATATCTGAGATGCCCTGAATCTTCTTCGCTTTAACGAGATCAGCGATCTTTTCAACAACTTTTTCTGGACCAATATTGAATGGAAACTCGGTAATGACAATGCCTTGCTTGCGGGCAGTGACCTTCTCAATGACCGCAGTTGCGCGAACCTTGAATGAGCCGCGTCCGGTTGCATAAGCCTCTTCAACTCCAGAGAGTCCAACGATCTCGCCACCTGTGGGGAAATCCGGGGCAGGAACAAATTTCATGAGCGCCTTGAGAGTCGCCTTGGGATTTTCAATCAGGTGCTTCGTTGCTGCGACAACCTCACCAAGGTTATGGGGAGCCATATTGGTTGCCATACCTACAGCGATGCCAGTTGCACCATTCACGAGCAGGTTTGGGAAGGCAGCGGGCAGGACGAGCGGCTCAAGGAGTTGGCCATCGTAATTTCCACCAAAGTCAACGGTGTTCTCATCAGATTCATTCACCATCGCAAGAGCGGCTGGTGCGAGACGTGCTTCGGTATAACGCATCGCCGCTGGGCCGGCATCGAGTGAGCCAAAATTTCCGTGGCCATCAATCAGAGGCAAGCGGGTTGTAAATGGTTGGGCAAGACGAACCGCAGCGTCATAAATCGCGCCATCACCATGTGGGTGCAACTTGCCCATGACTTCACCAACAACACGAGCGCACTTCACATGGCCCTTATCTGGACGAAGCCCCATATCGAACATCATGTGCAAGATGCGACGTTGGACTGGCTTCAATCCATCGCGAGCATCGGGGAGGGCACGTGAGTAAATAACGGAATAGGCATACTCAAGGAAGGATTCGGACATCTCTGCCGAGACATCGATATCGACAATCTTCCCTGGGTTCTCACCTGGTTTTGGGAGAACGGCTTTTGGGGTCTTTGTGGCCATGGGTCGTATCTTGCCAAGGGAACCACGGAAATGAGCGGAGCGACTCGTTAATCGTGCTGACTAAGCCTTATAACGGCTCAGTGGCTAATAGGGTGCGTGGGCTCCGCCACAACATTGATGTGGATTCTCTTTCTCAATGGGAGCAAACTCTCCGGTGTAGAGGCGCTCTACTAAGAGAACAACTTTTCCATCTGAGAGCGTAGGGCGAAGGTAGTTGCCAGTTGCAATGATTGCATCGTCGGGTAGTTCTTCACCAACGGCCATGATGGCCTCAATCGAGCTCTTCTCGATTAACTCAGTTGCGAGATGGTTTGAAAAGGAGTCGAGAATCGTGGGAAATGTGATGAACCTGCCCTCAACCCTATCGAGAACTCGAAGAATAAGTTCGGATTGAGCAACTCTCGATTGTTGGCCCAGGGTGGTGCAGATCGCCTGAGAGAGTTCCTCAAGGCTGCCTTGAGCTCCCATCACAAAGCCATATCGGCTTTCACCATCAGTGAGTGGGACTGTCGCTAGCCATTGAATATCAATCGAGCGAATACGAGCCTGTTCCAGAATCACGCTCTCGATATGTTGCGGGGAATAGCGAGAATCACCTGGGTCGATTGCGACCCAGGTGATCTCAGGTGAAAAGGTTGCGAGCACTATTACTTGATAACACTCACAAAGATTGGGTTCGTGTAGAACCATAAGTCAGCCCATGGTGATGCATTACCCATGACATCCATCTTTGGATTTCCATTGGCATCAACATTGTTTCCATCGCCACCGCGGAAGCGGAGGTAGAAATCACCTTGGACGTTCTTCCAGGTATGAGTGAATGTCACAGTGCCAGAATCCTGGTTTACTGTGTAGCTCTCAGTGACAGTTGTTTGTGGTGCAAAGATCGTGTCCTTATCTGTTGCAGGTCCAGTTACTGGGCCAGAGATAAGTTGAACGAGCTTGAGCTTTGGAATGATTCCACCACCGTTGACGAGCGAAGCGAGCTTTACAGTGATTGAAGCGGTGACATTGTCGCCCTTCTGAGCTACGGTGCGTCCGCCGATTGTGACACCTTGCTTATCGGTATCTGTTGTCACGCGAATATCAGCCCAGTCGATGATTCCACCGTGGGTGGTGATGATATTTCCGGACTTCAGCGCCTGCATGATGCCAAGGTAAGACTTCTCTGCAGTACCGACGATGGTGCGGCTATATGCACCTGGAGCAAAGTCTCCATAAAGGTTAATGGGAGCACCTGAATCAATTGGCGCGCCATATGAACCTGTCGTGTTGTAGTAAGCAGAATCTTGGTTTCCTGGAATTCCACCAACGAGGTGAGTTCCCTTAAGAGTGCTTCCGAAGATTGAGTGCGAGTCTGAGTTCGCGGTGATCCACCATGGCTTACCTTCAGCGAGAAGTGAATCCCAAAGACCACCAACGCGAGCGGTGAACCAGTCGTATCCACCATAGGTGCGATATGGGTTCTCGGTAGCGGTTGGCGCAAATCCTGCGAATGAGTCAGCTCCTGGTGAGTTGTCATAGTAACCACGACCGTTGATGGTTGAAGAACCGATAGCCTTGAGAGCTGCCTGTACATCAGGATGTGCTGCCATCTGGTGGCCAGGAGCACCTTCCCAACCAACAGCAATTCCTGGAGCAGTATCGCGCCAGGCACGAACTTCATGTGGTGAATCCAAGCCCTTACGAGCTGGGTGGTTAGCGAACATCAATGCCATCGGAATAGTTCCGCTCGTTACTTGAGTCTGGAGCCACTTTAAACCTTCAACAGCCATTGGCTCGCCATCAGTGGAAGTTGCGCGTGTGACCTTCTTAAGATCAGCAAGGACTGATCCGTCATACATGCCTTCAAACTTCTTGAGAACATCTACGGTGTTGCGTCCTGGTGGAACGATAACTGTTGCATGCTCAGCACCTGGAACGTTCCACTCAAGGCCTTGGAAAACGTGGACCGATGTCTGCTTACGAGCTGCTGAAATTTCTGGAGTGATCAAATCGATTGCGTACTTTTGGTGAGCAGTTCCGCCGTGATCGGTGATAACAACCCAATCGAGACCATTCGCTTCACCATTCTTGATCTGCTGGAGCGGTGTGTACGTCGCATCTGGTGAGTGCATGGTGTGGATATGGTGATCGCCAGCGAGTAGGTAGCGATTTGGCTTCCACTTGTTTGTTGTCTGCTTCGCAACTTCAACACGGCTAGTTGCACCAGCAGGCGCAGCTCCAAGCGGGGCAATAGCTGCTGCACCGGCAAGAGCTGTAACAGCCTTGACGACGCCACGGCGTGACATTTCGAATTCTGGTGACATTTCTACAGACTCAGTTTGAGCCTGGTCATGATGATGTGAATGACCCTCACACATATGCAGTCCCTCCTCAGGGCTAGGTGGTCACATACTTCTCTAGGCATGATGACCAAATAAGGAGGGGCGCCAGAACATTGGTGAAAGGCTGAATGAACGCCCCGTTAATTCCAGCGTGCATTCCGTGGCAGTATTGAGGCGTGCCCGAGGAGATCTTGTCTCATAGTTTGGCTGGGTTATCCCAGTCCATCTTTGCCAGTCTTGGACTCAATGATGTGCAGAACTTCTGCGGACTTCAAGAGAGCAAGCGAACCGTCCTCATTTTGATCGATGGACTTGGCTATAACTCGCTAAACCAGTACACAGAAGATTTTCCAATCTTTAAAAACTTTCTATCGTCAGATCCACTGCGGTCACACTTTCCGACAACAACGGCGACAAATCTCGTCTCACTCGGAACAGGTGAACTTCCTGGCGTTCATGGAATGTTGGGATACACAGTTCGCGTCCCTCGATCAGGGGTTCCAGGTCGATTGCTCAATGCCCTGAAATGGGATGAGCGAGTTGATCCAGTGGCATGGCAGAAAGTGCCTACCTTGTACGAACGTGCACGTGAAGCAGGTTTTTTGATTTCACATATTGCAGAGAAGAGATATGAAGGTTCAGGGTTTACTCAAGCAGGAATGCGTGGCGCGCAATACATAGGTGCGAATCGAATTGACGAGATGATTGTTGGAGCGAAGCAAGCTCACCAAAGAGAGAAGAGTTACTCCTATATCTATCTCAATAGTGTTGATTCAGCCGGGCATTCTCATGGAGTAGGTTCGGAACGCTGGCTCGCTGCGTTAGCAACGGTGGCCGAACTGCTTGAAGGGCTCATCAAGGTTCTTCCGCCAGAGACTGATATCTATCTCACCGCAGATCACGGGATGATTAATGTGGAGGAGAAGATCATCTTGGGAGAAGGGAATACCCTCCTTGAAAATGTGACACTGATTGGTGGCGAGGCGAGAGCTCGCCATATCTATCTACGTGAGGGGTCAGCGCTAGAAACGGCTGCAATCTGGCGCGAACAATTTGGTACGAGCGTTGAGATCTTCACGAAATCGGATGCGGTAAAGCTCTTTGGCTCAGTGGTCACTGAAGATTCACTTGATCGGATGGGCGATCTGATCGCTGTTCCGAATGGGGGAATCGTCTTACTTGATCCAGCAATTGCATCGAAAGAGACGCTCATGGTGGGGCACCATGGCGGGTTTACTCAGGACGAGGTTCTGATCCCTCTTCTTTCTTACCGAACATAATGTCATCCCACGATGGAATACGAATTCGCTTTGTAACGCCATCACGCTTTGCCTCTGGTTCAACATCTTCTTTTGTACGGGCGCTCTCTTGTGGCGCTTGCGTTGATTCGCTTGGAGCCGGAGTAGTAGAAATTCGAACTGGCTCTTCAGGTTTTACTGCAACAAGTCGTGGGGCTGGTGTCGACGTTGCATCCGGTTGATAGACCATTCCATGGGAAGGGGTTGCAGGGCGTGAAGGTTTCTCTTCACCAGAGATCCAACGTGCACCATCATCTTCAGTAACCAGGGTCCGATTATTAGGATCGAAGGCCCAATTCGCTTCGCCAGAACCATGGGCGATTGGGTAGGTCAAGATGATGTTCCAGAGGCCATCGTCGCGGCGCCAGGTATTCCATTCAACGAGTTGCATATCAACTCCGCGAGGTGCAAGTTGTGCAATCGTGGCAGCCATCAAAGTAGGAGAGTGTGGATCGCGTCGCAGTGAAGTCTCGAGCGCTTGCCCAATAATAAAGGCCCGCTCTTGCATAATCGGTCCTGAGAACTTCTCAATTTTTTCGAGATCCCATTCGGTGCTGCGCGCAATCGAGTCCGCGCTCTCGCCAGCGCGAAGCCGGGATTGAATCTCTTTAACTGATGTGACGACGACTTGGTCGGGGCTTGCGACAGCGACGAGACGTGGTTGATTGATCGTGGCGCGGAGGTGATCGCTAATACGTAATGCGAATAGATTGCCCTCGCTGTCGGTGAGCTCGAGCTCGGTGCCATCCTCGGAGCGGCCTACCAGGCGGAGATCAGTCTTATCGGTCATTGGGAAAGGATAGCGATTCATCTGTGCGTAACCCAGCACCGATAGGATGGGCTTCATGAATGAGGCGAGCATTGATCTCCACGAGCTCTTAACGCTAGCTATCTCAGTCTCGAACGAGGCGGCATCGCTACTTGCCAGCAGGCCATCAAATTTTGATATTCATCAGAAGAGTTCGGCAGTTGATTTTGCCACTCAAATGGACCACGCCAGTGAGAAGTTGATCGTTGAACGAATTCTTGCTGCTCGCCCTCACGATGGAATCATCGGAGAAGAGGGTGCGCAGCGCCAAAGCACATCCGGAATCACATGGGTAATTGATCCTCTCGATGGGACTGTGAACTACTTCTACGACCTCCCTGGCTGGAATGTTTCTATTGCTGCGAAGGATCGTGATGGTGTTCTCGTTGGTGTAGTGAATGCGCCTTCAATCAATTCCCTCTGGACAGCTACACGAGGCGGGGGTGCATTCAAAAATGGCGCACCTATCCGAGCTACCAATCCAGTTGCTCTCGATCGAGCCCTGCTTGGAACTGGCTTCTCCTACTCGGTTGATACCCGTGTGGGACAGGCCCAACTCGTGGAGTCGCTCATCCCTCGGATTCGTGATCTGCGTCGAAATGGCGCCGCAGCCGTTGACCTCTGCCAGGTAGCCTCGGGGGCGCTTGATGGTTACTTTGAGAAGGATTTAAAGGAGTGGGACTTGGCTGCCGGTGGGCTCATCGCCACCGAGGCGGGTGCGCTCGTGACCGGGCGCCACGGGGGAGCTCCAGGCCAAGAGATGGTGATCGCCGCTGGGCCAGCCCTGCATGCCCTCCTTCTGACTGAAATTGGGTGATCAGCCCCTCTTGTGGCAGGATTGGGCCTTCGCAGGCAGACCTGTGACTAGATATTTTCGTAACGTTAGGACCAAAGATGAACGTGTTAGACGCAGTCGATGCTGCCTCACTCCGCAAGGACCTTATTAATTTCCGTCCAGGCGATGAGATCAAGATCCACGTTCGCGTTATCGAAGGTAACAAGAGCCGTATTCAGCTCTTCCAGGGAATCGTCATTCGCCGCCAAGGTTCTGGCGTCCGTGAGACCTTCACTATCCGCAAGCTCGCTTATGGAGTTGGTGTTGAGCGTACATTCCCAATCCACACACCTGTTATTGAAAAGTACGAGATGGTTCGTCGTGGCGATGTTCGCCGCGCGAAGCTTTACTACCTCCGCGATCTCCGCGGTAAGGCTGCGAAGATCAAAGAGAAGCGTGGCGCCGGCGGTTCATTTATCGTTGAAGATGTCCTGGCCCCAGTTGTTGAGGCTCCAGTTGTTGAGGCAGTAGTCGAGGCCGTTGAAACTCCAGTCGTCGAGACACCTGTAGTCGAGACTGAAGCTGAGTCAGTAGTAGAAGCTCCAGTCGCTGAAACTGCTGAAGTCGAAGCAACCCCAGAAGCCTAAAACTCTACTTATGCGCCTTCCCAAGAAGGGCTCACTGCTTCGCGAAGTTCCCATCATTATTGTTTCGGCACTTGTCGTCTCAATTTTTGTGAAGACCTTCTTCATCCACTTCTTCTTCATTCCATCGGGATCGATGCAAAACACACTCCAAATAGGAGATCGCATCGCTGTTAATAAACTCGCCAACTTCTTTAGCGATATCAAACGCGGTGAAGTTGTCGTCTTTAAGGATCCGGCAGATTGGCTCGGGGCGCCACCGACTGAGACTGGATCTAAGCCAATCGTTGCGGTGAAGAATGCGCTCGTTGCAGTCGGCATCCTTCCTGACCCAGCAAAACAATATTTAATTAAGCGTGTTGTGGGAGTCGGCGGAGATACGGTCGTATGTTGCGATGCCAAAGGACGCCTCACCGTTAACGGCGCATCTGTTAATGAGCCATATATCTTCGCTGGAAACAAACCGAGTGATTCAACATTTAAGGTAACAGTTCCGAAGGGATATATCTGGGTAATGGGTGATCACCGCGGTGCTTCTGCGGATTCGCGTTTCCATACTGATGACATCCACCATGGAATGGTTCCACTCAACGATGTTGTCGGGCGGGCATTCGTGACAGTCTGGCCACCGAGCCATATTAAATATTTATCGGTCGGGCACGATCTCTCTAAGGTAGCTGTTAAGAAGTAGATATGGCTGCGATAGAGCAGACCCTCATCTCTTCGGGGATATCCCATATCGCAGGTGTTGATGAAGCAGGCCGAGGTCCATGCGCAGGTCCACTTGTTGTTGCCGCAGTAATTCTGCGTGATCCTTTCTCGCCCACACTCACTGAAGTGAGAGATTCAAAAGCACTAACTGCGAAGAAACGTGAGCACCTCTATTCCGTCATTGAAGAAGAAGCGCTTGCACTCTCCATCATCGAAATTTCGAGCGAAGAAATTGATCGCCAAGGATTACATAAATCGAATCTTGAAGGATTCCGCCGAGCGGTCCTTGCCCTACAGATGACCCCCGACTATGTACTCACGGATGGTTATGCAATCGAAGGATTGCCCATGCCCACGTTAGGTATTTGGAAAGGTGATCAAGTCGCGATCTCTATCAGTGCGGCCTCAATTATCGCAAAGGTCTATCGGGACCGGATTATGGTGCAGATGGATGAGATATACCCAGGGTATGGCTTTGCATCCCATAAGGGGTACAGCAGTTCATTACATACCGAAGCGATGAAGAGACTGGGAATCACGCCGATTCATCGACGCAGCTTTGCCAACGTAGCAATATTGATCCCTTAAGTTTTATCAACAGGGGCATCATTCCCACAATTTTCAGGAGCTGGAAATTGTCCAAGATAATTCTTCTCTAATCTGCCCATCATTATGAATAAGCAATTACTGGGCGCAACAGGAGAAGATGCAGTCTCTCGATATTTGCAAGCGCGCGGGTATCGGGTTATCGATCGAAATTGGCGAATCCGGGCAGGTGAGATAGACCTAATTGCGCTCTCACCTGATGGCCAGTTCGTCTTTGTTGAGGTGAAGAGTCGCACCTCGCTTACATACGGCGACCCACTTGAAGCTATAACTCCTCTGAAAGCCCATCGACTTCAAAAACTTGCACTTGCTTGGTTGGTTATGAGGGGTGAATGGGGCTCGAATTATCGAATCGATTGCGCCGGAGTATTGATTTCCCGCGATGGTCGGCAGGAGATTGATTACCGCGAAGGGGTTCTCTGATGGCTCTAGCGAGAGTGCAGACCATTTCTCTCATTGGACTAGTCGGCAATCTTGTTGAGGTGGAAGTAGATATCTCTGATGGACTTCCGGGCTATACCTTGCTGGGCCTGCCGGATGCGGCGCTGACAGAGTCGCGCGACCGGGTAAGAGCAGCGTTGATCAATTCCGGATTGCCGTGGCCCAATAAAAAAGTCACGGTCTCGCTCTCGCCAGCATGGCTCTCAAAGAGTGGTTCACATTATGACCTCCCGATCGCCATTGGCTTGTTAATCGCTCAAGGGGTGATCACCTCTGAAATTTCAGAGTCGCTCATCTTGATGGGAGAGTTGAGTCTGAACGGAGGAATTCGTTTTGTTCGTGGCGTCCTGCCTACGCTTATTACATCTCGAAATTTTGGATCGAAGTGCGCCATAGTTCCGATGGAAAATTTAGAGGAAGCACGTGCTGTTCCCGGGATAGATTCCTTTGGTTTCGAATCCCTTCTCGATGTGGTGCACTTTCTTGAAAATGGCGAGTGCACTCAACCCGACTTTATAAATACCAGGCAGGATCCTTCGGGCGACCTTGATCTCCTCGATGTTGTGGGGCAGAGTCAAGCTCGTCGCGCGTTAGAGATTGCAGCAATTGGAGGACATCACTTACTCTTAATAGGACCACCAGGAACTGGTAAGACGATGTTGGCAGAGCGAATTCCTACGATTATGCCGCCACTTTCCATTGATGAGACTCTTGAGGTAGGAGCGATCCATTCTGTTGCTGGTTCATTGGGATCTAGGGGACCGCTTTCTACAACCCCGCCCTTTGTCTCGCCACACCATACGACAACGACGGTTGCAATGATCGGCGGAGGTTCTCACATCGTCAGACCTGGAGCGGTTTCGCTCGCTCATGCAGGTGTCCTCTTCATTGATGAGGCCCCCGAATGTGCACACGGAGTTCTCGATTCCCTTCGGCAACCGCTGGAATCTGGGACCGTCACTATTTCACGATCAGTTGGGACTGTGACATTTCCCGCGAAGTTTCTCTTGGTTCTTGCCGCCAATCCTTGCCCATGTGGAAAATTCAATGGTCGGGGCCGCTCATGCATCTGTTCCTCCATGCAGATTCGAAATTATCTCAAGAAGCTATCCGGCCCGTTACTCGACCGCATTGATATTCGCGCCTTTGTAGAGGCGCCAACAAGAGTCGAGATGGCCTCAGAAGTCCAAGGAGAGTCAAGTCAGGTTGTCAGAGAGCGGGTTCTCACAGCGAGAGATATTGCCCGCGAACGCTTTAAGGGTCTTGGTTGGACTCTTAATTCTGAAATACCTTCATCGCAGCTGCGAGGGCCTTTCAAAGCTGAACGAGCGGGAATGTCATTTCTTCATGCTGAATTAGATGCCGAAAGGTTGAGCGCCCGTGGCTTTCACAAGGTGCTAAGGGTTGCCTGGTCTATCGCTGATCTCAATGGTCACCTACGACCATTATTAAGTGATGTCGAGGGTGCATATCTCCTTCGAGAAGGAACTTTCTTGTGAATCACCTATCAGAAGAAGACGTCGCCCGCCTCCATCTATTTAGCTCGATTGAGGGAAACTCCATTTTTTGGGCGCATCAAGTTCGGCTGCATGGAGCAGTGGAAGTAGTGAATCGATTGCGCGCACGATCATATGAGGGCACCAAGCACGCTGCAGAAAAGATCAGCGATCGACTTAATTCGACGACATCAGAACAACTCATCGATCAATTAGCTGA
>Ga0208253_1000696_pt1 | contig 12865 bp, 26 predicted proteins | sample CryBogCBE10Oct08_FD_184573 | JGI IMG/M metagenome (GOLD analysis project Ga0208253, IMG submission 184573) | Freshwater microbial communities from Crystal Bog, Wisconsin, USA - CBE10Oct08 (SPAdes) | ecosystem: Environmental > Aquatic > Freshwater > Lake | place: Crystal Bog, Wisconsin, USA...
CGCTACTAATAAGCAGGATAAAATTGATGATAGTAAAAGCGCCACAATTAAGGCAGACAATGGTATAGCTTTCCCGTTCCCGTTGTTGAATAAGGGGGAAGTTAAATGGCTGAATGAGAATACCCAGGACTTCGCCACAATTAAGGCGTTGGTAGAAAAAGGCGCTACGCTAACTGAGGTTAGAAAGTATTTTTCAGTTTCCAAGAAAACGGCAGACAAGTTACTTGAATCAGTAAAGACAATCGGATAACACACAAAAAAACTAAACATGATTACACTAGATAATTTAAACGAGCGACCATTAAGCTACTCCTCAATTAAGGAGTTTGCCAAAAGTCCAAAACATTATATTGCCTATCTAAACAAACAAAGAGAGACGACTCCTGCCCTACAATTCGGCAGTATGCTACATTGCCTTTTGTTAGAGCCTAACGAGTTTAAAAACAGATATGCTGTTTCCCCAAAATTCGATATGCGCACGACAGTTGGCAAGGAAGGATTTGCTAAATTTTCGGCTGAGGCTGAGGGCAAGGAGGTTGTTTCCGATGTTATTTACAATGATGTGTATGAAATTTCACAAATTGTAAAAGAAAACCCTGAATGGGACTTGGCTACAAACGGAGCACAATTTGAGGTTTCTGAAAGAATAGAGTTGTACGATTTACCATTCATTCGCATCAGAGACATTGTAAAATCAGAAGCCACGATAGACGTTAAGTCAGTACAAAGCGGTCAGATAGACGCCATAACTAAGGACTTCTTCAATCATCAATACTACATACAATGTGCTATTTATGGAGAGCCATTTAGCTTTTATGTTGTAGAGAAGTCAGCGCCATATTGGAACGGATTAATTCCTATTGACAAAAGGTTCATGGACTATGGCAAGGCTGAATTAGAAAGACTTTGCGTTGGATTCAATTATTGTTTAACCAATCCTGAATGCTTTAATATGGGTTATGAGTTTTGGTATATGATGAGTGGAATTAAACCTATTATTAAACTACCAAATTGGATTAGAGATGATGCCTAAAAACAAGGGTATGAAACCATTAGTCAGTCCTATGCAGATTATACAATTAGTTGAGGATGAGTATGGCGTTAAGGTAACGAAGCATACTAGAAAAAAGGAGATTATACTACCAAGACATCAGTGCATTTATTTGCTCAGAAAGTATGCTAGATTATCCCTTAAAAGTATAGTAGAATACTTCCCTATAACAGACCATACCACCGTCATTAATTCGTTAAAAAAGAATAGAGACATGATGGAAACGGACATTGAATACTACACAAGATTAAAGAAGCTAGACGATGAACTCGAAACATACATCGAACACAAAAATAACTTTCTTTCGACACATAAATGAGGTTGACAAGCCTAGCTATGTTTCATTGAGCAAGGCTTTGCAGATGATTCGCGAAGGCGGTAGCATCAAGCCATTGGTCGAGCAAATAAGAAGTAGCAATGATGAGGCTGAGATAAGAGAGCTAAAGAAGAAATTGCCATGCGTTTTGTTCTCAGGGGTATTTAATATTCCTATAAAAAAACAAAGAGCAGACAATACCTACTACGAATCTTATCGTACTGACGAATCATTGAGCATACATTCTAGATTCATACCATTCGACATTGATGACATTGATGAGGTAGAGAAGTATAAAAATGATGCGCATAAGGATGAGTACATATACGCATTATGGGTTTCTCCTTCCGGCAAAGGATTGCATGGGTTAATTAAGATAGCTGATGGGAATAAACATGACCAACACTACAACGCGTTATTGAAACGTTACCCAATGTTTGACACAACCGCAAGAAATCCCTCAAGAGTTTTGTATGCATCTTATGACCCAACAATATACATCAATGAGGATAGCAAAACATTCTTTGAGGTTATAGAAACAACAAGGAATGAGGGCATGGTAATGACAGGTACTAGAACTGATTATTCTAAGCTGAACATTGCTACGCGCATGATTCAAAATGCAGAGCAAGGCACTAGACATAATTCAGTTATGAGAGCATCTTACCTTGTAGGAGGTTGGGTTGCAGGAGGATTGGTTGAGGAGCATATCGCTAGGCAAATACTTGAGTTCGAGGTTGCAAAAAAGTTTTCTAATGGAGAACTTGACATAGAAATTAGGGGTATTGCTGATGGTATAGTGAGAGGTCAACTTGCTCCGATAAATGAATTGGAGATTCAGGAGAGAGATGCCATCAAGGAGTTAGGTATTATAGACGAAGAGTTATCTTTCTTGGCTAACAATCAGCTTGATGAGGAGTTCATGAGGAGATACAGAGCAGGATTGATTCCTATGGGATTGCCTTTCGGGTATCATGACATGGATAAATACCTTTTGCTGAAGGAGGGAGAGTTCTATGCTACCTTATCACATTCTCATACCGGCAAAACAACCTTAAATCTCTGGCTATTCTTTCTGGCAGCCTACCAATACGATTGGGGATTCGTAGTTTATACGGGGGAAAATAGAACTGCCTCTGTTAAGATGAGAATCATTGAGTTCTATGTAGGTAAGAAGATTAAAGAAATACCTGAGTACGAATTTCAGGATGCCTTGAAGTGGACGAATGAAAGATTCTTTTTTGTAAACAACGATTCAATGTATGAATACACTGACTTGCTAAAGTATGCTGAAAGTGTTTCTAAATACCATTCTATCAAAGGAATATTTATAGACCCTGTTAATGCCTTGAAAAGAGACGCGAGGGTAAATAGGTACGACTACGATATGGAGATGTATACTGATATGTTATTGTTTACGAAGCGTACCAATATATCTATTTTCTTATCTTTGCACACACGAACACAATCTCAAAGAGAGCGAAATAAAGACGGCAATCAGCTTATGCCATTCCCTGCTGATGCAGATGGTGGCGCAATCCTCTACAACAAGGTTGACATATTCGTGACTATGAATAGAGATATTCAGGATAGGGAAAGGTATATGTATACTGAAATATATGTTAACAAGATGAGAAACAAAGAAACAGGAGGAGATGTAACACCTAAGGGGAACCCTATCGTTCTTAGATTTGATTGGGGCATTGAGTTTGTTGACCTGCATAATCACATGCCAATCAAGAGAAAGAAGTTGGTGCAACCCATTATAGAATTTACACCGCCTACCGAGGAGGATATTAACCAAGCATTAGATGAAATTCCTTTTTAAGAATGAACAATAATTTTAGAATAGCAATTTACGACATGACAATAGAAGATGTAACAGAGAGAAGAAAAAACAGAATAGAATATGATTCCACAAAAAAGGCTTCTGCAAAACTAGGCATCAGTGAAACTATTATAAAAAGAGTTGCAAAGAACAAGGATAAAATTTATATAAAATCATTAGATAAAACAGTAGCAATAAGACACATATAACATGGAAATTTTAAACATAGACTACAACATTAAGCTTCTTATTTTAAAAGCACTTAACACAAGTAGAACAAATAGTCTAGCAAGAATGAAACTAGGCATAAAAGAAAGACATTTATACGACTACATGAAAAAGTATAACATTAAATTAAATAAAACAACACAACGCTATGAAGAAAACATTCCAAGAGGAAGCCTTACAGTCTAAGTTTGAGGACGTAAAAAAAATGGTAGAGACATTTAGAAAGGTAGTTGCTACTGAAACAAATTTATCTGACCCAAGCCTAGTGGTAATGAAGCTGAACTTATTGCATGATAATTTACACATATCAGCAACAATCAAGGCACAAATTACCTACCTACTAGAGCAACATATTGTAAACAAATTAAAGGTAACAGACCAAATGGATAGGACGGCTACCGAGAAGAAGTTTATTATGTCGAAGGAGGTTGGGGATGTAAGTTTCTACGACACGTTTATAGATTCATTAACAAGAGAGGCGCATTATCAAATAGACATATTAAGAAGCGCATTGTCTTTTATAAAAGCTGAAACAAAAATATAGTATGAAGAAGTGTTACAAATGCAAGGTAGTCAGGAAGCTAGAATATTTTAGCAAGAAGAATGGGTGGGGAGAAAATAGAGTAGGTATGTGTAAGTTCTGCCATGCAGAGTATGACAAGGAAAGAAGGAAACAAAAGAAGTTAGACAATTTATATTCATTTTAAACAAAAACAAACATGGAAAAGGAAAAGAAAATTAACTGCGGTGGCGGTAAAAAGAAAAGCGAAAACTGGTTAGCGGTAACGATTAAGCCAGAGGTAATCAAGAACTACATTGAGGAGTACAATGGCAACAAGTATGTTAAGCTGAACATCAACATCGGCAAGCCTGACAAGTATGGCAAGGATGTATCCATCAGCATTGACACATGGACTAAAGAAGGAGAGACTAAGAATTATGTTTCTTTGGAAGACAACAAGCCTGAGGTAAGCGATAATGCCCCAATCGTAGAAGACGATTTACCTTGGTAATTTATTAACTCATTGCCCTCACCACAATTATTATTTATTAACAGGGGTTTTATTAATTCTTAAGGTGGGGGCATATTTTTATTACTATGAAAACAGCAATGCAAGAATGGTTTGATGAATTAAAAGCTAATTATCCTTATATGGATAATGAAATCTTTGATAAAGGATTTAATAAATATCTTGAAAAAGAAAAAGAGCAGATAATGAAGGCAGTAGAAGATACTAGAGGTAATATAGTTCCTAGAATGTTTATTAGTGAAAACTTGAGTGGAGAAGAATATTATAATCAAACCTATAACACAAAGCAACACATCATAGACATTATGAAAGAAGATGAGGATGATGGATTATATAACCAAAACAAATAACCTATGAAGTCATTAATAAAAGAAATAAGATTTTGGTTAGTATCAGTTTTTATAGGATGGGCATTTGATGTTTGTCCTAATGGAAAATTTAAGGATTCATTTGCAGCATACTTAAGAGAAAACATAACTGACTTAACTGAACAAATAGAAGATGAATTTATTAATCAAAACAAATAACCTAAACATTTGACACTATTTTTAAGAAGTGTCTTTTATTTGAAATTAAAAACAAATAACCTATGAAAACAGCAATGCAAGAATTAATTGAATATATAGAATTAAATATTGATGATAATGATTTTATAAAACACGAAGTACTTGAACAAGCTGACAATTTACTTGAAAAAGAAAAAGAGCAGATGATTGATTTTGGTAAAAAAATGCAATTAGTACAGCATGTTTCTTATGATGATGATATAACATATTGCTTTGAGCCTGAACAATACTACAACCAAACCTATAACCAAAACAAATAACCTATGAAAACAAATGCAGAAATAAATTATTGGCAAGACAAATATGAGTTAAGATATATTGAATCATTTAAGCTTACACCATTCAAAGATGGTAATAAATGGTGCGTTCTTTTGGGAGAAAATATACAAGAAGGTGTTGTGGGTTTTGGAACTAATCCAATTCTTGCAATATTAGACTTTAATGAAGCTATGATAAAACCTATAACCAAAACAAATAATTATGAAAACACTTTTTGACATTTATCGCAAACAAGCTGCTAAAGCATTTAATATGCCATCAATAAAATTATGTTCTGATGGCGATGTTATTACTTATTTAAAGTCTATTAAACTATAACCAAAACAAATAACCTATGAAAGAAGAAGAAAAATCAATAAATTTCGTTCCTACGAATAGCATTTATTTTAAATTAGCTAATGAAGTTAATCCAATAATGAAGATAAGCAATGGCAAATTTTATTGGAAAGATGAAGAAATAGATGACATACACAATGTATATGAAAGATTTAATGAATGGCTAACCAAAGCTAACCAAAACAAATAACTATGAAACAATTAGTATATAAAGATGGTAAACCAATGCGAAAAGTTAAAATAAAGGCTTTAGAAGAATTGTATAAGCCAATATTTAGCATAAATACTAAATTATTTTATTTTGATATTATTAAAGTTAAAGATGCTATATTTTCAAGAAGATATGGTTACATAGGTAAAATAATATTTGGCTATTCAATACTATTCTATATAAAAAATAAAAACCAAAACAAATAACCTATGAAAGCAACACTACAATTCAACCTTGACAATCCTGATGATGAGATGGCACATATGAGATGCGTGAAGGCTAAAGACATGGCTCTGGCTATATGGGATATACAACAAATCTTAAGAGAGTGGATGAAAAGGAATGACGATGTTATTCTGGTAGATGAGGCGCAGTCAGCAATTAATTTGATAATAGAATCTTATGACATTAATATTGATGAACTAATAAACTAACATATGAAAATTAATGTATTCAAAAACAGACATTACATAGCCCTAATACCAAGCATAAACATATATGCCGGTTGGTGGCTTGTAGAAATCGCATGGCTTAATGTGGGCATAAATATTAAATTTATATAACATGAAACACTCTGGTTCATTCTACCACGATTTGAATTTTGGCGAACAGGCTGAAGATTGGGTAAAGGACTTGTTTGGTGGTAAACTAAAGGTAGAAGTAAAGTCTGACCGAAGGGCATTAGCTACAGGTAATCTTTACATAGAGGTATATTCAAGAAGCAAACCATCTGGAATCAGTACGACAGATGCTGACTATTGGATTTACAAAATAGAAGGCATTCATACTGCTATAATAATACCCGTAGAGAGATTGAAGAATATAGTTAAAAAACATTTCAATGGGCTATATAAACATGGCGGAGACAATGACACATCTAGAGGCGTACTTGTTCCTATAAAAGAATTATTTAGCCACGAATAATATAATTAACTTTGTTATATGATTGAGATTATTTATGGAATGGAATGTAGAGTGCCTGATTGCCCCAAGCTATCGGAGGTGGATGGTAGTTTGTTACCAAAGAAAGAACAGAAGTTTAGTCGTATTGAAATACCTGATTCATTCTATGAAATAGAAATAGATGAGGATAATGTAGCGCAATATAACGAGGAGCAATCTGAATTTATTGTCAGAGAGTTTACTAGATGTAGAGAAGGCTATTGGTTTATGAATAACGGAATACCGACCTACATAACAGGAGAGCATTATTTTTATTTAAACTATTGGACGCTAGAGTCTGGTATTCAGCCAGAGTATAGAGATGCTGATAGACAATGGTTTATTTTTGAAAAGGAATGTTTTTTAGACCAAGAGATTCTTGGCATCATACGTGTAAAGAAAAGACGTGAGGGAGCTACCTCGCAATGTAGTTGTATACTTACGCAAAAGGCTTCCATGACAGAGAATACCCGTTGTGGTATTATTTCAAAGACAGGTATAGATGCCTCTGACTTATTCGTAAACATGGTTGTTTACGGATTTAGAGCCTTGCCTTCTTTCATTCAGCCAAGAACAGATGGCACAGAAGACCCTAAAAAAAGATTGGTGCTCGTAAAACAATCTAAGAAAAAGAAAGCATCGAAAGGATTGTATAACAAGAGAGAGGGATTAAACTCCTTGATTGAGTGGCGTAACACTGCCCTGAACTCATTCGACTCAGGTCGTTGGATTCTACTTATTGATGAGGCATCAAAGTACCCTGCAGACGTACCTATATCAGCATATTGGAACATTGTTAAAAAGACTACCACAGAGGGAGCCATGAAGGTAGGTTTTGCTTACGTGGTGTCTACGGTCAACCCACCTAATAACGGCGGACAGGAGTATAAAAAATTATGGGATGATAGTAACCAATTCAAATACGGACGCAACACACCTAGCAAGTTAGTAAGGTACTTCTGTCCTGCATCAGAAGGTTTAGCAGGATTTATAGATGAATACGGCGCATCATTGAAGAAGGGGGCTGAGGAATATATTCTTAAAAACTACCGAAACAACGACCAAGACATACGAGACTATCCATTAAGCGAGGAGGAGGCATTTAAGTTTAATCAGGAAGACTGCCACTTTACCCTTGACAAAATACTAGAACAGGAGCAAGAATTAAGAGATAACCCTGTTTTTCTTCGAAATGGGAGGTTTTATTTCGATGGGGAGGGGAAAGTTCAATGGGCGGACGATAAAGCCGGAAATTGGCTTATTTACAAGTTTCCTGAGAAGCCTAATGCCTGGCAATTAAGGGGGAATGTTTTGTACCCTGAGAAGACATCTGAGTACGGATTCGGATGCGACCCTTTCAAGTCATCTATGACATCAGGCAAGGGGTCTATGGGCTCTGCTTGGATAGCTGAAAAGTTTGATTCAACAGACAAAAGCAAGGGGCATCTTGTAGCGCATTATTACGGCAGACCGAAGCTAAAGAAATTGTTTTGGAAGGAGATGTTGATGGCGTCCATGTACTACGGAGTCCCATGTACGATAGAGTTGGACGCAGGAGATGACTACTATGACTATTTCAAGGAGAATGAAACAGGTTATAACTGCCTTCCTTTGGTTGGTAAGAAGCCAGATGCTGCGATTAACCCAGATAGAAAGACAAAAACAAACTTTGCAATACGCGGTGTTAGTTCAGCTGATGCTTTTGTACTAGGGAAGCAATTAGACTATGGCATTTCTTATGTAGAGCATCATTGCGACAAAATAAAATACCCTGCATTATTGGAAGAGCTGAAGGAGTACAAGCATGACGACAGAACTAAATACGATAGAACGGTAAGCTTCTTGATTACCCTGCTTACATTGACGGGGCAGAATAGAGCGCAAAAGGAAGTTAAAAAGAAGCAGCCTCTTATTGAGACATTTAGTGTAACGCCATTTAATAATTATAGATTATAAGATAGAGGGCAATGCGGCTAATTCTAGCATCCTGTTTCTTATAGGCTCAGGTACTTTTCTGTAAGACTTCTTAAATTTGTCTGATGATAAACCTATCAATACCTTGTCTCCATATACGCCTGTTGGGAATTTCTTTAACTCAGGTAACATGTGATAGCTGTATAGGTATATGTTAGCCTTTTTTATGTAGGTGGAAATTGGTATAGGTAAACCCCATTTTCTTATTTTTTCTACCGCGCGCATTTCGCAGTCTTTCTCCAACTCAACCATGCTATCCATGACTCTGTTTAGCTGAGTTTTGTTTAGTATTCTATCCCTAGACATCCATGTCCATGTGGTGTCACAAGCATCAGTCCATTTATCCCATCTTTCATCTGACTTCCATTGCTCCATGTGGCAAAATTCATGCACCAATATCTCAATCCAATCATGGAAAGGTCTACCGCAAGCAACCACTAGCGCCTTGTATGTATCATCAAAATAACCATGACAATCCTGAGAGTAATCATCAGTTAATACAACCGTTCTAGATGGAGACAATATGAGTTCTACCCCGTAAGTTTTGCATTGCCTTCTTACGGAAGAAATAAATGGCTTAAACTCATCAGGTATATCATATTTCATTATGCTGATTTTAGCTCAATCAAATCTGGTCTATCTTCATCGTCTGATAAAACTTGTTTCTGTCCGCCACGAATCTTACCAAGCATTTTCCTGTAGGCATCTTCTAGGGCGTGTAACTCGTATATTTTATTTACTATGTATGTTTCCTGCTCTAATAAACTCATCTTATTAAATTTTTTGTCTACTTTCATCTTGGCCATAAAAAATCTTTGAATGGTAAATATACTAATAAAATCTGTCTTCTTTGTCCTTTATTAATGAAATAGCTGCCCTGATTATGCAATAAATAAATAATATAAAAAGCGCTAATTGGAAGGCAGGTAGGAAGTCCACAAACTGAGTAGGGTGTATAAGCGAACGCCACACAAATTCAAAATACGATTGCATATTAAAATATTTTATTACCTATTATTCTTTTATTTCTTACCTCAAACTCTCCATTCTTCTCTACCAATATTTGAGCAAAGCCTAGATTATGTTTAGTATTATGGGGGTCATAATCAGGAGACAAAGTACATAAACAACCTGTAGACCAACATCCTATATCCTCTTCCTTAATATTACTTTCTGAGTGAGCTGAACTAGCATGCACATGACCTATAAGCATTGAACTCTTTGCTCTCATAAACACGCCTCTAGCAGCATTAACAGGCGCCATAAATCCTCTTACAATAGTATGCCCATGCAATAGGTGTAGCTTGCCGGCCCTTACAACAATGTTTTGCTCATAGAAGTCTACATTGTATTTCTTTAAATCAAGTCTTTGTGGTAGTCTGAAGTATTCATCATTGAAAAGCATTGGAGCCTTCTTCATCAGATAACGCACATACCAGTTATCGTGGTTGCCCTCAATCCAAACGATATGTGCCTTAGGAAATATTGTTCTTAGATGGCTTAAAAAGATTTGGCAATACTCAAACCACTCTACTACATCATCAGCACTTGGCGGGGGAGCATCGTGGTTAGTGAATGGAGTATTATCTAAAATGTCTCCACCTAACACTATGCAGTTTATCTTCTCTTTCTTGCCGTATTCTATGGCTAATTTAATAGCCTCGTTGTCTTGGTTGGGAATATGTATGTCAGACATCCAAAGAATATTATTGGAGCTGACAGGTAAGTCTACAAACTTTCTAGAGGAACATTTTGATGGCGGCAAATCAGGCGTGTGAGTTACGCTTACTTTTTTACTGCTCCATTCTCCATTTGCGCCTGTGACTCTTCTTACGTAAGTTCTAGCTTCTTCTTGACTAGAGTAGATTGCCTCGTAATCGTTGAACAATTTTGCAGCGATAGAGGATTTAGATATTGAAGGAAACTTCAATACATAATCAGCTGCTAGCTGAACTTTTTGATTCATGTGTTATAGTTTTGTTATGGCCTCTTGGTATAATTCAATAAACTTCTTCTTGAATCCTACAGGCGGCAAGTCGAAAACATTTCCCACAACACTCTCTGCATAATATGCTCTCACTAATCCATCTACAGAGGTTATCTTTTCATTCAACAATGGGTTAGATATGCCACCGATAAATAAACCCTTATCAATAACCTCAGACTCAATAGTGTCTATGTTATTGTTATCTTCTAAATTTGAAATTGCATAAACGGAATACTGAACCTCCTTAGCATATGGAGATTCTGCTATGTACTTTAGTGTGTCTTGCATCTGGCGTGATGTTATTTAGATAAAAATTTTATAGCTAGTTCTATTAAGAAAGCAAGTACACCTCCAACCGAAAGAACACCCAACCAAAACCATTTTACTTTCTTTAGTTGCTCATCGTGTTTTTCAACTATATCTGAAATCTCCTTAACATCAGCAACCAAGCCGTTGCTCTGAGTGAGTTTGTTCCCAATCAGAGCATCTATAACTTGTGTTAATTTTTTATCCATGGAGTCTAGCTTAGACTCTACGTCATTTAACTTGTTCTCCATAGTTGATAATCTCGCGTCCATTAATGTTATCTCAGTTTGGATGTCCATTATTCAGCAGTTTGAACATCAACTTGAACTGTATTTTCAGCAACCGTAACATCAGTAGCATCTTCTGTAGCTACATTAGCGATTACGTTTTCAGCTGATAAACTTTTGATTAAGTCGATTACGCTTACGCCATTTTTACATGGTACATCTTGGTGGAACCAAGCAGCGATTTGATTTAGATTTACATCTGTTAATTGGTACATATACTTTTATTTAAGCTTCTTTAATATCCACCACTGGCGCTTCAGACTTTGGCTCTTCTTTTTTAGCTTCTTCTTTCTTAGCCAATACCTTCTCTAATAAGATAGGGAAGTAGTCTTCTGTTTCAATGTTATATAACTCTCCTACATTAATAGCAGGAACGTCAATGTTCTTTTCAATAGACAATAACTCAAACAAATCTTTTTGGAATGCCTCCATCTTGTCCTCAGCTACAACATAGTTGCCACCTTCTTTCTCCTCTCCGTATTCCTTAATCAATTCGTTTCTTGATTCCTCAAACTCCTTTACATATTCAGCTACCTTTTTGTTAAGCTCATTGTTCAATGCATACTTAACTCGGATGCTTAATTTGCTTGATAAAATGCCTTTTGTTCTTTCTCCTGTTTGCTGATTGATAATTCTACCGTTCAATTCTTCAGATAGAACTAAAATCTCATTAAGTGATAATTTCATGGTTGTTAAAATTTAGTGCTAAGTTACACAATTATTCTGATTCGTTAATTATTTTTTCTAAATCTTTTGGGTGCTTATCTCTAGCCTGCTCTATAATCCAATCCTGGGTGTCTAGGGTCATCTCTAAAACTTGAATCTCTCCTTTCAGAGAGTCAATAGCTATATCCTTAGTTTGGATAGATTCTATATTTTCTTTATATGACTCCAAGGTACTTATTTTATGTACGATGAAGCCATATAAAAGAAATATTATTACGTAAATTATAGTCTTTTTCATGTGCCTTTTTTGCAAAGGTATGAACAAAAGTAATTACGCAGCTAAAATAGCGTGATATTTTTTAAAATGTGCTAATCTATCCTCATATCCTGTAAGCGCACCATTAACCTTTTTAGTGATAGACTTTACTACTTCTTCAGTTGGGCCTCCGTCTGCTACATCATTTAGCTTCTTATTATCCCAAAACCATGCAGCTGATGTTAGGTAATATTTAGTAGCTACTAACTCTGGGTGAGCTACGCAATCTTCTCCAATAGATTTAGAGAAAGCAGCAAAGTTATCCTTACCTGTCAACTGAATTGCTCCTGTGCCACGAAACTTAAATCCATCTCCACTAGCAGCATCTCCGTTACCATTTCTGTTTGAGTATACGGCATTAGCTAGTTTCTCTTGATTTTTTACATAGTCATGGGCGTTTAGCTTACCACCTGTACCATCTAAATTAAATCTTGAAGGCCATACTGCTGCTATTCTTTCTGGAGTAGAGTAGTTTAAACTTTCATTTTTAATTTTAAATTCTCCACTTTCATGAGCAGCCTGTGCTAAAAAGTGAGCAAGT
>Ga0208253_1000703_pt1 | contig 12770 bp, 9 predicted proteins | sample CryBogCBE10Oct08_FD_184573 | JGI IMG/M metagenome (GOLD analysis project Ga0208253, IMG submission 184573) | Freshwater microbial communities from Crystal Bog, Wisconsin, USA - CBE10Oct08 (SPAdes) | ecosystem: Environmental > Aquatic > Freshwater > Lake | place: Crystal Bog, Wisconsin, USA...
AGGAAGAGCTGCCGGAGTTGCGACTTCCAGCAACAGGGTTGCCGCCACAAAAATTATGGCGAGAGCGCAATCCCCAAGGCTATGCACGGTTGACACATGCTCGAGCGGCGGTCGTAGAGCGAGCGCAGGAACTCGGTATGCCAGCAGAGAATCTCATCTCTCCTGAAGCCGTTCGACAGGCGATGTGGCATAACCCGAAACCCGACGATGGCATTGAGTACGTCACGGAGAAACTGCGTGACGCCGGCGCTCGCTCTTGGCAGGTCGAACTCGTTGCCCCACATCTGGTGAAGCCACTCCATGAGACCGTCCCCTTGCCACCCCCTCCTGCACCAGAGATCGAGGTAGCCGAGGGCGCCGGATCAGAGGAGTAATTACGCAACATTGAAGTTGCGTAATTCAATACCTTCACCTTAGGCTTGCATGGTGTTGAGCACCCTTCTAATCGCCCTGCGCGAAGGCCTTGAAGCCTCGCTCATCATCTCGATCCTGCTCGCCTACCTCGTTCGGACCGGCAATGCACCCCTTACCCGCTACATCTGGGTTGGCGTCTGCTCTGCCGTTGCCCTCAGCTTCGGTCTGGGCGCCACTCTCTCCTTCACCTCCCGCCATCTCTCAACCAGAGGCGAGGAACTCTTCGCCGGGACGACATCGCTCCTCTCTGTCGCCTTTGTAACAGCCATGGTCTTCTGGATGCGCCGCACTGCACGAGGCCTGGGCAAGGAGCTTCAGGGTCGCGTGGATGGTGCCCTCGCCCTTGGCTCATTAGCTCTCATCTCGACCGCTTTCTTTGCGGTAGCGCGTGAAGGCCTTGAGACTGCGCTCTTCATCTACGCAAACTTCCGTACCGTTCGCTCGAATACCGCTCCCTCGTTCGGTCTGATCGTGGGCCTTGCCGCAGCGATCACTCTCGGCGTTCTGCTCTATCGCAAGACGGTGAAGATCAACCTCGGCAAGTTCTTTACCACAACAGGTTATGGGCTGATTGTCGTTGCTGGTGGAGTCCTCTCCCACGGTATCTACGAATTTCAAAGTCGCGGCGAACTCCCTGGCGTCAATTCACTCGCATGGAGCGCCAAGAACGGCGATGGCACTCTGTGGACCATCATTGATGGCAGCGTAGGGATTGCACCAACTACTACCTGGCTCCAACTCGCGGTCTGGGCGATCTATCTCGCCATCACGATCTCGATCTATCGCCGCCCGGCGAAGGTTGTCGCAGCTGCCGCACCACTCACACCTGCCAAGTAGTTCCCAAATAACCTACTGACGAGTAACCTCGTCTCTATGAATAACGTCGTTCTTGTTGATGCAGTCCGATCCCCTTTTGGTAAAGCCGGCAGCCTCTATCACGGCACACGTGCAGATGACATTATCGTTCGCGTGATGCGCGGGTTGCTCGAGCGCAATCCATCGTTACCCCTCTCAGCTATTGATGAAGTTGCGATCGCAGCTGCGACGCAAACGGGCGATCAGGGAATGAACATTGGACGAAGCGCATCACTCCTAGCCGGTATTCCTAACACTGTTCCGGGCTACTCCATCGATCGCTGGTGTGCTGGCGCTATGACCGCGGTGACCACGCTCTCTGGCGCAATCGCAATGGGCCAATATGATCTGGCGATCGCAGGTGGCGTTGAACATATGGGTAATCACCCCATGGGCGAATTAATGGATCCCAATCCTCGTTATTTAGCAGAGCGATTGGTTGAAAGTGATGCGCTCGCTATGGGAAATACCGCAGAGCGACTCCACGACAAATTCCCTCATCTCACAAAGGAGCGCGCAGATCGTTATGCGCTCGCTTCACAATTAAAGACTGCCCGCGCATATGAAGCCGGCGAGATTCAACGCGATCTGATTCCTGTTGCTATTCGTAATCCAGAACTTGGTTATGGTGTTGCAACAGTTGATGAACCACCACGCCCAGGTACAACGATGGAGGCGCTCGCCGGATTAAAGACACCATTCCGTGCAGGTGGTCGAGTTACTCCCGGAAATGCCGCAGGTCTTAACGATGGCGCAACGGCGGCGATTCTCGCCAGCGAAGCGAAGGCAAACGAGCTCGGGCTACCTATCAAAGCGCGCTTAGTGAGTTTCGCCTTTGCTGGAGTTGAGCCCGAGATCATGGGTTATGGTCCCGTTCCCGCAACGATTAAAGCGCTCGCTAAGGCTGGTCTGTCGATCGATGACATTGGCCTCTTTGAAGTAAATGAAGCCTTTGCGATTCAAGTGCTCTCCTTACTCGACCATTTTGGAATCGCTGATGATGACCCACGAGTCAATATTCATGGTGGTGCTATTGCAGTTGGCCATCCACTCGCTTCATCAGGTATCCGGCTAATGCTCAACTTGGCACGCGGCTTTGAACTCCACCCTGAAGTTCGGTATGGCATCACCACGATGTGTATCGGATTGGGAATGGGCGGAACTGTGATCTGGGAGAACCCGCACTTCACTGGAAAGGCTGCATAATGGCTATTGATACGACGATCTCCCTTCCAGATGGCGCACCTGAAGAAGTTATCACTCACTCGTTTTTACGAGAGGTCGATCTTCGCCCCTTCGGATTCGACGGCACCTTAGCCCTCATTACTCTTGATAATGGAATGGATCACAACCGTCCAAATACCCTTGGTCCAAAGACCCTCCTAGAACTCAATGAACGGATCACTGAGGCCGAGAATTCATCTGCCGCAGCAATTGCGATCATCGGTAAGCCATTTATCTTTGCGGCAGGTGCAGATCTCTCTGCCCTCTCATTCCTCTCTGATCGCACGCAAGCACTCGCCATCGGAAAGCTTGGACATGATGTTCTTCGTCGCATGAATGAGGGTAAGAAGCCAACCTTCGCCTTTATCAATGGCTTAGCGCTGGGCGGTGGATTAGAAATTGGGCTCCATTGCGATTACCGAACAATTTCATCAACCGCTTTCACGGCACTGCCTGAAGTCTTTCTCGGTTTAGTGCCTGGTTGGGGCGGTGCAACAATATTGCCGCAACTCATTGGCCCAGAGAAGGCCGTGCAGGTCATCATGGTCAATGCGTTGAACAACAACACGATGCTCAAGGCGAAAGAGGCGCTGGCACTCGGCGTAGTTGATGCGATGTATGAGCCCGCTGATTTCTTGGAAAAGTCGGTCGCATTTGCTGCACAGATCTTGAGTGGCAAGAAGAATATTGATCGAGTCGACCATACGTCTGATGTAGAAGCTTGGGATCGGGCAATTGCCACCGGTAGAGCGGCTATGGCAAAGAAATACCCAGGCGCGCAGATTGCATCACCGATCAAGGCCCTTGAACTGATTGCTGCGGCTCGAACGTCGACCCGCGGTCAAGGATTCGATGCGGAAGATATCGCCCTAGCCGATCTCGTGATGCAGGATCCACTCCGCGCTTCTCTCTACGCCTTTAACCTGATTCAGAAGAAGCGCAAGAAGGTGGAGGGTGCACCGAAGCCTGCTCTCGCCCGCAAGGTAGCGAAGGTGGGCGTGGTTGGTGCCGGTCTCATGGCATCGCAATTAGCTCTCATCATCCTGAGAAATCTCAAGGTGCCAGTAGTGATCTCTGACCTGGATCAAGCTCGAGTCGATAAGGGCCTTGCCTATATCAATGGCGAGATCACCAAGCTCGTCGAGAAGAAGCGGATCTCCCCCGAGATGGCGACTCGACTCTCCTCACTCGTGACAGGTTCAGTTGATAAGAGTGCATATGCCGGATGTGATTTCATTATTGAGGCGATCTTTGAAGAGCTCTCACTCAAGCAGACCCTCTTCAAAGAACTCGAGCAGATCGTCTCGCCCGAGTGCATCCTCGCAACAAATACCTCCTCCCTCTCTGTTACAGCAATGTCGGAGGGTCTGACACATCCAGAGCGCGTCATTGGATTCCACTTCTTCAATCCGGTTGCAGTGATGCCACTCCTCGAGATTGCCCGCACTGTAGCGACAGATGATGCGACTACCGCTACTGCCGTTGCGATTGGTAAAGAGCTAAAGAAGACCATGGTGATCGTAAAGGACTCCCCGGCATTTGTCGTCAATCGCCTCCTCACCAGGTTTATGGGCGAGATAACAGATGCCATCGATGAAGGTACCCCGTACGACGTCGCTGACTCCGCGATGGCACCACTGGGGCTACCGATGTCATCGCTTCAACTTCTTGGCTTGGTGGGACCTGGAGTCGCACTCCACGTTGCCGAAACCCTCCATGAGAACTTGGGCGAGCGGTACAAAATTTCACCAACGATGCAGGCCTTTGTTGATAATGGAATCCGTAGCTTCTATATCAAAGATAGCAACGGCAACCAGATAGCTAATCCCGAAGCGCTCGCACTTCTTCAAGGCGGAGATAGCCCTTCCACCGCAGATGCCGTACGTCTACGTGCACTCAATGCCTTAGCCAGTGAAGCGAAGATGATGCTCGATGAAGGCGTCGTCTCAAGCGCTGCTGAGATTGATCTCTGTATGTTGCTCGGTTGCGGATGGCCGATGCACCTTGGTGGAATTCTGCCTTACCTCGATCGTGAAGGTATTAGCGATTCCGCGACTGGTTCGCGCTTCCATCCTGCTGGGGTTGCTTCTCTTCCACAGTAATCGCTTCAGACGAGCTCCATCCCACCAGTGAACGGGTAATAGCTTGGACAGTGATACCAATCTCGTTGAAGACTTCGGCTCGCTTCGCATGGTTAAAGAATTCCAGTGGCGCACCAATTGAATGGACTGGAATATCAAGGTCATGCTCGCGGAATAGCTCAGAGATTGTGCTGGCGATTCCACCGTGTTCAATGCCATCTTCCAGCACGACAACGCTCTTATAGCGACCTGCCATAGTGACCAACGAGAGCGGCAGCGGCTTCACCCAGCGCGGATCGATGACAGTTACACCAACGCCTTCGCGGTAGGCCTGAGCCGCAGCTTCGACTGCGATATTAGCCAACGCACCAACGCTGACAAAGAGAATATCTGCGCTCTCACCGCGATAGAGAACATCGATGCCATCGCGACGTTCGAAGGCAGGAATCTCTGCAATGACCGGACCTTTTGGGAATCGGACGATTGTCGGGGCGTTTTCAATTGCCACGGCTTCTCGCAATAGCTCACGTAATCTCACGCCATCACGCGGCGCTGCAACAGCAAGCCCAGGCACTATTCCTGAGAGCGCAAGATCCCAGATACCGTTGTGGGATGCACCATCATCGCCAGTAACACCGGCGCGATCCAAGACAAAGGTAACACCCGCATTGTGCAGCGCAACATCGAGCAAGAGTTGATCGAAAGCTCGATTCAAGAAGGTTGAGTAAACAGCTACAACTGGATGCAATCCCGCATAAGCCATTCCAGCCGCTGATGCTGCTGCATGTTGCTCTGCGATACCCACATCGAAGGTGCGATCCGGGAATTCCTTTTGGAACTTATCCAAACCAGTGGGTCCGAGCATTGCCGCCGTAATTGCGACAATATCTTTACGCTCGCCACCGAGCGCCACCAGTTCTTCCGAGAAGACCGATGTCCACGATATTGCAGATTGAGAGATAGGAACACCGGTTTCGGGGCTAACAATTCCGACCGCATGGAACTTCTCTGCCTCATCTTGGACAGCAGGCGCGTGCCCCCGACCCTTCTCAGTGATAACGTGAACTAAGACTGGTGCGCCAAAATCTTTCGCAAGGTGAAGAGCGCTTTCGATAGCCTCGATATTGTGGCCATCAACCGGACCGATATATTTCAATCCAAGATCTTCAAACATTCCTTGCGGGGCGACAATATCTTTGATGCCTTTTTTAACGCCGTGCAGAGTCTCATAAATGGGTTGCCCGACCACGGGAGTGCGTTCTAAGACGCCCTTCCCCCAGTCCAAGAACTTCTCATATCCACTCGTTGCTCGGAGTGTTGAGAGATAGGTCGCCATGCCACCAATCGTTGGCGAGTAACTGCGCTCATTGTCATTAATAATAATGACTAGCGGTAGATCGTCGTTGGCGGCGATGTTGTTGAGCGCTTCCCACGCCATGCCACCTGTGAGCGCACCATCTCCAACAAGTGCAGCGACTTTACGGTCTTTGACTCCTTGGATCTTAAATGCTGACGCGATTCCGTGGGCCCATGAGAGCGCACCTGAGGCATGGGAATTTTCAATAATGTCGTGTTCAGATTCAGCTCGACTTGGATACCCAGAGATTCCACCCTTTTGACGAAGGCGATCAAACTCTGACGCGCGCCCAGTCAAAATCTTATGAACATAGCTCTGATGGCCAGTGTCAAAGAGCAATACATCGTGAGGAGATTGAAAGACTCGATGCATAGCGATCGTCAGCTCGACAACGCCGAGGTTGGGGCCAAGATGGCCACCAGTTCGGGAAACTTTCTCAACGAGAAATTCGCGGATCTCTTGGGCAAGTTCTACCAGCTCAGCCTGGCTCCGACCTTGGAGGTTGGCAGGTGATGAGATCTCTTCAAGCATGTTCTCAGTCTAAACCGTGAGGGCGCTTTGCGCCCTCCAGTGGTAGGAATTACTTGAGGAGTGAGCGAAGGACATATTGCATGATGCCACCGTGGCGGTAATAGTCCGCCTCTCCAGGTGTATCAATGCGTACCAGCGCTTCAAAGCTCTTTCCATCTGCCGTTACAGTCACCCGCTTTGGAGTGCTTCCATTATTGAGCTCGGTCACGCCTGCGATCTCAAAGGTCTCATGACCAGTAAGGCCAAGTGTCGTTGCGCTCTGGCCCGGGAGGTACTGTAATGGGAGAACGCCCATGCCAATGAGGTTCGAACGGTGAATACGTTCGAAGGACTCTGCAATAACTGCCTTCACTCCGAGCAGTGCGGTGCCCTTAGCAGCCCAATCTCGGGAGGAGCCTGATCCATATTCCTTGCCAGCCAAGATCACCAATGGAATCGATTGAGCCTGGTACTCCATTGATGCATCGTAAATAGTTGACTGCTCACCATTTCTTAAGAAGTTACGAGTGAATCCACCAGATACATCATCGAGTAGAAGGTTCTTCAACCGAATATTTGCAAATGTTCCACGGATCATGACCTCATGGTTTCCGCGACGTGAGCCATAGGAGTTGAAGTCGATACGTTCGATGCCATGCTCGGCAAGATACTTACCGGCAGGTGAATCGGCTTTGATGTTTCCGGCTGGTGAGATGTGATCTGTTGTGATCGAATCACCGAGCACTGCGAGAACGCGGGCTCCAGAAATATCCTTCACTGGCTGGGGGTCACGTGGCATACCGTCAAAATATGGAGGCTTGCGAACATATGTTGATTGCGGATCCCACTCGAAAGTCTTTCCCGTAGGGGTCGCGAGCGACTTCCAGCGATGATCACCATCAAAGACGGTTGAGTAATCCTTCTTAAACATATCCGACGAGATGACTGAATCGATGACCGCTTGAATCTCAGTTTGCGATGGCCAAATATCCTTGAGGTATACCGCCTTACCCTCTCGATCGGTACCAATGGCATCATTCTCGAAATCGTGATCCATCGTTCCGGTGAGAGCATAGGCAACCACGAGAGGTGGTGAAGCAAGATAGTTCATCTTTACATCGGGGCTAATACGGCCTTCAAAGTTTCGGTTTCCGGAGAGAACCGCTGTGACCGCTAAATCATTCTCATTGATCGCCTTACTAATTTCAATCGGAAGTGGGCCAGAGTTACCGATACAGGTAACACAACCGTAGCCAACGAGATTAAATCCAAGGTTCTCAAGATATGGCGTTAGCCCGGATTTATCGAAGTAGTTGGTCACAACCTTTGAACCAGGTGCCAGTGAGGTCTTCACCCATGGCTTAGAAGTAAGTCCCTTTTCAACCGCCTTCTTCGCAAGAAGCGCGGCACCAATCATGACTGAAGGATTTGAAGTATTCGTACACGAAGTAATTGAAGCGATGACAACGGCACCATTCTTTAGTTCTGCGCTCTTTCCGGCGTGAGCGTATGGAACAGCTGTGGTGGTTGTCTTCTCGGTGATGTAGGAAGGAAGCACCTTCTCAAATGAGCCACGAGCATCGCTCAATGAGATGCGATCTTGCGGGCGCTTTGGACCAGAGATTGAAGGAACAACAGTCGAGAGATCCAATTCAATCGTCTCGGAGTATCGAGGAGCAATATCAGGGTTATGCCAGAGCGCATTTGTCTTCGCATACTTCTCCACTAATTCGAGCTGTTCATCGCTGCGACCTGTGAGTCGGAGGTAGTTAAGAGTTTCATCATCGATTGGGAAGATGGCGCAGGTAGATCCATACTCTGGCGCCATATTTCCGATCGCTGTACGTGTCGCCATTGAGAGCGTTGTAACGCCAGGACCGTAGAACTCAACAAACTTTCCAACCACGCCGAGTTTGCGAAGCATCTCAGTAATGGTGAGAACAAGATCGGTAGCCGTAGTCCCAGTTGGGAGATCCCCGGAGAGTTTGAAACCGACAACGCGAGGAATCAGCATCGAGACTGGCTGGCCAAGGAGTGCGGCTTCAGCTTCAATACCGCCTACGCCCCAACCGAGAACACCGAGTCCGTTCACCATCGTTGTATGCGAATCGGTACCAACAACAGTATCTGGATAGGCGCGAAGTTCACCGTCAACGTTGCGAGTCATGATCACGCGAGCAAGGAACTCGATATTTACCTGGTGAACGATTCCAGTTCCAGGTGGCACTACTTTGAATTCATCGAATGCAGTCTGACCCCAACGAAGGAAGCGATAGCGCTCTTGGTTGCGACCATATTCGATATCAGTGTTCTCTTCGAAAGAGGTCTTGGTTCCAAAGACATCGGCAATAACTGAGTGATCAATGACGAGTTCAGCTGGAGCGAGTGGGTTGACCTTGGTTGGATCTCCCCCGAGATCGGCAATCGCTTCGCGCATTGTTGCCAGATCGACGATGCAAGGAACTCCAGTGAAATCTTGCATAATCACGCGCGCAGGAGTGAATTGAATTTCAGTATCTGGCTCTGCAGCAGGATCCCAGGATGCGAGGGCTTTAATCTGCTCTGCGGTGATATTTGCACCATCTTCTGTGCGAAGGAGATTCTCCAGCAAGATCTTCAAGCTATAGGGAAGATTCGATGATCCCTCAAGAGTGGAGATATCAAAGATCTCATAGCTCTTACCCGCAACTGAGAGTGACTTTTTGGAGTTAAAGGAGTTCTTGCTCATGGCTCAATCTTAGTGAGGGAGCTACTTGAGATTAAACCTTACGACCGTCTCAATATGTTGAGTCATTGGAAATAGGTCGAAGGCCACGATGGAATCCATCGTGTAGCCGCCCTCTGTGATCCATTTCGCATCCCGAGCGAGAGAGGCTGGGTCACAGGAGATGTAGACGATGGTGGTCGGGCGAAGCTTCAGCAGACTCAAGACCACAACCTCACCAGCACCTGTCCGAGGTGGATCGAGCAGTACCAAGTCGGCCTTCTCAATCTTAGGAAGTTGCTGCTCCACAGTTCCGCTATGAATCTGGACATTGGAATAGCCTTTAAAAATCTGGGCGGCATCGGCAAGTGCCTTGCGATCAGATTCAATGAGATGAACCTTTCCGCGTTGCCCAACTGCTTGAGCAAGTGCCCCTGAGAAGAGACCGACTCCACCATATAGATCGCAGACAGTGTCCCCCGGCCGAACATCGAGAAGATCCATGGCATGGCCAACAAGAGTTGCTGGAGCGTTCTTATGTGCTTGCCAGAATGAAACAGGCGAGATCGTATATGTCATACCTTCAACAACCTCATGGAGTTGAGTTGGTCCAGAGAGGCTTCTTCCACCGCGAGCGATATTCGTCTCGCCCGAACTCGATGTAGCAACTTCGATTCGTGCATCGCCATTCCATGTCCGCTCGGAAAGAGCCGGGACATTCATTTCTTCAATGGCTATGAGGCAATCAGAAATCTCCTGAACTTCTTTACTGCGATTTTTGTAGAAGCCAATTTTCCCAAAGTCTGAGATCGCAAAGTCCATGCGAGTGCGCCAGTGAAGACCATCTGTTGGTTCGACGCCTCTCACCTCGACGTTCAGTCCCATCTTGGCAAGATCCATCTTTCCGAGTCGCTCAAACTGTTCCGCGACGATCGCAGCTTTTAGCTCACGTTGATGGGAGATCTCGATATGTTGGAAGTCGCAACCGCCACAACCATCAGGACGGGCAAATTCACATGGAGCCTCGACGCGGTGAGGTGAAGCCTCGAGTACTTCAACAACATCGGCTCTCGTTACCTTGGAGACCACTGAGGTAACTTCAACGAGGACTCGCTCACCTGGAATCGCATGGCGAACGAAGAGAACTTGGCCCTCATGACGCGCGATGAAATGTCCACCATGGGCCGCTGCCACGATATCGACAGTGACGCGATCCCCTACTTCGAGGCGTGGGCGTTCTTCTCTCTGGACTTCGGCCATGACATCGTTTTCCATCTACCAACCCTAACCGAGTTAAAGAGGTAAGGTTTCCCTTGTGCATGTAGTCATTATGGGATGTGGGCGAGTTGGCTCAGGCCTCGCTCTCGAGCTCGAAGAAGCCGGTCATACAGTCGCTGTCATTGACCAGAATCGTGAATCATTCCGCCGCCTCGGTCCGAACTTTGTTGGCCGAACAGTTGCCGGTGTTGGATTCGATCGAGACACTCTCCTCGAGGCAGGCATTGCAGAAGCCGGTGCCTTTGCTGCCGTCTCCAATGGCGACAACTCAAATATTCTCGCCGCTCGAGTTGCGCGCGAAACGTATGGAGTCGAAAACGTCGTTGCTCGAATCTACGATGCGGGCCGAGCTGAGATTTATCAACGCCTCGGTATTCCAACTGTTGCCACAGTCTTATGGACTACGGACCAAATTCTCCGACGTCTTGTTCCTGAAGGTTCACGATCCGAATGGCGCGATGCCAGTGGCCTCATTCAGCTCTGCGAAGTGCACCTGGAAGCGTCGTGGTACGGCCGACCAGCATCCATCATTGAAGAGCGCACCTCTGCTCGACTCGCTTTCATTACTCGCTTGGGCGAAGGTCTCATTCCTGATTCCAACACCGTTCTCCAAGAGGGAGATCTCGTTCATGTCATGCTCTCCAATAAGGATCTAGAGACCGTTGATGCCATTCTCGCAAAGTCACCTGAGGGGAACTAATGCGTATCGCTATCGCTGGAGCTGGAAATGTTGGGCGTGCTATCGCCCGGGAACTTCTTGAAAATGGCCACCATGTTCTTCTCATCGACCGCGATCCAAAGGCTCTGAAGATGGATTCAGTTCCGGCAGCCGAATGGCTCCTCGCCGATGCTTGCGAGATCGCATCTCTGGATCATGCAAAACTCGATGGTTGCCAGGTTCTTGTTGCTGCAACTGGTGATGACAAGGTCAATCTCGTCTGTTCATTACTCGCAAAGACAGAGTATGGGGTTCCCCGCGTAGTTGCTCGTGTTAATCACCCAAAGAATGAGTGGCTCTTTGACTCTTCGTGGGGAGTAGATGTCGCGGTATCAACACCTCGCATCATTAGCGCTCTCGTAGAAGAAGCAGTATCTGTCGGCGATATCGTCCGCCTCTTCTCACTTCGTAAAGGTGAGGCTAACCTCGTTGAAATTACCTTGCCCGATAATGCCCAAGTCTGCGGAAAGACGATCGAAGAGATCTCACTCCCATCCAACTCATCTCTTGCTGCCATTGTTCGTGATGGTCAAGTTATCTCGCCCTCCCCGCACACGGTATTTGCAAGTGGCGATGAACTCCTCTTTGTAGCGACCGCCGCTGCGGAGCAGGAGTTAAAGAGCTGTCTGCTCGGTAATTAAATCTCTTTCTCACTCTTTACTGCGGGAACTCGACGAATAATCTGCCACGTCCCCCACAGCACTATGAGGTAGAGCGGATAACCCAAAAAGAAGTTTGCTATTCCCAGGGCGTTGAGCCTATTTGCAAGATAGAGCGGGTATTGAATCGCAATACGTAGTGCAAACATTCCTGCCCACAACCATCCCGCTTGGGCATAAACCTTTCGCCGCGGAGCGCTCTTTCGCCACTCGAGATTTTCACCAATGATGGGACCGATGATCAATCCGAGAAGTGGGTAGCGAACCAGATTTGCTCCACCATAAAGGATCAGGAAGAAGATATTTTTATAGATGCTCGGCAGGTAGAAAGCAGAAGCCTTTCCGCTATGGCCCGCAAAGAGCGCACAGATCGCAATTCCGAAGAGGCCGCTCAAAGCATGTTGCAAGGACTCCTTTTTCAGAAGTCGATAGAGAGTAAGAAGGAGCGAGAGCGCAATCGAACTGTAAAGCGCCGGGTGTAGGTGATGTGAGATATTGAAGACGACCAGAAAAAGTACAGATGGAACTCCGCTATCAATCAGCCCGCGAGTTCCACCGAGTGCTGAGAGGATCTTCGCTCGATCATCCTGCTCAGATCTCTCCATTTCGCTCATGCCTTACCGGTGCTGCCAAAGCCACCGTCACCACGTTCTGTCCCTGGTAGTGACTTCACTTCGATGAACTCCGCTCGCTCTACCTTTTGAATAACCAGTTGAGCGATCCGCTCCCCCTTTTTGAAAGAGATCGGTTCTCTCAGATCATGATTGATGAGAATCATTTGAAGCTCACCGCGAAATGCCGCATCAATAGTTCCAGGCGTATTTACCATCGAGACCCCATGTTTGATTGCAAGCCCTGAGCGCGGGTGTACGAAGGCAGCGAACCCATCTGGCAGAGCAATAGATATGCCAGTAGGTACCAACGCTCTCTCCCCTGGTTCAATGGTGACATCTACTCTGGTGCAGATATC
>Ga0208253_1000705_pt1 | contig 12728 bp, 13 predicted proteins | sample CryBogCBE10Oct08_FD_184573 | JGI IMG/M metagenome (GOLD analysis project Ga0208253, IMG submission 184573) | Freshwater microbial communities from Crystal Bog, Wisconsin, USA - CBE10Oct08 (SPAdes) | ecosystem: Environmental > Aquatic > Freshwater > Lake | place: Crystal Bog, Wisconsin, USA...
GTTAAGAACCATAAACATGGCCTTATCTTCAACGTGATCTTCCCCAGGCACTGCAACTTCCCATCTATCCCCACCCCATTTAGGGACACGGATATAGTCACCCACCTTTACCCATGAACCTTCAGGCCAAGCCTCCATCGTGTCACGGTTACGGTAGGCCAACGGGCCAATTTCAATGACTTTTGCGACCATGTTCTGCCATTTCTCATTCTCACGAGTCTCCTCGGCGAGAATAATGCCAGATGCGGTCATTTTCTTCTTCGTTCTCTTTAGTTGAACAAGTACTCGTGCTCCCAAAGGCTCTACACCCGCTTCTACAGCAGGAAAAGCCCATGCCAAGTCTGTATCACTCATCTTTTTCTTCCTCTTGTAGTTGTTGTTCTATCAAATCCAAGACTTTTTGCAGTCCAATGTTTATCCCGACCATGCGTTGATAGGATTCCCAGTTCATAGCGGCGCCGTCCTTAAGAGAGTCGCCAATATCACCCTGCATTTCCTTGACGCTTTTGATCAAGTCTCCGATAAACCCGCTCATTTTTTCTTTTCTGTGTGAGCTAAGCCACTTTGCTTCTTCTCGCTACCGCCTTTTGAGCCGTAACTTGTTCCGTCAAGCTTCTCGCCTTGTGCTATACGCTTGTGTTGGGGCACGTTAATACCCTTTTGCTCTGCATCACTCGCCATGTTGACCTCCTAAGTGTCGTTGTGCTTCGTTTTGAAGCGATATTGCAGTGTCATACTGCTCCTGTTGTAGCTTAGCGGCGTCCCTAGTGAGTTCCGCTGAAGCTATTCTTTCCCTAGTCAGATTGTCAGTAGTGTTGATTGCAACCTCCAACTCCCTATCTGCCTGGGCTTTTTGCTGTTCGCCCATAATCTTGGACTGCTCAAGCTGTGTATCTGCCTGCAACTGCTGTCCCTTGAGCGCCATCTCTTGTTTATCACGCTCGGTTCTGCGCTGTGTCTCAGCCATAGACGTCTGGATGAGCGCTTGTGCGTCTGGATCAAGCTGTGGCTTGGGTTGGAACTGCTGTTGCATCTGTATGAGGTGCTGAAAGTCTGGCACCAACTGTGCAAACACCTTCTCACCCAAGTCATGCCCAACGTGCTGAGACGCCATACCAAAGATCTGGTCGATCTGAGCCGTATATTTGGCGTCCTCGTATTGCTGAGCCTGTTTCTTGTCGCTTTGAGTAGCGTATTTTTTCATCATCTCTAGGTACAAGAGCGTAATGTGCTGTCTCATATGCTCGATCATCGGGCCAATCAACTGCGGTCCAATGATTGGGTTTTGACCCAGTAGTGGGTTCATCACAAAGTCAAAGTGACCTTGGATGTGCGCCAAGTGATCTTGCTCAGGATAAGCAAACGCACCCTGACCCAAGGACATAGCCACGTTCTCCTCAGCGATGTTGTGCTTGTGGGGCTCAGCCGCATCAACCATTAACTCGTTAATGCCAGGCACCTTCATCTGTTTTAAGAAGCGCTCAAGTACTGCTTTTTGGTTAAATTGCTGTGGATATTTGTCCATCAGCGCCATAACCGCTTGGCTTTGCGCCATTCTCTGTGTCTCAGAGAAGATGTGTGGATCAGAGACGGGCACAACGTCTGTGTTGCGCTCGAAGTCTTCTTTGGTAATCTCTAGGTCTTTGACAATCTCGCCCTTGCGTTGATCATCCAAGTACCAACGGTTCAGCCTGCCAAGAATCTTGAGCACTCTGGCCTGAGAGTCATGGAGTCTGGCGTGGATTGCTGAGAATACCGCAGATCCCTGCTCAATAAGGGCTTGCGTGGTACCTACAGGCGCTTGAGCGGTGACGTCTGCTATCTTCTCCTCAGCCGTCGTTACAACGCCCTTAGCGGCGTTATCTAACCAACCCAACAGTTGGAATAGTACAGGGCTAGGAGGATTAAAAGGCATAGGCATAGCGATTTGTCTGATGTCGTTGATGCCTGGTCCTGCTTCAATTTCTGCAACTTGGGTGACTTCGACTTGCTGAGACTGTCCACTAACTTTAGCGCCTTTAAGCTTAAGCATAGTAGCGCTGTTATTGATGTGTGCAGTATCAAGAAGAGCACGCAGAGCACCAGTAAGAGCGGCACTAAGGCCACCGATAAGATGAGGTAAGCCAACTGCATATGCGCCTCTCCAAGGAATAAACTTAAACTCCACAACCCAGTCTAATTTGGTCATGGTGTCATCCCCGTCTTCCCAGTTACGGTACAAACCCACAACCTCGTGATCCAATGAGTCAATCATCAGGATGTACGGCGCCATCTCGCCCTTGGTGTACTCATCCTCCTCAAGCTCAAGCCATACGTAGGAATGGTAAAAGCGTCTAACACCGTCCTCGTTGTCCTGCCACTTCTTACCTTCAACCTTGTCGTTCGCCTTTTGTGGGCCAGTAGGCTCAGGCTCCATCGTGGCACGTATCATGTTGATGTCACGGTACATCCCCGACTTGATACGCATCTTGACTTCCCACTCGGTAATCTCGTGAACCTCGGTTGCACGTTGAGCGGTATAAAAGTTGGATGCGGCAAAGGGTACGATAACCCTATCAATCGGCAAGAACTCCACGCAGGGGCGCTTCTTATGCTCGTCATACCATAGTTTTAAGTATTGGGAGCCCCCAAGAGGAAGTTGGGTCAACAACTGCTCTTGTTCGTCACGGAACTCCTCAATCTGCTCGGTGAGTTGCCAGTTCATGTAATCCCGTTTGCGCTCAGCACGTTCGGTCTTATCGTCGTCAACATCACCCAATATCTTTGTTCTGACTGGTCCATCGGGTGGGAACATCTCTTTAATCGCCCTGGACGCAAAGTCTACGCAAGACTCAGCCATCACAGGGTGAACCACCTTAGACGCTCCAAAGAACGTCGCACCACCTGGGCTATCATTACCCATACCAGTCCGCTTAATGCCGTCCTCGTACTGCTTATCCCTCATCTTACGGGCTTCTTTGTCCTTCTCGATCAGGTTAATGTACTCAAGGGCTAGGCCTTTAACATCAAACACATCAGCCAGATTCTCATAGAACTTTTTGTCCTCAGCAGGCCCTTTAAAGTCTGGGTCATGGACAATTACAGAGCCGTCTGGCATCTCTTCAAGCTCCATCTCCTCTGGTGGCATATCAAAATCAACTGAGCCGTCTTCGTTCTCAGTCATTTGCATACCATCAATGTGACGGTTGTAGTCCTGCTCAATGGGCATTTGTGTTGCCATAATTATCCTTTAGTCATTAATTCGTGACGCATCATGTCCAGGTCATTAGCAATAGTGACCTTACCGCCTCGTCTGTAGTTGGGCATAAACTCAAGTGGATTGAGTGTGACTTGTCCGTTAGCAAGCCTTAATGACGGATTTATAAATGATTCTTGCCTTGGTTGCCCAGGTGTAACTGAGCCACCAACAGCTAATTTTTTAGATTTATTTACTTGGTCGGCGCCGACAGCGTCCCCACTGAGTACATTTCCTTGCGCTCCGCTCTCCTCTGAAGACCAACGAGTTGCCGCTTCAACCCCTTCACGTATGGATTTTCCGCTCCAAACTTTTTCTCCAGGGCGGGTATTTTTTCCTTGATTAGTTCTGATTGTGTTTTTGAGTTCATTTAATCTATCCTTATATTGATTCTTAAACAATACTTCCGTATCGTACCAATATTGTTGTGCGTCACTAATGCCAGGGATTTTCTGTGCTACGGTTGCGGCAAGATTATCCATTTCATTAGCTTGATTCATCACACGCTCAGCGATTTGTTTATCGTTAAGGCTCGACCAATCAAACATCCCGTACCGTTGTTCAAACTCAGGCACAAGCTGAAAACGTACGCCAACAGCGGCAGGCATCCCCCCCGCCATAGCTTCAGAGCTTCGTCTTCCATCAACAACTACAGTATAGAAGTTAATGCCTTCTTTTGCCAGATTATCCAAAATTGGTTGTAATTTATCCACATCATTGGCTTCTCTGAAATAAATTTCAACACCTGGCCTATGAGTTAATGGATTAGGTATTTCATCATGTCTTAAAACTTTAGATAAGAACGTGCTATCTTGATTAAATTTATTGGCCTGAGACACAATCTCGTGAAGTAATGGGTGAGGGTCATACCCGTCTCTAACCACCGCCTCAAGGTCTAATGAGCGCTCTGGATCCCCGTATCTGCCTTCAGTGGATAAAGCTTTACTACCCATTACGGTAGCGCCATCATCACTGGAGTAAATTGCATCTTTGATAGAGTTGCTAAGACTAGCCATGTCTTTATTTGTTGGCGTAAATTCTGGGCGCTGTATAGACAATCCCGCTTGATAACGCTCAAGAGATCTGGACATTTCATTCAACTGCTGTTGAGCACCACGTTTACTCTCTAACAACTCATCAAATGTAGGCTTTTTGAGCACAGCATTTAATTTATTATCGTCTCGATCAGCCCTCAAAGCATCAACATAATCATCAAACTCATCTAAAAATGGTTTTACTTCATCGAGTTGATCTTCAGTCAAACCCTTTAAACTCTTTTGAAATTCACTTCGAAGTTCTCTTAAACTAGCCAACTTTTCAATAACTTCAGTTGCGTGTTGCTTTTGTTCTGGAGTAACAGCAACTCCAGTATCTAGCATCTTTCTGAGCCTGTTAACCTCTTCTTGATTCTTGATGCCTGCAAGGTCAGCCTCTTGTTCAAACGATCCACCTTCACCAGACGCAGAAGTCCAATTCTTTTTAGTCCAAAGTTCTTTTTCTTTAAACCAAACAAGAGCTTGCAAATCGTCATCAGATATATTTTTAAGAATATCGTGCTGTGACATATTTGGATCTGTGCGAATCTTGTCAACAGCTTTGTGAAATACATCTTGACCAAGACCAAATTGTCCAGTTGTTGTTCCGTCTGGCAACATAGAACCCACTACACCGCTTTCAGCCATTGAAGGTACACGCTCCTTACCCGCTAAGCGCTGAAGCAGTCTAGCCGCCCATACGTCAATTGTTGCCCTATCTTTAAACCCAATCAAGTTACCTGAGAATGTAATTGCCTTTGGAGCAGTAGCGCCAATACCAATATCAATATTAGGATTTTTAACAACTCTAAACAAATCTGTTAAAGCACGTATACCGTTCTCGCCATTGAATCCATATTTCTTTTCATTATCTTTGAGTGGCATTAATTCATCTGGCAATTTTCTTGCATCCGACAACTCTTGCATCATCCTTTTGTATTCAGGATCTTTCTCTTTAATTTCTTTTTTAGTTCTGGTTTGATTTTGCTCATTAAACCAAGTCTCAAGTTCTTTTTCTTTGTCTTTAATATTTTCTTGCCAAGCTTCCCACTTGGGCATCAATTCATCAAAGTCACCCTTGGTTGCTTTTCTCAACAAATCAATAGCATTTTTCCAGTTCTCACGCACTGGTGTATTTGGTGATGTTGCGCCCAACAAATCAGCAAACGTGTCTCCAAGACCACCAAACTCTTGGCGCAATCTGGATCTCATCTCTTTGTACCAACCTGCCTGACGAATGATATTGCCTGCTGTTTGATCTCCGCTTTTAAACCTGTTATAAATTTCCAATACTTCATTCTTTAACTTTTCAGCCAATGTTTCAGTATGATTCTCATACTGTAAAGTATTTGGCTCAATTAATTTTCCGTTTGCATCTTTGTCAAAGCTGTATGGAATATTTTTATATTCAATATCATAATCACCAGGCTTGTCTTTGTTTGGAACAATTCTGTTTAACTCAATATGAGCCCAAGGATCATCTCCAGTACTTGGATTGTCTATCTTGTGCTGACGAACTTTTGCTTCTATTTCTGATGCGGGTACGCCTGCGTCCTTAGCGCCTTGCTTGATAACTTGTTTTTCAGCCGCAGACAATATACTTTTACTTCCAGTTTCACGCTCACCACGCTCAACCATTAGATTGTGCTGTGATATATCTCCCTTCTTCATATCAATGAGAGTTGGCTGATCTTTAATCTCACCCTCAATTGGTTCTGAACCGACCGTTAAATTTTTAACAGCTTTATCTTCAATGGCTTTAGATAATGGTTTGCCATTCATTGGTATATCTTTTGGCACTATAGCCAATTGATCAGGAGTATAAGCATTAACTTCGTCAGCGGATCTAAGTAAGTGTGGCTCTTCAGCCTGTTCATGTAAACCGTAAACGTAATGCCCATTAGACAAATGCTTCTGAGCCTCATCCGTACTTGCAGGTTGGAATGAATGCTCTTCAATCTGTTCGTCAGTGTGAGGTGTTGGCTCTGGTTCTTTAGCCTTTTTAGTCTTTACTTTAATTCTTTCTTCAGGCTTGATTACTTTTTCAAACGCAGGGCTGTTTGGATCTGTAACGAACATTGATGGTTGCGTTTGCATAACATCAGGTACGCCAGGTATCTTCAACTCACCCTTGGCAATCATCTCTGCAACTTTAGGAGATATGTATTCAGCGCCTTCTTTAATCATCTTGGCGCCTGCACGTACAGCTTTACCTACTGGAAATGGTACGGCAACACCAAGCGCTTCAGCGGCCTCATTGACAGGTCCAGTCTGCTTTAATGGTAAAACGCTTAATATTGATGACGTTGTTGTGGGCAGGTCTTTTTTCTCACCAAATATTTCTTTTGATTCACTTGGCGAAAGAGGTAGGCCTGCTTCTGGATTGTTGAATAAGTTAGCTATGTCTGAAGGGAATCCAAACCCAGACGCTATTGAGCCCCTCAATGCTGAGATAGGTGCGTTAGCTGATTGAGTAACCGATTCTGGAGTTTGATGTGGGCGCTTTCCCATTCCAGGGTACACAAATGCAGGCTTGCTTAAGTCTTCACCCTCTTGACCACCGTCTTTAAACTTACGCACTGGCTTAATCATCAACTCGTGGCGCATCATGTCAGCATCATCAGCAACATGAACCTTGCCACCTTTTTTATATGCAGGCAGACTATCTGTGCCTACGTTTTGCTTCATTTCTGGGGTGAACTCCATGTAGTGGAGTGGCGTCTTATTGTTTGTTTGAGCAGTAGCGAAGTCATCCATCATCTTCTCTTTGTGCTCAAATGGCATATCCAACCATGTTTGCTCAGGCGTGTTGGTTTGCCTTAGCATATCGGAGATGGATAGGTTGCTACTCTTAGGGTTCAGCACTGACATACCATTCAATTGCATCTCAGCGCCGTATGGCTTACCAATGTTGTTAAAGATGTTGGGGATGCGATTGTCGTAAGCGGCTTTCATGCCTTCGCCACCAGTTGAAATGTCAAGACCAGATAATTTATGTCTTCCTTGAATTGGTTCGCTTTGAATTAACTTGTTGGTGAGCTCTTTGCCCAAATACTGATCCAATTCTTCAGGTTCAACAATTTTATTAATTGTCTCTCCACCTTTGCCTGTAGCTATCAAGTGTTTAATTTTTGGATCGTATGCTACATCACTGATGTGACTACTCATGTTATATCTATTTGCCTGCTCAGTACCAGGCGTCAATGCTATTGCGTCATACCCATTATCAATGGCGTGTTTGACCAAGTCCTTGCTGACCATTTCCTCCCAATTCTTTTTGAATGGGGCGTCTGGTACGCCTTGAGGTCTCGGCAATCTACCCATATTTCCCTTCATGGCATTCTCTGCGCTTTCAGCAGTCATAAAGCCACTCATTTGATCTCCATCAACATATGGATGGAAAGTTTGACCATTTTGATCTTTTATTCTGTACACACCATTTTGATCTGCTTCAATCGTATATGGTTTTTTGTTAGGGTCAATATATCCCTTATCTCTACCCGCTTGGTGCCAGTCAGATTGCATCTCCTCAACGTGAAGGATCTTCTTGCCTTCGGGTGTCATGCGGTCAACTGTTCGAGCGTGGGCTAGGACGTTTGGCTCATTTTCCCAATGAGAAGAATAATAATCTTCTGGTAAAGGCTGACCACCTAAAACATGAGTTTTTAGATATTCACCAGGTGCATAATGTGTTTTCTTAAAGCTTGGCAATTGATACAGATGCTCCTGATAATTATCACCACCAGGTAGCTTGTAGTCCTCATACTTTACGTTTGAGCTTTCGTCTTGCAGTCTACGAATGTGCTCCTCAGCATCAGCCAAGGTATCAAACGGATATTCAGTCACTGGCTCTCGGTTGATGTCCATGACATAGTGCCTGTCGCTTATCCCTTCTGGATCTTGCGGCATGGTGTAGTAATGCTCAGAGATAGGATCTTTGCCTAATATCTTCTTGGTTATCTCAGGCTTAGGACGCTTGGCAAGCTCGGCCTGAAACTGCTCCTTGGTCATCTTGGGCAGGTCGTTGATCTCGTGCAGGTTCCTGTCAGCCAACTCAGCCTTCTTAACGCCAGGCTTCTTAGTAAGCTCGGTCATAAACTCTTTGCCTGTACCTTTAGCCCTTGTTAGCTCTGCCGCCGCTTTGTTAACTCCTGAGTAAAGCTTAGTTGTGCCTGCCATCGCTCCTAAATGGGCAGGGTTAAAGGCCATAGCCATCTCTTCAGCGCTCGGTGTATGCATTGACTCAACATAACCCTTGGGGTCTGTCACAGCCTTGTATAACGGTCCACGGCGATTAAATATGCCTAAAGTGTTGTGGAGCGTATTACCCATCCCAATAGCGTTAGCTTTAATAGCGTCTGCGCTGATAGGTGATGATGGTTGGTTAGCCATGAAGCGGAGCCAGTCCGACCCGCTAAATGATGAGTTGTCAGCCATAGGTGTGCCTCATGGTAGATATTGCCCTCAAGTGTACCCTTGCTACAGCTTCTGAATCAATGTGCAAAGCTCACCCAGTGTCATGTCTGTCTGGTCTGGGTTTATTGCTGATTCGGGTATCTTCTTACCGATTGCGTCCTCTATCCTGAAGATAAGATCCACAAACGCAAGAGAGTCTAGGTCTAGGTCTGACATTCTGGATTCAGTCTTAATCAGGTCAGGATTGACGTCATACTCTTCGATGATGATGTCTTTAACGGTATCAAACAGCATATGGGTTTACTCTCGGTTGTGGGTTGGCGTCAATGTAATCTTCCTCGTCGTAGTCTTCACGTGGGGCAGGATCGATGTTTAAGAACCCTGCGTCTCTAAGCCACCGTAAGGCCTGTGTAAGCGCATCTACGTAGTCGTCGTGTGTTGCGTCAGGGAAAGCACAGATCTGGCTTATAGCGCCTTCTGCCCAGTCCCTTACATATCCTTTGTTCATGCTTGACTCTGGCACCCAGACTCTGCCTGCCCGTATGATATTGGCGACAATTGATAACCGCTGAACCTTGTCAGCCTTACCAGGGTTGTAGCTCTGTACTGGTAACTGTGCCCGTTGCAAGTCTTGGATCAAGCTGATTCCTGCGGCCTTGTCCTCCACCAGAATCATCTCCACACGCTTCTTATCCTTACCCTCGCCGTACACCGTTTCGAACTCATCCATCACCTTTGGCTTGAGGTCAGGGTATTGCAGGTGGTCTTGCCAAGCATCGAGGATGAGCACTGACATCGGACCATCCAAGGGTTTGAATACACCGAAAGTGATACACGCTGTTGGATCGTTGTGCGCCTTCTCTGTGAACGCACAATCGTAACTCTGGAGGATAAATTCAAACTTGGGCAGAGGCATTGGCTCACCCTGTGAGTTGTAGGCAGGGTAAAGCTTGAACCACTTGCGCTTAACAATACCAGTCAACTCAGGGTCTAGAATCTCAGCCAAGACCTCCTGACGGTACAGCGCTGACTCTGGGTCGTACTGCTCAATCTGCTTGCGGAAGTTAGCCGATAGGTTGTCTATGTTGGCGTAGGTGGATGCGGTCGTCAGGGCCACGTCCTGCCCGTTCCTGCCTACCAGGTCAACGATTAGATCCTTGGGCTTGGGTGTGGTGGTACAGATAACCTGAGTCTTGTCACCCAGTCGGATAGAAAAGCTCAGTAGATCCCAAGCCTCTTGAAGGTAATCCCACGCCGCCAACTCATCTAGCCATCCACCGTGGAACTGTGGCCCCCTGAAGCGCTCAGGCTCTGAGGCAGGGATGCCTTTGATGATGGATCCGTTGATTAGGGTTATCTCGTTATCGTCCTTCAGGTGCTTTTTAATGAGTATCTGCGGCATGACGTTGATTAGCCCAGAATCACCCATAAAGCAGACGTCCTTCAGGTCGGAGTGAGTTGGGGCGCCGACCAACCATCTGGTCTTTGGCCTAGTCCATGCCTGCCACCACAGCCACTCTGCCGCAAGTCTGGTCTTACCCGCTCCCCGTCCACCGAGCACCAGAGCGATTGACCAGTCCCAACTCGCAGGAATCTGGTGGGTGTGGGCTATTGATAGCCATTTGATCCTGGCGGCGTAGGCCAGTTGTTCTTGTGGTGGTAATACAGCAAAGTGAGCCTTGACCTCTGGGTTGGTCAGTATCTCAATGACCTCGTCAAGCTCCTGCGTTTGCATTCTGCTTCTTGAGTTGTAGGTGCTGAACGATGGTGTCCATAGCATCCTTAGCCGTCAGAACAACCTCAGACTGCAAGGGATTGTCCTTGTCGCCTGCAATAACCGTTCTGTCCCCATACTTCTTAGGGTTCCATTTAGCCAATAGTTTTAGCTTAATCTCAGCCCTCATCTTGACCAGTTGGACGTAGCCTGGATCTACCCTGCCACCACCCTCAGAGAGGATTCTCTCGGGCTCTTGGTTGATTTCTTTGAGGATGTCCTCTGCTATGGCATCCCCTCCCTGATCACGTGCGTGTGCGATGGCTCCCGATAAATCTGGGTCTTTATGCATCCACTCATAGATCTTCTGCCACGCAGGCATATGATCATCTCTACATATCTGTCTTAGTGGTTCCCCATTACTTAGCCTTTGACAGATCTCGTCTGCTAGTTCAGGGGTGTATTTTGAGGGGCGGCCTGGCCTTTTCTTTGGCGGGGTGGTTGCGTTATCCATATTATTCCAATGTCGAACCTTGATGAGTACTATTGTATATCAGGCGTTCTGGATTCGTCTATCCATGCGCCTTATGGTGGCTTTATGCTGATCGTTCTCTAGCTTCAGCACCCTTACCTGGTTGTCCAAGTACTTCATCCTAGCCGATACATAGTCCAAATAATCGTTCATCTGGGTGAAGTCAGACTCAGTCTTTGTCGGCTCGTCCATTAACTTCTTTGTGGCTGTTGTTTTCTTTGTTGCCATCATTAACTCCTTGTTATGGTTGTTGGAGGTTTCGAGGATAACGACCCTCGGGTACTACTGTTATCGGTTCAGCCACCAACAAGTATGAGGACTACACTTAAAGACGGAACTTGTCCGACAGCTATGCATCGCCTCAATCCTCATACTTGTTAGTTGTTGATGGTTGGTACTGATCTCCAACTTGGCGATGCCTAGGTCTTCGCCCGTCACAGGTCTTTTGCGCATCAGTCTGCGAATTCACCAACAAGAATGAGGACTGCTACCTGTTGTTCACAGAGCAGGAACCTGCATCTCTCACAACCCTCATACTTGTTGTCAGGCACTTGTGCGCCTGCTCCTTATCCCAACTCTCTCCACAATCGGTACATCTGTAGATTACGCCCTTAGTAACTTTAGTTACCCCTCTCTCTAAGTAACGGCCGAGGAACGTCCTGATTTTCTCTACGGGCATACAATTCTCTGTAAGTAATAATAGCTAAGTTCCAAAGAGCTACCCCGACCAACATACCGAACACAAATACCCAGACTTCAGTCATAGTCGTATCCAGTAATCAAGCAAAGTATGAAGTCAAGGATGAGTAATACAGCCATGATGGGTAGTATAGTCATTGCGAGGTTAAATAAAAATTCACGCATCAAGTGTCTCCTTGAGGTTATCTACCAACTGTTGATTTGCCACCCAGTACAGGACTGGTTGCATTGCGTTTGGCATATAGAATTTTACCATGACTGAGTCATCTCCGAGCAAATTCTGAAATCCTTTTGCTCCTTCCTCAGTCTCAAATATGCCACCTATCATCGGTATTTCTTTCATTCGCTTTTTTCCAATTGTTTGTTAATCCACTCATCCAACTTCTCATGCAACCAGTCGATGTTACGCTCACCAATAGTCTTGCCGTTATCAGTCATCAATGGATCGGTTAAGGTTTGCTTAATAGCACCACCTGCGCTGAACTTGATAAATTTATCTTCCTGATCTATTGCTACACCGATTACATCGCCCTTAATGTCTGATATACCATACCTCACCAATAAAATTTCATTCATATATTCTTTTCCTTTAATTTAGCTTCTATTGCTTCTGCAAACCATTTAAAACCTAATGGCAATCTTTTCGCCACAGGATCAAATTTAACTAAACAATCAAACATTTCATCTTCAGTCAACCCTACCCATTCTTTAGTTTGTGGTTTGGTGTATAAATATGTTCCAACAGGCAACAACTTTGAAATTTCATCGTTATACCCATCTCGACTATATTGGTCATTTACATAAGCCACAGGTTCATCTTGCTCTTGTTTTAGTGCTTCTTCTAAGGCTTTGATGGCAGTGTTAATAGTATTTTCATAGGTGCGCCATAGTGGTGGGTAACTGTCAGATGGCCTTGGTGTGTTCAACGCTTCAATAGCTAGTTTCATTACTTCTTTAGTCATGTGTTCTTCTCCTTAGTTGGCTCTAATGTTTTTGCAAGATATGCTTCTGTTTTTTGTTTTGTTTTTTTCATATGTACAAGCATCTTTTCAACATCTTCAATTGAATATAAACCTTCAGGTATATGAAACCGTGCCA
>Ga0208253_1000712_pt1 | contig 12646 bp, 13 predicted proteins | sample CryBogCBE10Oct08_FD_184573 | JGI IMG/M metagenome (GOLD analysis project Ga0208253, IMG submission 184573) | Freshwater microbial communities from Crystal Bog, Wisconsin, USA - CBE10Oct08 (SPAdes) | ecosystem: Environmental > Aquatic > Freshwater > Lake | place: Crystal Bog, Wisconsin, USA...
ATTGCTCAAGTTCAACAATTCACTCACACCAACTTCACGACTGCGCCCTATGAGAATTACATTGAAGTATGCGAATGGCTGAACAAGAACACGCCAGGAAAATTTGCCAAGAAGAGCGTGCTTGTGAATTCCGGTGCTGAAGCAGTCGAGAATGCGATCAAGATTGCTCGCCATTTCACCAAGCGCCAAGCAATTGTTGTTTTTGAGCATGCCTACCATGGACGTACGAACTTGACGATGGCGTTGACCGCAAAGAACATGCCGTACAAAGAAGGTTTCGGTCCATTCGCCAACGAGGTCTATCGCGTCCCGATGCCGTACTCGTATCGTTACGAAGGTAATCTTGCGAAGATCACGGAAGAGTCACTCGAGCACATCATTCATAAGATTGAAAAAGAAATCGGCGCAAAGAATGTTGCCGCTATTCTGATCGAGCCGATTCAAGGCGAAGGTGGATTTATTGTTCCGCCCAAGGGATTCTTGCCAGGGCTCCAAAAGTTTGCGAACGAGAACAACGTCATGTTTATTGCGGATGAGGTCCAGTCTGGCTTTGCCCGCACCGGCAATCTCTTTGCATGCGAAGACGAAAACGTTGTTCCAGATATCGTCATTACTGCAAAGGGCATTGGTGGCGGATTGCCATTGGCCGCGGTCACCGGTCGCGCCGATGTCATGGACTCCAGCCACGTGGGTGGTCTCGGTGGCACATATGGTGGAAACCCATTAGCGTGCGCAGCAGCGCTCGGAGTATTTGAAACCATCGAAGAAGAGAAGCTTGTTGATCGCGCCCGCGTGATTGGTGGAATTCTTACGGCGCGTTTAACCGAGATGAAGAACAAGTATTCAGTGATTGGTGAAGTCCGCGGTCGCGGCGCAATGCAGGCAATCGAATTGGTAAAGCCTGGATCGAAGGAGCCAAACTCCGAGGCAATGGCGAAGGTCATTAAGTATTGCCAACAAAACGGCGTCCTTATTCTGACCGCAGGAACATATGGCAACGTGATTCGTTTCTTGCCACCACTAGTCATTACTGAAGATCTTCTTAATGACGCGTTGGATGTGCTCGACGCAGGTTTCGCTGCCCTCTAACAATGGCTAAATCACTGCCCAACAAGCGGATAGATGTATTCCTAAAAAAGGAAGCGCGTTGGCCAAAAGAGATCGCCTTTCTGCGCGACATTGCTTTGTCGACTGGATTAACCGAAGACCTTAAGTGGGGTCAACCGTGTTACACGTTAGACGGCAAGAATGTATTTTTGCTCCACGGATTCAAGGAACACTTCGATATTTTGTTTATGAAAGGCGCTGTGATGAAGGATCCTAAAAAGATTCTCGTGCAGCAAACTGCCAATGTTCAGGTGAGTCGCCAACTTCGCTTTACATCGCTTAAGGAAGCAACCGCTGCAAAGGCGACCATCAAGGCGTATATGAATGAGGCGATAGCAGTCGAGGAATCTGGCGTTGACGTGCCAGTCAAAAAAGCGACCGATTTTGTAATTCCTGCCGAAGTAACGACTGGCCTAAAGAAAGTCCCGGGATTGACGGTTGCGTTTAAGAAGTTGACTCCTGGTCGCCAGCGCGCATATTGTCTTCATTTCATGGGGACGAAGGTTGAAGCGACTCGTACCTCACGTATCGCGAAAGCAGCGCCAAAAATCTTGGCTGGCAAAGGCTTGAATGACTAATTCCATCCTCGTGGAAGCTTTATCACCGGATGATTGGGAGCGTTACCGCGCGATTCGATTGCGATCGCTGGAGATAAACCCCGAGGCATTTGGCGGAAAGCTCGAAGAAGAGTCCGTCTTGCCGGAGTCCCATTGGCGCGCAGAAATGACAAAGTCAGAAGTACTTGTCGCCAGTCGTGATGAACGTGATGTAGCGGTTATGTATGTAGAAGTTCTCGACGGTGATCACGGCGCAACCTGTTGGATTGGCGGATGTTGGAGCGACCCTGATGTTCGTGGGCAAGGCGCGTTCCGCGCGCTATTCGCTTACTTGGATTCGTACGTGGGGGAGAAGGCCTGGTCTCGACAAGGTCTGGGGGTTTGGGCCGATAATGAGAACGCAATTGCCGCCTATAAGAAATTAGGTTTTGAATTTGCGGGCGAATTCATGGCGAGCGATCGCCAACCAGGCCGTTTCTATACCCACATGATTCGCAGTTCTGCGCTCAGCTAGCAAGCCTGTTGCAAAGAGTTTGCAGATGTTCATCGTGATGTAACTGGGCTAACACTATTTCGGGAATAGAGGGATCGAGATAGGTGTTACAGTAGTTGAAAATTCAACTAAATCTAAGGAGCACAGATGTCATCGTTATTGCACATTGAAGTAAGTCCAGGCGGAGAGCACTCAGTCTCACGCTCAATTAGCGCAGAGTTCGTTGCTGCATGGAGCGCGAAGAACGCCGGCGGCAACGTCATTGCTCGCGACCTTGCGGCCAACCCGATTCCGCACCTTGATGGCGAAGCAATTTTTGCTGGTTACACCCCAGAAGAGTCACGCTCTGAGGGAATGGTTGCAAAGCACAAGTTCCGTAACGAATTGATTAAGGAAATTACCGGTGTTGATCACATTCTGATTTCAACTCCGATGTGGAACTGGTCGGTGCCATCTGTCCTTAAGGCTTACTTTGATCAGATCATCATTCCTGGCGTACTCGATGGTTCAGGCGCAGCGGGACTGACCGGCAAGAAGGTCACCTTCGTTGTCGCTCAAGGCGGCTCATACGCGGAAGGCGCACCTCGCCACGGTTGGGATTACGAGACCGGCTATCTCAAGCTCGTTGCAACTGCATTAGGATCAACCGATGTCGACATCATCTTGGCAGAGCTCACCTTGGCTGGCGTTGTTCCCGGCATGGAAAGCTTGATTGGTAAGAAGGAAGAATCAATCGCTGCTGCAAAGGCTAAAGCGAAGGTTCGCGCTTCGGCATAACGCGCGCTTAAAGGAAAGGCCTCGCTTATTGCGGGGCCTTTTTTGTTACGCTCGCCAGATGAGTTTTCTCTCGAAACTGCGCCCTCGTAAGACCGTCCCGCATACATCATGGACGGCCGCGTCACGATGGTCGCTATCGCCGCTTCGAATCTTCCTCCTTTTCTTCGGCCTCAGCATTTTTGGGCTAGGCGATTCGCTGCTCATTCAGTCAACGCTAGGAAATGCTCCATGGTCGGTATTGGCGCAAGGAATTCACTTGCATTCGCCGCTCTCGCTGGGGTGGTGCACATTCTTCATCAGCATCGTTGTGTTGCTCGGCTGGATTCCATTGAAACAACGGCCCGGCTTTGGAACTCTTTCAAATATCGTGATTATCGCCTTCATGATTCAGATGGGCACAGATATTTTCCCAATGGAGCACCACAACTATTGGATCCGATACGCCTACGTGTTTGGCGGCATCGCAATGATTGGTTGTGGATCGGCGCTCTACATAACGTGCGGACTTGGACCTGGGCCACGTGATGGATTAATGACCGGTATTCACCGCGTCACGGGCGTGCGGGTTGGTCGCGTCCGACTAGGCATTGAGGTCGTAGTTCTCGTCATCGGATGGTTCTTCGGCGGTCGAGTCGGAATCGGAACGCTCTGCTTCGCGCTCTTTATTGGCAACTCGGTCGCCATCTGGTTAAGCATCGTTGGCCATGTGGACCAGAGCCTGTAGCGTCTGCGCATGAGTTCAACACGAGGTATCGCAATTGTTACCGGCGCGAGCAGCGGAATTGGCGCGGCCACCGCACTGGCATTGGCGAACGAGGGCTTTCACGTCATCGGCGCCGCGCGACGTGTTGAGCGGCTGAAAGAACTGCAAGCAAAGAATCCTGCAATTGAGATTCGCGAACTCGATATCACTGATCAATCCAGCGTCGATGCCTTTGCTGCATCGCTATCAGGAAAGCCAGTTGAGCTGCTGGTCAACAATGCTGGCGGTGCCTTCGATGCTGATTCTGTTCTTGATTCAGATCCAGAAGTGTGGCGTCAGACTTATGAAGTGAATGTAATCGGCACCGTACGCATGGTGAAGGAGATTACGCCGCTCATGCTCGCACATGGTGCGGGACAAATTGTCGTCTTGGGATCCACCGCGGGGCATACCGCTTACGAAAATGGCGGCAGCTATGTTGCGGCAAAGTTTGCGGAGCGTTCGCTGGCTGCGACCTTGCGATTAGAACTCAACGGAAAGCCAATTCGCGTCAGCGAGATTTCACCTGGCATGGTTAAGACCGATGAATTCGCAAAGGTGAGATTCGGTGGTGATTCCGCGAAGGCAGCGAAGGTCTACGAAGGCGTTGCGGAACCATTGGTTGCAGAAGATATTGCGGAAGCGATTCGTTGGGTTGCGACGTTACCTGGCCACGTCAATATTGATTCGATGGTGGTGCGGCCGATAGCGCAGGCGGCGAATCACAAAGTCCACCGCCAGCTCTAATTACTAGATGTGGTAAATAAACTCCACAGTTTTTTCGGCGATATCTTCAGTCACTACGCGATTTGCCGCGACCCGACAGCCATCACCAATCGTCACATTGCCTAATACTTTGGCGCCAGCGCCGATGATGACGCCATTCCCAATTGTGGGATGACGCTTACCTTTGGCATAGCCACGAGATCCGAGCGTCACCGAGTGATACAGCATCACGTCGTCGCCGATGATTGCGGTCTCGCCAATTACAACACCCATGCCGTGGTCGATAAAGAAACGGCGACCGATCTGAGCGCCTGGGTGGATTTCGATACCCGTGACGCGTCGTGTCTTGTTGGCAACAATGCGCGCCGCCAATTTGAACCCTGAATTCCAGAGCGCATGCGCATAGCGGTGACGCCACACGGCATGCACTCCTGGATAGGTCAGCAAGACCTCGAACTTGTTACGAGCCGCAGGGTCACGAAGCAGAGCGGTGCTCAAGTCTTCGTTAATCCGTCGGAGAGTAGTGAACATTAATCCATCAAATCTTGATACAGGATGGTGGACAAGTAACGCTCACCGAATGAAGGAATGATCACGACGATGATCTTGTCCTTGAACTCTGGACGCTGTGCGACCTGAGCCGCTGCCCAAAGCGCCGCACCAGATGAGATGCCAGCAAGGATTCCTTCTTCTTTACCTGCACGACGAGCAAAAGCGATGGACTCGTCATTAGGCGCATCAAAGACTTCGTCGTAAATCTTCGTATCCAAAACATCAGGAACGAAGTTTGGTCCGATTCCTTGAAGTGGGTGTCCGCTTGGACTTCCACCGTTAAGAATTGGTGAAGCCGCTGGCTCTACCGCGAAGACTTTGATGTTTGGATTCTTCTCTTTCAGTGCTTGGCCGGTACCAGTGATTGTTCCGCCGGTGCCGATACCCGCAACGAGTGCCGCAACTTTGCCATCGGTATCGCGCCAGATTTCTTCAGCGGTTGTCTTGCGGTGGATTGCTGGGTTTGCTGGGTTGCCGAACTGACGAACAAGTACTGAACCTGGTTCTTTTCCAAGCTCTTCTGCTTTTGCGACAGCGCCGCGCATACCTTCAGCAGCAGGTGTCAGAACAAGTTCTGCGCCAAATGCGCGAAGCAGCGCACGGCGTTCCTTCGACATGGAGTCAGGCATCGTCAAAATTACTTTGTAACCACGAGCGGCGCCCACCATCGCGAGTGCGATGCCAGTGTTGCCTGAGGTTGCTTCAATGATTGTTCCGCCCGGCTTTAGCTCACCTGATGCTTCAGCAGCATCGACCATCGCGATACCGATGCGATCCTTCACGGTGCTGGTTGGGTTGTAGAACTCAAGCTTGGCGTAGACATGTGCGCCGCCCGGCGTGATGCGGTTTAAACGAACAAGTGGGGTGTTACCTACGACTTCGGTGATGTTGTTATACAGGGTCACGATTTCTCCTTCAGAGCAGTGAATAGATTTCTGTTAATTGTTAGTAATAGATATGTATAAAAAAGTTTTGCGTGAAGCGGCCGTGCAGGAGCGTATAAATCAGCAGCCGGCAGATGCGGTACGACATAGATCAATGACCAAGCGGCGAGTGAAGAGCCAGGTAGTGGTCGATTGCATGCCCAAATTTTAGAGCCAGGCTCCCCGAAGTGCTACACGCGAATCCTTTGCAGATGCATCTGAATAATCGCCTAGAATCTACGTATGGCTGTGACCTTTGATGAAGCGATTAATCAGGCAGCCCTCGCGATTTCCGAGACTGAATCATTGGTCCGCGTCGTCCTGTCTGGGCGCCGCCGCAATATGGAGACGCCCGCCGAACGAATCGTTATCAAGCCGGTGCTGTTGAAAGAGAAGGTCTGGCTGCAGATTGTTGAATTCGATGGTCGCGTATCGACCACAAAAAACGTGGACCCATCAGAGTGGTCACCGATGGAGCTATTGCTCTCGGGTTTTGCCAACATTTTGGTTGAACAGACTGAACAAGAGTTGAGCATTCGGGTGACTAAAAAAGGCGAAGCGATGATTCATATCGCCAAGGCAAAGCGGATTCAGGATTTATCTCATGACCGCAAGAAGGAGCGCTTGCTTAAGAGTGACGATCCATTTCTCATGCATGTGGGGATTTCGGATTCGAATGGCGCAGTGAAGCCATCTCGGATGGACAAGTTCATGCAAGTTGAAGAGTTCTTGCGGATTTTGGCTCCGACGGTCGAAGGCGCTCTATCTGCCGGACATCTCATCGCAACTTCGAAGCCGCTAGAAATTGTTGACTTGGGTTGTGGGCATGCATACCTCACTTTTGCAGCGCATCAGTTCTTGCGGGCACAAGGCAGCGATGTTCACGTCGTCGGTATCGATGTGAGAGAGGCGTCGCGCGCACGGAATGAAGATATCGCGACAGCGCTGGGTATTTCCGATTCGATCGAGTTCCGCGCTGAGGAGATTGCCGCAACACAGAAGAGCGATGTGAATGTTGCGATTGCGCTGCATGCCTGCGATACGGCGACCGATGATGCGCTGGCATGGGCGGTAAAGAATGGCGCCGAGATTATTTTGGCTGCGCCCTGCTGTCACCACGATGTTCAAGCGCAGATGATTGAAATCCCAGAACCCTGGGGCATGATCACGAAGCAGGGCATTTTGAAAGAGCGGCTCGGAGACATTTTGACCGATGCAATTCGCGCTCAGGTCTTGCGATTGCTCGGATATCGCGTCGATGTCATCGAATTCGTTGGGGGAGAGCACACGCCCCGGAATGTGATGATTCGCGCTGTCAAGACCGGCGCTAAACCGGAGGCGATTGACGCCGAGCGGCTGAAAGAGCTCATAAAGCAGTGGCGCGTCACACCAGCGTTGGTTACTCGATTGTCTGAAGAGTTGAAGGCGTTCTCTATACTTCCTGCATGATTAACAAGGTAAAGAACAACCGCCTGGTATTAGTGAGCGCTGCTCTTTACTTTCTGGTCGCTTTTGCGGTGATTCCAAACGGCGTATTCCCGCACGCCTTTGATAAGAACGCCTTTCCGGAGTTTATGGCGCTGATAATTGTCGCCTCGAGTTACGGCGCTTTTATTCTGCTGAATCGCCCTCGGTTTGTATTTACTGGCAAGGCGATGCTTGCGTTATGGCTCTTGATTGCCAGCGTTACGGTCTCCACGCTGTTGAGCGCAGATCCGATTTCATCACTGACTGGTGACTCTGGGCGCTACGCCGGTGTGGTCTCATTGCTCTGCTTGTTGGTTGTTGCGATTTATCACGGACAATTTACTGAAGTTCAGATTCGTAAGTTGATTGCGGGATATCTGGTTGCTGTTTTCGCAATGGAGTTCGTGGGATTCGGTGAACACGTGCATTGGTGGGCTTTCCCGACAGCGGGTGGTGTTGCGGGCACGTTAGGCAATATGGATTTCTTCTCCGCCTACGTGGGCACTGCGATTCCACTATTCATATATTTCGTCTGGACGTCGCAATTGCGCGGTCGCATTATTGCGGGACTGGGCACAGCAGCATCGTTCTATGCACTTGTCCTTGCGACTCGACGTGAAGCATGGGTGGATGTGGCGCTTGTGGCAATTCTCTTGATTGCTTATCAATTCCGACGCTTCTTGCCGATCAGGTCATTTAATCTCAATGCCAAGACCACGCTCTTTACGCTCTTCTTTATTATTTGGATTGAGGGCATCTTCTTGATGCCATTCCTTGGCAAGTCGGTTCCGCTGTTGGGTAACGACCCACAAGTGCAGATTCGTGGCCAGTTCTGGACTGCTGGTATTTCAGAATTTCTCCACAGTCCAATCTTTGGCTTTGGCCCGGATCAATACGGAAATTATTACGAGCGCTTCCGCACGTTGGAATCTGCAAAGCAGTTCCCATTTATTCTCTCGAACGATGCACATGCAGCGACGGTACAAACGCTTGCGACGCTGGGAATTGTTGGCAGCGCCTTCTTTGTTCTCTTGCTTGCGCTCTTTATTCGCTCACTACTTATTTTGATTGCACGCAAGCCTGAGCATAAGACGCTTTACGCATTCCTCGGTTTGTATGCGCTGGTCTTCCTTACGAACTCCGCCGTCAGTCCAATCACTTTCCCGAACAAATTCATTTTCTGGGGAATCGCAGGATTCGTTGTCGGCTCGGCGTATCGCCAGCGCGTCCGTGAGCGCGAGGTAGAGGCGCGGCGAAATTCCATGGCAATCCGTACTTTTGTAGCTATATCCGCGGTGCTCAGTATTTTCGTTGGTGCAAACGTTGCTATTGGCGAAACACGAATGAATATCGCCACTGAAAAACTCGTGAAGAACCATGCAGATCCTGTAAAACTCCAGCCGTCCGCTTTTATCCCATGCGCCATGGCGAGTGATTCATTCATGAACGGCGCCACCCTTCGCGGGGGAGAAGCGCAGTTCCAGATGGCGCTGACGCTGGTCCGCGAACACCCTCGATGTGCGACGCCTCGGATTGTTCTGGCCAAGCAGTACTACGTTCGACACAATCTGCCGGGCATGCGAGATCAAATAATTGCGCTTGAGTCGATTGTGCCGGACCGGGCTGAATTTCTTCAGACCGCCCTCGGTTACGCGCAGGCTGCGCATGATTCCGTTCTGACGCAGCAGATTGTGGTTCAGATGGAAAAGACTGGAATTATTGATTTCAGTCGAGCAGCCCCAAAGCAGGCTACCTCCGCCAGCAAATAGTCGGTTATCCTTAATCCATGTCGTCCCTGGATCAGATAATCGAGCGCTTTCGTGAGCGCTATGACTATTTGATACACGGTCAAACGCGACGAATGCAGGTCGTTACTCGCGTTGCCTTCTTGGCGCTCTTCGCAATCTTTGTTTCAACAATTATTCCGACGATGGCGCAGGACAATCCGACCGTTGATCCGGCTAATCCATCGGCGTCCGCCCCCGCAGATCCTTCAGTCTCGCCGAGTGACAGCCCATCTGCTTCGCCTACTGACTCTCCTTCGCCAACAAGTTCGGATACGCCGCTTGGACCGCTGCCTAGTTCAACTCCGGATTCGATCACTGTCTCACCAACGCCAGTCCCACCACATCCACTGGAGACTCAGACCGCGTATGTCATTCACGCGCCTGCGCTCGTAAATATCGACCCACGTGCGTCGATTGCTTCGATACCTTCTATTAGTGCAACAGGAGCCGAGTACTCGCTGATTTGTGTCACCGGAGCGGCAATTCGCTTCGACGCTCTTAACAAGCGCGTCCAGGATTCGTTGCCGAGCTCGACCTTGCAGCTGGCCGGGGATTTAAGTAACAACCTTCGTATTTCTGGACCGACCCAAGACGCAATTGGAGTTCTCAACTCAATGAACGGCTTGATGGTTTACGCCGATTCCAACGGCTTGCCTGGGAAAGCGCTGACCATCTCCTTTGTGGCGATGTCCGCCCCCGACACATCGCCAGCTTTCTGCGGCGCGGCCCGTTCGGCGACCACGGTGACCTTCCGGGCGCTCGGGTTGGACATGTCCTCGAAGATCGGCCCGGTTCGCCTCAAGAAGTAGGCATCACCCCTGGGCGGCACCCCTGCTTGTAAAGGTGACTGAGCTCGGATAACCTGCCTTAGTAGACCAAGGTTTTAGCACGGGCAATCCGTGCCCAAGACCCACCATTTCTTAGGAGTTATTTCTATGGCCGGATTGGAATCGCCACTTAGTGGTCGAGTCACATCCGGATTCGGTGGCGTCGGTCGACATAAATCAAAAATTATTTTTGGTGTTGCACTTGTCGCAACAATTCCATTCTTGATGTCAACATTTGCAGCAAGCGTGACCGTTGGAAGTGGATCGATGGTTTTCGGTCAAGGTTCCGAACAGGCGCTCGCGTGTGATTCACAAGTGTATGTAGCGATGGCAGAAGAGTGGCACGGAGCGCCAACACCGCAAGATAGTTCTGCAGGATTCTTCCGTGTTAAGTCGGTAACCGTTTCCAATCTAGATTTGCAAGCATGCCAAGGAACAAAGCTACGTATTCGTTTAGTAAACGGATCAGCACAAGAAATTCCATTGGGACCATTGCCACAAGCAACGGTTCTCCAAGTGCAATTGCCAGCGACTGCTCCTATTCAGAACATCAGTGATTCAGGCCAGCTTGGTCTTCAATACCTTGCAGGTGACGGCACCGCTATCTCGAGCTCATTGCTCGCAAATTCAACCGTTAATGTTTCAGGCACTTCTGTGTATGACGGCTCCACGCTGAGTCCGACAAATGCTGATGTGACCTTCTATATCGACCCATCGGCTGCCACGGTCAATATTGATGGCCAGCAAGTCCGTCGAACCACCGTAGAAACCATTCAATAAGCGATTTTTCAAACGTTTAATTAGCTAGACCTTGGCCCTTTTTGGGCTGCCTTCATAACAAAAAGAGATGAAAAGCAGCAATTTTCGGGTGATGTCGGGTGATAGCTACCTTGACCTTTCGTCTACTTTTCGGCAGAGTAGCCCCGTTGGTAAAGCAGTTCAGGCCTTGGGGGAACCCCCTCAATTCCTTTAGTAACAACCTAAAACGAACAAGTAAGGACTACAAAGAAAATGGAAATCTTAAAGTTTGAAGATGCACCAGCACCAAAGCGTGCTGCATCAAAGAAGCGCGGCGTGAATTCATCACGCAAGACAATTCTTGGTATTGCTGCAGCTGCAGCGATCGCAGTTGTCGGTTCAACACTCGCCGCCAACATCTCAATCAACACTGGTAACAATGGAAACCTTGAATTCGGTCAGGGATTGACTAACACCACAGCTTGTTCAGGTTCTAACAATGTGATTGTTACCCCTACGGCAACATTCAACAACACCGCTGGTGCCTTCTACATGTCATCACTTTCTGTGGCCATCGGAACAACCGTTTGTAATGGAAACACCTTCACCATCCAGGCTTGGGATAGCTCAACCGCGACAGCGCAGAACATCTCAACCATCGGTGGAACCGCGTACAACCTCGCGACCTTCACATACTCGACAGGTTCAACCCCTGTGAGCTCGAAGTCAGTTTCTGTTGCGTCGTCTGGCGGAACAGCTGGAACTGCAACCATCGCTTTCGGTACTGGTACTGGTGTTGCAACATCAGGCCAGATCTACAAGCTGACCATTCAGTCTCAATGATTTGAAGTTCTAGTTCTTTAATGAACTAGAACCTAGCTTGAACTCAAGCCTTACCAACAAAAGCTTGATCGTTTAATAGGTAGTACGACTAGAAGTCGGCCCCAAAGGGCCGGCTTCTATCGTGCGTTATACGGTCTGGTTGTTTGAGGCTTTAACCAACACATTTCAGGCAAGACAAACTTCAGAAAGAAGCTGTAGAGCACCTATGGGAATCCTAAATTTAGGAAACTCGGAGGAGTTCGAGGAATTCGAAGACGATTCGTACTACGAATTTTCGAGCGATCACGAGTTTGATGGCGAGGAAGCTGGGACCGGCAACGGTCACAAGCGTTCTATTGCTATGGGATTCGCCGCTGCTGTGCTCGTAATCGGTGGCGCATTCGGTGCAAAGATTGCTTTAGGAACAAGCACTACAGAATTCGGACAAGGTTCTTCCACTGCAGTCACATGTCAATCAACTCCTTTGACAGTGACTCCTTTTGCTGGCTTTATCAACGACACAAGTACCTCGCCAGCGACTGGACGATGGACGCTTGACTCAATCTATATCGAAGGAATTTCTCCTTCTTGCTTGGGCAACTTCGGAAGCGGTACTGGTGTCGATTTCACGGTGCAGGTCTACGACAACGGCCAAACTAATGCTGCACTTGGCACTTCGGATTCCGCCACATCCAAATCAGCGACTCCGTATACCTACCGCACGTATGATGCCGCCAAGTTCTGGATGACTGACACCATGACGATGACGTCTATGTCGAGCGCTTATACAGATATTGAAGTTGCTACTGATAATACTCAGGACACCACAGGGTCGGTTCAAATCACCTTCGACCCCGACTTGGTAGCAGATTTTGCGAATTCGCAAAATGTTTACAAGATTGCAATTCAAACATCCTCGCACTACGCCGGCGAGCCGCTTAGCTAGTTAGCGGCAACCTCATGGACCGCGATATTTTTGTCAATGACTATGACAACGTCAAAATAGTCGGAGAATCTCAATTTTCTGATTCAAAAATTCTCTTCACGATGTCCAACGTGTTGGGCGAGAAGACTGTGCTTATCACTCCCAATGAAATCATTGAGAGCAAGGCGAAGATGTTCGTCCAA
>Ga0208253_1000713_pt1 | contig 12644 bp, 14 predicted proteins | sample CryBogCBE10Oct08_FD_184573 | JGI IMG/M metagenome (GOLD analysis project Ga0208253, IMG submission 184573) | Freshwater microbial communities from Crystal Bog, Wisconsin, USA - CBE10Oct08 (SPAdes) | ecosystem: Environmental > Aquatic > Freshwater > Lake | place: Crystal Bog, Wisconsin, USA...
CAGTGTTACTGACCCAGTCCTGTAAAGCGCAATTAAACAATACCCTAGTATCATTAAGCAAAGCGTAGTAATCATTTTTCTTTAGGTTCTCATAAATTTTGACCTGGCCAGCTGACTCCAGCATTCTGGCACGAGTCACATAGTCAGGATTATTGCTGCGTAAAGGACCGCCTTGCATGATGGCAAATTCAATGTCCTTGTGTTGTCCCTGTGCATGATACATGTCAATCAGATCCATAAAGAAGCCTGGCTGTTTCTCCTGATCAAAACGAGCTGCAAAAGCTACACGCCGCTTGCGTTGTTCAAATGGAAGGATATTTGCCGCACCACCAATGCGTTCTAGAACTTCCTCTTTGCCAAATGCTAGTCCTGAAATATTGTAGATAGGCGCCGACCAACCGGCAATGCGCATGTGAGCCACCATCTCTTCATTAGAAGCTAATACACCAGTGGCAAATTCATTAACCATTTTTTCATAGATCGCCATCCACTTAGCCATACCCCATACATGAACAAAATCGTCTGGATCAATGGCCTGAGCAAGACAACGAACAAAAATACGGGGACGCTGAGCAGGATCAACTTGATCCAGGATATAAGGCAAGCTCTCAATACCGGGTTGAAACATGTCTTCAAAGTAGATAACGTCTTCACTGGTAACCTCTCCATTACGCATCATTTGAACCAGGTTCATCATCTGGCTCATACCAAAGTAACTGCGACCGTGTGCGTCTAGCACTTGACCTACACTAATACTCTGTGTGTTGTCAATGGTCGTGCCAGGCACAATCACGTAGTCAATGCCTCTGCGGTCAAATACCCTAGTATTCCATTCGGTTAGTTGCAAGGTATAGCGAGCTTCGTAACTCTCTAGACCCATATAGAATAACTTACGCACGATGACGGTATCCTGCAAATCTGCGGCTGTCCTCTTCCCACATGTTCTTGGCATTTTTGCCTTGGCTGAACTTGTTATACTGTTGCCAGGCATAGGCCTTGAAGTTGTAAAGATCTTCTTCGCGGAATCTGTAGCCGTAATCTCTACAGAATTCCAAGTAGTTGGCTAAATCTTCGTGTGCTTGAACAGCTCTAGGACTAAGACGATGTTGGGGTTTACCCATGATGTTTCCTTTAAATTACAATTGATGATGTTGGACGAGTAAGGTTATAACTAATGGAGCATCCGTTCTCGCCGTCTTCGGACACTTCAATCACTATGTTTCGGCCAGGATAGCGTGCTGCTATCTGTATATATAGGTCGTCTGCGATCATCTCACAACTTTTCCAGTCCAGTTTTAAAACGGAACTCGAACCTGAATACAGCGATTCACACCAGCGTTTGAACTGGATGAATTCGATGTCCCGGTCATTGTGGAACACATCGATTGACACCCGGAAATGAAATATATGGCGATGAGGACTAGCAAGGAACGATACATCATATTCTCCTGCTGTATTTAATGCAGGATCTGTGGCAGCCGCTGGATAGCAGTGGATGCCTTCTTTGCGGAATGTGACCCAGATCTGACGAACTGCGGCCTGCATTACACGATCTGCTGTTTCTCTTTCTGATTGTATCATTTTTGTAATAACTCCATGGTTACGATTTTGCCAATTGATTCCGACAAGTTTTCTTCAGGTGTTACAATGTGTAGTTTGATGCGATGATCGTCTTTCTTGGAATCATAGTAGCGAGTTTCGATCACAGTACCACCGTTGACCTGTTGCACTTTGAATGTGATGGGGTCTGGAAGATCAATACCATTGTCACTGCAATCTTCTATTTCGTCAAAGTCACGAACCGCACGCATACCACGCCTGCTACCTACAACTTTTATTTCAGCATGTCCACCAACCAAAAGATTGAGTAGACGTTGTCTAAGCCAGTTCTTCATTTGATTATTTCATCTTTCGTATATTTAGACCAGTCCGTAAACACTTCTCGATTTTGTAGGTCGTGTAGGCTGTGACACCATACGCCCGGGTTGGTTGCTGCAAAATCTCGGTCATCGATCTTGAGTGTAGCATGATAGCCAAACTGTTTAATATAAGGCAGTTTAACACTGATCATGGGTATAAAGTTGTTGAACTCAACCAGACCGCTTTCCAATAGGCCTTCGGCCTGTGCATGATCCAAGTCTAAGGTGCATAACCAACCAGCTTCCAGGCAGTCTTGAATCATGACTTCCCAATCGCGCCACCCGTCGGCATCATTGGTTGCCAGGGCAGGAAAACTCTGATTGGCACCAAAGTAAATGTGCTCACAGTCATTGTTCATGGCTTCCTGCAAGACAATCTGACTGTCCTGTAGGCCTACCACAAACAGGGTTGGTTTACCAAATGCAATAGTATGTTCTACTTCGGTTCCGGTAAAGAACGATACTTCTTCATGTCCTGCTCTAATCATTTTGTTCGGTATTATAATGGGTTGAAGGATTATGGTCTTGTTTAAGTTTAACAATTTGTGTCTTTAATTGCAACCGTTGTTTCTTCAAATCAGTCAGTTCAACATCATCAAATACTCCGGTTTTTTCCAAACCGTCAATGCGTTTGTCCAACACATGATGTGCTTCTTCTAAATGTTTAATGCGACGTTCCCAAGTCATGCGGCCTCCTGTTGGTAAAGTTCTTTAAATATGTTTTGGTGGTCTTGATCCACCATGTGATCAAAATCTGCCAAATCTGGAAATTTGGTATTGCTGGCTGTTGATTCAATCTGCGCCAATCTGGGCAAGATTTGCGACTGTATTGTAATATCTACAGTTTCAACATATTTTACTAAATTTGATTTGAGTTGGTCAAGTGTTGTTCGACCTACATGAGCCCAGGCGTAGCGGCCGCCTTCGTAGTCGTTAATATAAATTTCTTTGGCAGGAATATATTTCAGGGCAAAGTCAATGGCATCGGCAATACCTCCAATGCTCAAAGGAAACAGAATCATGCTGGCCTGTAGGCGTGGTACCTGTTGAGCCACCGTGACAAAGTTTTGACTAAACTTTGCCCAATCACTGCCTTGTCGTATGTAGTTGTAACGATCGCCTACACTTTCAAAACTGGCTATCACGGTAGCATTGGCAAATTTAAACACTCGTTCAAACACCGGGGTGTCGATATCATAAAGATTACTGTTGATGATCACTTGGCAATCGGGATTCAGCGCCAGCAAGCGATCCAACAATCTGACATTGCTTTTGATCAATCCAGGTTCACCGCCGGCCAAGGTAATCATGTCTAGTCCAGCCAATGCTTCATCTGAAAAGTCCAGAGTTTTGATCATGGGTTCAGCATGCCCTAGTAATCCAGCCCAGCGACTGCTGAATCTAGGACCACAATACACGCAGGCCAAATTACAGGTAGGGTCATTTTGTAGGTGTATAGTTTTGAGTTGAGGTTTTTTGATCGATTCAAACTCTGGATACATGTCATTGTAGGCCTCACGATAACTGTAAGTTCCGTTGTCCTGTTCTCGCCAGCATCGATCACAGTTTGGGTGCGCTCGACCTGCATCCAGAGCCTGTTGTATTTCAGTTGCCTTGGCACCAATCAACGCACGGTCTACTAGACCTTGATCAAAATCCAAGGCCTGGGTGCTGTTACAACACAAGGTCACACGATCTGTGCTGTCTAAGATTAGATTATGACGGGCTGCTAGACAATTAGTCTGCATTTTCTAATGCATCTAGTTTTTGTTGATCAAATTCAACTTCGTCCTCGCTAGAACCTTGTGCAGATTCTGCCACTTCAAACAGGGCGTTGAATTGGCTGTGTGCGTTCTTGGCCTTTTTGCCTTTGAATCCACGTGTGCCCACAATGTCCATCCAGTAACGATCATAGTGTTCAATGATAGCTTCGGCTTCCTCACGATCTGGTGTGGCAAAGATAGCATCTACAATGTCTTTGAAGCGGGCATGATCGCCATTTTGATGCCACATCATGGCTGGCCATGAGCCGTTGTCGTAAGCACGATTGGCACGTTGAACTGCTTCAATATGCATCCAAACATTGTGGCCCATTAACAATGCGTAACTAAAACTGTCCCAACTAGTCTTGCCTTCTTTGCCAATCTTGTTTAGGTCACCCGGCTTGTAGATACAAATGTCTTTCATGGTCAGGTGTTGACTGATTGGACTTTCGTCAAAGTGATCAACAAAGCCTTCAGCTACCACAGTAGGACCATATGGTCTAGTGTCGGTGGCATATTTCTTATCGTCCACAATAGGACTCATTCGATAGCACCACTTTTCGTTGTGTGGGAGGTCGATGTGGTGGTAGACTTGTCCGTTCGCTGTAGCCAAGAAGGGCGATGCACAGTCAAAGCTAATAGTAAATGCTGGATTAACATACTTACGCACAGCACGTTGTATGTCTGTAAGCAAGACTGCCCACTCCAGTTTACTTGTGCCCAAGAAGTGCATCCAATCATGCACACCCTCTTGTAACAAGTTATCGTGACGTAAGGCCACTAAGCGTCGTAACACCAAGTGAACATCACACATGTTCTGTCCACCCATTGACCACCCGTCAAAGTGTGTGTCTGGGAATACAGTAGGATCGCAGTAGTGTTTCATTGTTTCATACCAACGATCTGCGTCAGCATGATTAGCACCTTGTAGAACATTTAAAAACTTGGCGCCACCGTTCTTAACACCCTTACGATGTTTCATGAAGTAGTCGTTGTTGAACTTAGTAGCATCGACTGCTTCTTCTAAGGTGGTAATTTGACATGCCGCACTGGCTTTTTTATCATGAATGACCCAGGTTGGAATATCAAGAATCATACCATAATCGGCAATTTCATCTAACCATTTCAGCACCATCTCACGCTTCTTTTGCGCTTTAGGACAACCTGAGTTGGCCTTCCAGTCACCTTCCCATAAGCCTTTGGCAATCTGGAATCCACCTGAGTCTCCTAACATGAGTGTGCCGGGTTCGCGATTACGAACCATGTCTTCGGACCAGTCCTGCTTTGTGAGATCCAGATTAGCATGCCCACCTGAATACAGGCTCCATCGATATGGAAACAGGCCCTTTTGACTATTGAGCCAGTTCATCTGTTCCATATCCTGTATGCCTGCAGGCATACGAGCAGGATCTACATAAGGTCCATTTACAGGGTCACGTTGCTTGCCTACAAAGGTAGCATAGAAGCCACTGATTGCAGGTAAAAATACAGCATAGTCGTTCTGTTTGGCGGTTAAGTTGTCTTGGGTCACTTGCTTTGTGCTGGAATAATGTAGGTATAAGTTGCCAAACCAGAATCAACAGTGATCTGTGCCGCACCATCATCACTGATACGCATGACTTTGTCGCCAGTTAGATCCAAGATTGAAATCACAGTTTTGATTGGCCAGGCCCATGTGCGTTTGAGAGCACCTTGAACCGCAGGTTGAAACACAAAGCTACCTGAGTGGGTTGAATGGTCACCAAAGGAAAATTTCAAATCACCGTTCTCAGTCTTGGCTTGGAAGTTGACTTCTTCACTGTTGGCCTGGGCTTGCATTTTGAGTCGCTGAATAGCGGCCACAGTGGGTTCAAATTCCACATGCCATGCAACACCTTTGAATTTTACACTCTTGGCTTTTTCTGTTACAATTTCTGATGCCATGAAACGATAAGTGTTTTTAAAGTCCTTGGTTGCATTCTGGAACGTGATGCCATCAGGTTCGCCAGTGGCCTTCTTGGTCACCGCCAAGTCAGCACCTTCTTTGTATTCACTCAGATTCAACAGGACGTTGAGCTTGCTTAAATTTGGCATGCCAAACAGGCCAATGAATTCTGGAACTGGATTGGCATACTTGCCTTCTACAATCACGCTGCGATCTTCAGCAATGCCAAAGATGTCGGTAGTTTTGTCGTCACCGGTAATCTTGACCAGGTCAATGACGCCCAATTTATGTGTGTGTTCTACTAAGTCTAGTAAGTGATCTTTCATGTAATTCTCCTTGTTTGTATATTGTATAGTGATTATTTAGAATTTGCAATGGGTTTAGGTAATATTTTTGCCAGGCTTTGTCCGCCACGCAGAGTGGTCAATTCTCCAGGTTTACGGAATTCAACCCAGACACTGGGTGTGGCTGCTGGTGTAGAGTAAATTTCTTCGAAACCTAGATATTGAGCCCAGCCGCGAACCAGGCGTCCCGGAGTATAACCGGTAATACCTTGTTCAACACTTTGCAAGGCTCTGTATTGATCACAATCGTTGAAGGTCATGGCCAAGACGCCACCTGGCAAGAGCTTTTCATAAATTTCTGACATGTATCTTTTTACAAATTCAAATGGTCTATAATCTAAATAGTTGTAGGCCAGCACAAATCCAAATTGACCATTGGGCAACTGATCCAGAATAGGATTTTCAAAAGTTTCTTCAATGGCATACACACGCAGTCTATTTCGGTATGCTTCGCCAAACTGCTCCAGGACTGGATCCAACAGGTAGTAACTCTCATCTACCAGATATAACGGATCAGCACCGGTCATGTGTTGTATAAAGGGCTCTTGCCAAGGATGTATGATCATGGCCGGATGTTGCCATCCACTATACGAGCCTACTCGCACAGACAACTGGGTAGCAACTTCCTCGGGCAATTGAGGAGATTTGTGTTGATGAAGGCCTAGATATTCAGGCTTTTGTGAGTATCTGGTGTTGATGTGATTTTCGTATTTGGCATAGGTTCGAACAAACCACTCTTGTCCTTGATCTTCAATCTGACGTTGTATCTCGGCTCGCATGTCCGATAATTCTTGATCAATTGAGTTGACTACTGTTTGTAAAGTCTGGGTTTTTTCTTGTATACGGTCACGAAATCCAGGGTCAATACCAGCTCCTGGAATATCCGACTGTGACATGATGGTGTTGACCCGATTCAACAGATTGCCTTGGATATCATCCAGTGTGATATGCTCCAAGTTGTTGCTGAGACGGACCAGTTCTATCAGATTCATGTTACCACTCAAACAAGGTTTGGAAAGTGTTTTCGGTATTGGTAGCCGATGCCAGGTCCCAGTCCAACACACTTAGCAGGTTATCTAACTTCTGGTCCACTACAGTAGCTTCCATTTCACCATCATCAAATGGTAGGTCTTTGAACCACTGTGGCAAGTGCAATTCGTCTGTGGGGTAACCAATTGACGTCCACCCTAATGGATTACTCTTCAGTTTACACACAATGGTCTTCATACCGTCTACAATCTGCATGCTATACTTGTCGCCGTTCATACGACGTAGGTTGTTCCAGTTTAAGGCCGCACGCACATGGCCGGGCATGTTGGCCTTGCCCAAGCGTTCTTCTTCCTTGGCATACTTGGTCAGGTTGTTGACACGTTTGGGTGATCCTTTTTCCCAACCCGGACGCTCTTTGAACTTGTATTTGAACTCACGGATCTTTTCAATAATCTGTTCTCTAGTGGCGCCGATCAAGACATCGTTTAGAATCTCACTCAAGAACTCCTGGATCACCTTGGGTGTATCTGACCGTTTGAGATCCAAGCCCATGGCTTTGACCTTGCCTGGGCTTCCATGCGTGTCTACCCGCTTGTTCTCTTTGTCGTAATACATGACAGCATAACGCTTTTTAGTAATGAATAAGCCCTTGCTTGCTACAATCTCACGACCGCCTTTGATTACTGCGCCCATCTCTCTGGGCACATGGAACGCCTGTTCCATAAAGCCTGGAAAACTTTCATTGACTTGATCAGCAATACTGTTATACAGTTGCACAGCAGTTTCACGGCTCCAGGTCATGTTGCCGGCTTCAATGTCATCTTTTAACACAGGATACGCTGTAAAGTAACAGGAGTCTGTATCACCATAAATGATTGCATCGCCTACGTGATCATACTTGCCGGTGATGCATTCGTTTACATAAGCATCCATGTGCCGGGCAATCGCACGACCAGTAAGAGTTGTGGATTGGCCAATACGCTTGTCAAAGAAACGGCAACCAGGATTAAGAATAGCACCATAGAGACTGTTGAGGTTAATCTTTTTAACAAGTTGACGCTTGTCCCAATACTCTTCATCATCTGCATTTTTACATTCCTTTAGTTTGGCCTGCATTTCTTTACGTTCTGCATACCAGCGTTTTAGTAGCCCTGGAATAATGGCTTCTTTCTCGTAGGTAAAGATAGTGCCATTGGCAGTAATCATCCAAGGTTGATTACTGTCAAAAATAATCTTCCATACTTCAGCTGCACTGTGAACTGACTCTGCGCCATCCTGCCAGTCTATGGTGATTTCTGTACCGGTCTGCATTTCCATCACCGCGGTGTATTCTAAACTGCCAAACAGGCCTTCCCATGCTGCCGCAAAGCTAGATCCTGATCGGATCTTGTCGGCAATATAGCGATCTGTCATGATAGGACGCAGTTGCCCAATAATAGTTTCCGGTCCCATGTTAAGGGCGCGAATCGCTGACGGGTATAGACTGTTGATGTCTATCGACCCCACGTATTCGTGTATGCCTTTGCGTGGATAAGCCACATAGGCACCGGCCGCTTGAGTGTCTTCGTCACTGTAGCGTTCTTTACGGTTTGGCACAACCATGCCACGCTCGTGTGCTTCATTGATAATGGCCTGTTCTGTTACCGCCACAGCACCCATGGTGGTCTGTAGTAGCACTGTGTTTTCATGTGCCAAGGTGTTGGCCAGGTCCAAGAACTTTAATTTTTTATCCAGCTTGGCCAGGAGCAAGGTATCTTGACGATTATACTCAATAAAGGTCTTGAAGTTTTGATTATACAGCTGATCCAAAGTGCCTTCGAATGCAGTCTTGGATTCTTCCAGTTCGTATTCACCAATGGCATCTAGGCTGTAGCTATGACGTTCTTCGTAGGTGTATTTTCTATACAGTTGCATATAGTCCATATGCACGCGACCAATCAAATCATAGGTTTGGCTTTCAGCACCAAAGCGTTCAAAGGTTCGTTGTTTGGGATATTGATTCCAGAGACAAAAACGTCTTGTGTCGTCTTTACTTAACACACGGGTCACACGATTCACTGTGTAAGGAATATCATAGCCCTCACTGTTCCAACCCGAGATAGCATCGGCATCTTCAATCAAGTCCAGGAATGTTTTTAGCATTTCACCTTCATCAGTAAAGATAACAGTGTTCTCAAATTCACTAGCTATTTCCTGTGCGGTTTCGGCACTCATGTGCTTGGGCGGAACCACCAGGGTGACTAACTGTTCTAACCATTGCAGGTAAACACTTATGGCCGTAATAGGATTGAATGGATCTTCGGGCTTGCTAAATCCACGTTCCGGATCAAAGTCTACTTCGATGTCAAAAAACGCTACATTGAGCCGAGGTGCGTCTTGGCCTTTGTAGTTGTCTTCCAAGCAACGGAATACCGGATTGATGTCGGACTCAAATAGCTTCTTGCTGGACTGTATGCGCAGTTCCTTGCGAAACTCCTTGTTGTTCCTGGAAGCAAATCTGCTGACTGGGGTGCCAAAAATACTTTGGAATTTACCACGAGGATCCTCGTAGTAGAAAATGTAGTTGGCCGGATACTCGCAATACTTCCGCTCGCCATCTCTGCGCTCAACTACATGTATACGATCGTGTTCACGATCAAAAAGTGCATCAACGTAACTCATTTTTCTCCTGTGACTTGTGGCTCACTGACCTTGATTCATGCTCGTAACGTGAGCGACTCGTTGCTGTTGAAAGCAATATTTATAAAGTCTTGCCTACTGTGGTCAAGATTGTTTCCAACAGTTCATGATCCTGTTGCTCACGACCAAATTCGGCCTTGTGTGCCAGTTTGATGGCCTTCTTGAGAATGTTGGGTTTGATATCCAGTTCTTCGGCAATGGCCTTGATGGTATCATTGAGTCCACCGGTGAGTGTTTCAATCTCCATAGTGACCTGCATACCTTCGTTGATGACCTGGGTCAGTTTGGCCTGCTCGGCTGTGTTAAAAGTTCTATTAGACATGTAAATCTCCTTTGCTTTAGTATTATACAGTATAGCACAATAAAGTCAACTGATCAAATGGTGTATTTGTTCAATCGATTCGGCATTGCGTTGTTCACACTGTTTGAAAAATTCGCCAGAAACAATGTGATTTTGATTGTATTGATTGACGCCTTGAGTCTTTTTTACCAATTCTTCGATACTGAGTTGATTCAGCTCATCAATCAGTGACACAATGCCTTGTGCTCGTGTAAAATTTCCAGGATCCGAATCCCATGCGGTATCAAATCCATAGTCAAATGTCAAACCCAGTTCGGTCAGTGTGCGATAAGTTTCAAACTGTCCTACTGGCACAAATGCTGTTCCGCCCAGCAGACATTTAAGAGTTTTTTCAGTGATAAAAGGACCGGGCCAAATATAGTCTTGCATAAGACTGTAGTGAAAACTTTCATTGGTAAAATTTATAACACAGTCTTGATACAATGGTTGCCAAGGATTGGCGGTAAAGGTCTGGTAGTTGTTGTTACGAGTATCAAAATCATCTATTTTTATAGATTGACCCAAGTACCGATTGCGAAAAGTTTGGGTCAATTGATCCAACACAAGATTGCCGGTATCCTGCCATCCGTGGACATTTTGCTCTTCTAAAAACTGACTGTTTAACACAATCAATGATTCAGCAGACGCTGTTTCTAAAAGTTTGGTGGTTATCCAGATTTTGCTTTGGGTAATACGATTGCAGACTGCACTGAATTTATAACGTGGTTTGTTCTTTTCTTTAACACCAAACCATTGTTGCATCTGCGCCAATTGATGGTGCCAATAATAAAACGGCACAAAATGAACACCAGGTATTTGCAACTGATAGTGGTTGCCTTCGGATAATACAATAATTGTACCGTTGACCTGTTGTTGTTTAAGCCACTCGACGTCTACTGCTTCAAGATGAAAACTGACCACATAGTAATCGTAACCGTTGGGCAGATCATGTTTTTTAAACTGAGAACTACTGGGCCAACGTTCAAATAAAGAAAAATATATATTTTTGTTAGGCAGTTGTTTGATCCACTCGTAACCTAAATGAAGAGGAATTGAACCTTGTGTTCCTTCGACTGATAGTGGAACTAACATTTTTTTATTCATAAATGCTCACTTTGACTTGAATAGGTAGCGAATCTATTTATAGTCCGGCAGCAGCCGCCGACACATAACCCTAGCGGTCCTAAGGTGTGTTACTTGACGCCAATGGTCATAAAGCGTCGATATTTGGTTTCGGGATCTTGTAACTGTATGTCACCACGATATAATACTTGACTCAGGGGATACCTGCGTTCTATGTCTTGTGCCGAATGGTACTTGACCCCGGGGTCGTTATCTCGTGCCTGCATGGCTATTAGAGTGCCGGCAGGTATATGTTTGAACCATTCGGATTCTGGCATTTCAGTCAGGCTAGTATTGATAACCACACCCAAATCACCTAGCTGTTGATAGTTTAGTTTGTTGGCATCTTTCAGCATGAACTCCACGTTGTCAACTCCAGCAAGATCTAAGATCTTTTCACTGGTCTGCAACATTTCAAGATTGATCTCCACATTAATAATGGTGTCAGCTTCGATCGTAGGTTGCAATCGCATGAACAAAGCCAAATTACCATACCAGGATCCTAGCACATACATGGTAGAGTAATGCCGTTGAATTTTTTCTAGTTCTTGTAAAAGCCAGACCTTGCTAGCAATAAGATCTCTAGTGAAACTGCCAGCCAGGCTGTAGCCACTTGACTCGGTGATCTCAGACTGGTGCGTAAGGATTTCTTGGACTATCATAACCGTCGTCTTCGGGCCATACTGGGTAATCGTTCATTTGCCATCCACCTGTAGTTGACTGCCCTTGTTGAAGCTGGGACTCCATGGACTGTTTGCTACCCGGCCACCCTTGCGTTCACTCCAGGCATAGCCAGCTCTATGTCCTGAGCAATCTTTGGTACAAGGGCTTCCTAAGAAGCTGAGTTCATCCAGTTGTTTGTTGAGCCAAGTATCAGCAAAGGCCTTGCACAACTGTTGAATTTGTTGATTGTGAGTGATTTCTAAATGATAAGTTTTATCACCAGCGGTAGTCTGTTGACTGGGATCTCTATAGCCAGCGTAAACTTTGTGTACCGGTGTTGAGCTGATTAGATCTTTACAACTGTCGCCGTAGCGTTCGGGCATGGGTTCGGTGCAAGGACTACATGTGGTCAAGATAATACTGCCTTCGGGTATCTCACCAAAGCGTTCATGATATGCATCTATGGCCGCACGCTCACCATGCACATCACCGGCATCGGTTTGATAGTTCAAGGCAGCCACACAGTTGTTGTCAGGATCCAGCACAGCGGCAGCCACCATACCATATTCGGCAGGATTTTTTTTCTGCCCATCAATGACCAGCTCACACAATTTGACCAGTATACTGTCTAATTTTTCGTAATTACGAATTTGAAAATCACTGGCTCTCATTTTTTACGACCAGCACAATGCGCTTTTTGGCTAAATCCTTTTGGATGCGAGCAATCAATACTGCGTTTGTATTTGGCTGACCATTTTTCGTCTAGCTGTGCTTGATCTTCAGGAACACCAAGAATGTCCTTGACCTGGTGCACCCAACCTGATACATCACTAGAGCCAATTTCGTCCAGGTCGCCTACATTGTAAGCAACTTCTTCTACGGCCTGCATGACTTTTTGTG
>Ga0208253_1000718_pt1 | contig 12606 bp, 5 predicted proteins | sample CryBogCBE10Oct08_FD_184573 | JGI IMG/M metagenome (GOLD analysis project Ga0208253, IMG submission 184573) | Freshwater microbial communities from Crystal Bog, Wisconsin, USA - CBE10Oct08 (SPAdes) | ecosystem: Environmental > Aquatic > Freshwater > Lake | place: Crystal Bog, Wisconsin, USA...
ATGTAACTGCCTTTGCTAGTGCTGCTGGTACAGCCACAACTGCCGCTACTGTCACAGCAGGACCACAGCCTAACATTACCAGCGTTGGCACACTCAACTCATTGGCCATTGCTGGCGATATCGCATCAGTAACCAATATCTACGCAGATGGCAATTTTAGTCTTACTGGCAATGCCACAGTTGGCAACATCTATTCCAGTGGTTATTATTTTGCCAATGGTCAACCATTTACTTCAGGCACCAACTACTCTAACGCCAACGTGGCCGCTTACTTGCCAACCTATACTGGTAACTTTACAGCCGCTAACATCAGTGCGGTTAATCTGTCATTGTCCGGTAACATCGCAGTTGGAGCTGGATCAGGCCTGAGTATCAATGGCAATATTCAAACAATAGGCTTGTCAGCTTATGGCATCTCTGCTACCAGTATTACAGGACAGACAATCAGTGTAACAGGTCTTATCAAAGGCAACGGAGCCGCACTAACCAGTTTGACTGGTTCCGCAGTTGTTGGTTCAGTAGCCAATGCAGCCTATGCGGATCAAGCTGGCATTGCAACTTACGCAGACTATGCTTTCTACGTTGATGCCGCTAATGTCAATGGCACAGTTGCCAATGCTAACTATGCCGCTTATAGTGGCAACGCTGTTAGCCTAACAGGATCTATAAACGCCACGCAGGTAGTTGGCACAGTCAGCTCAGCCAGTGTGGCAGGTAATACCAATTATGCCAATACAGCTGGTGTTGCCTATAGTGTTGATGCTGGCAATGTCTATGGAGTTGTAGCGCAGGCTACACTGGCAGCACAGGCTACCTATGCTAACATTGCCAATGCGGTCAGTGGCGCAAATGTTTCTGGCACAGTTGCCAATGCCAGTTATGCTGTTAATAGTTATAGTGCAGTCACCGTAACAGGCAATGTATATGGTCCTAATGTTGTTGGTCAAGTGGCCAATGCTTACTATGCTACACAAGCTCAACAGGCCAATGTTGCCTATAGCGTTGATGGCGCTAATGTTGCGGGCACAGTTGCCACTGCTTATTATGCTACAGCCGCCGACACAGCCAACACAGCCATCTCAGTTACAGGTAATGTACAGGCCAGTCAAATTGTTGGTACAGTTGCCAATGCTGTTTATGCTAACGTAGCTGGACAGGCCGCAACAGTTACAGGTAACATTTACGGACCTAACGTTGTTGGACAAGTTGCCAATGCTTATTTGGCTACACAGGCACAAACTGCAAACGTAGCTCTCAGTGTAAGTGCTGCGAATGTAGTTGGTACGGTTGCTACAGCCAGTGCCGCTGGCACAGCCAATTTGGCCAACACGGCAGTCACTGTAACAGGTAATGTACAGGCTGGTCAAATTGTTGGTACGGTTGCCAATGCGGTCTATGCTGCCAATGCCTATGCGGCAGTTACTGTAACTGGTAATATCTACGGACCAAATGTTATTGGTCAAGTGGCCAATGCTTACTACGCAGTACAGGCGGTCACAGCCAACTCTGCTACGTCAGCCAACACAGCCGTAACAGTAACGGCCAACAGTCAACCAAACATTACGTCAGTTGGTACTCTATCCAGTTTATCAGTAACTGGCAATGCCAATGTAGGCGGCAATGTTTACGCTAACAACGTTAGTGCCCTCAATTTGGTTTCAACCCTAGTTGCTGGTAGTCAAATAGTAGCTAATGTAATTTTACGCACAACTAATCGTGCTGATATTTCAGCAGACGGTAATGTCATTGCCAATGCTAATATAATTACTAATGGTAGTATTTCAGCCGCAGGTGGCATTACAGCCAGTGGCAATATCAGAGCACTAGGTAATATCAGTGCAGTAGGTCAAGTACTTGCTGGCACACTTAACTCTCAAAACTGGTTATCAGTTAGTGGTGCTGCTAATATCTATGGTGCATTGTATGCTAACTCAAGTGCTAGTATTGCTAATAATCTTACTGTTGGTCAACAAATAAGTGCTGCTGGTAATATCATTGGTGCCACACTTAATGCCAGTGGCAATGTATATACAGCTGGTAATGTATCTGCTGCTGGTAATGTAACAGCTGGTAATGTTGTAGCCACCACTAACCTATTGGCCAATGGTGCTGTATCAGCTGTAGGCAATGTTACAGGCGGTAACTTAACAACTGCTGGTAACTTAACGGCCAACAACATAACAAGCGCAAACGTTTTATCTGCTGGGTCAGTAAGTACAGCTGGTAATGTAACTGGCGCATATATTTTGGGTAATATCAGTCAAGCTACAGGTCTCCCGACACAGTATGCTAACAGCAACGTAGCTGCCTACTTGCCTATATACACAGGTAACCTGACTGCTGGCAATGTATCAGCCACAGGTTATGTATATGGTAATGGAAGTCAACTAACTGGACTGCCAACACAATACACCAATGCCAACGTTGCTGCTTACTTGCCAACCTATACAGGCAACTTAACTGCTAACAATGCCATTATTAGTGCTAACTTAACAGTTGGTAACTTAAGCGTTATTGGCAATGTCTATTCTACCAATGTCAATACTATTAGTACCAGCAATCTATATATAAACTTAGCAGACACTTCCAACACCGCCACGCAAGTAAATGGCGCAGGTATTATTGTTGGTAATACAGCTGGCAATCAATCTGCTATTGCTACATTTACATACAGTAATTTAATTAATGACTGGATTACCAATATTGGTATTAGTGCCAATGGTAACATAGTTAGCACAAATTTATCAGCCACAGGTAACGTTACCGCAGGTGGTAAAATTTCTGGCACATTCGCAGGCAACGGCGCTGGTCTTGCTAATATTGTAGGAGCCAATGTAACAGGTATAGTTTCAGAAGCTGCTTTAGCAATAACAGCTGGCACGGTCACAGCCAACGCACAACCAAATATAACCAGTGTTGGCATATTATCTGCATTGTCAGTAACAGGTGCTGTATATGCCAATGTTGTTGATGCTAATAACTTTGTTGGCGATGGCGCTAACTTATCAAACATAGCAGGCAATGCTGTTGTTGGTAGTGTAGCCAATGCTGTCTACGCGGTAAATGCTGGCACAGCTCAGCAAGCTGTTACCTTAACAGGTTCTATTACAGGCGGACAAATATCTGGCGCAGTTGCCAATGCTTTATTTGCTGTTGCCAGTAACTCTGCTGTTACTGTAACAGGCAATGTCTTGGCCAGTCAAATTGTTGGCACGGTAGCGACAGCTACTACAGCTGGTACAGTTACTGTCAACGCTCAACCAAATATAACATCACTAGGCACACTAAACACACTGACAGTTTCTGGCACGGCTACAGTAACAGGAACTATTGTTGGTAACTTAACGGGTTCAGCCACTAGTGCTAACTCTGCTGGCACAGCGGCCACTGTCACAGCCAATGCTCAACCTAATATTACTTCAGTAGGCACACTTTCATCCTTAAGTGTCACAGGCCTAGTTCAGGCAGGCAATGTTGCTGGCAATGGCGCTGGTTTGTCAGGCCTGGTGGCTGCCAATATCGTTGGTACAGTGGCTCAAGCTAACACAGTTACTAATGCGGCACAACCTAACATTACCTCAGTTGGCACCTTAACTGGACTAACAGTTAGCGGTAATGCTACAGTAACAGGCACAATAGTTGGCAACATCTCTGGTACAGCTACAACAGCAGCGACAGCTGGTACAGTTACCGCCAATGCTCAACCTAATATTACTTCAGTAGGTGTTTTGTCCGCGCTGTCAGTTACAAGCAATATCGCCGGTGGCAATATTATCACTGGCATTATTACGGCCACAGGCGCTGTCTCTGCTGCCAACATAACAGGTACAAACATTCTTTCCGGTGGTGTAGTAAGTGCCGCAGGCAATGTAACAGGCATTAATTTGTTGACCCAAGGCATACAATCTTCTACAGGTAATGTAATAGGCAGTAATGTTGTAACAGCTGGTTTTGTAACTGCTCAAGGCAACATCACAGGCGGTAATGTTCAGACCAGTGGCAACATCACAGGCGGCAACATTGTCACAGCAGGCGCTATATCAGCCGCAGGCACCATCAACAGTTCTGGCACAATATTCTCTAACACAGCCGTCAACACAGGTGGTACTATATCTGCTACAGGCAATTTGGCCGCTGGTAATATTGCTACAGCAGGCAGTATATCAGCTGCTGGTAACCTAACTGCGCAGAACATAACAGTTAATGCTGTCACAGCCAACACGCTAGCTGGTTCATTGACTACTGCCGCACAACCAAATGTTACCAGCGTTGGTACCTTAACTGGACTCGCAGTCAACAACACAGCTCCAGGTTTTAACGCGGTCAGTGTTGCAGGTAATGTATTGGCCACTAACTTTGTTGGTACACTGGCAACCAGCTCACAACCTAACATTACCAGCATAGGTACACTATCTACTCTAAGCGTTGCTGGCAATGCCAACGTTGGCACTATCAATGCTACTAACATAACAGGCACACTAACAACAGGTGCGCAAACTAACATTACAGCAGTTGGTACCTTGACATCGTTGACTGTGGCCGCTACCCTGGGCAACAGTATCAGTACAGCTGGTAACATAGCGGCTACAACTATTACTGCTACAAACTTCGTTTACGCAAATGGTACTAGTATCATTTCTAACTATGGCAACAGTAATGTAGCCAATTACTTGCCTACATTCTCTGGCAACCTAGGTGGCACACTAACTACCAACGTACAACCTTATGTAACATCAGTTGGCACACTCTCAAACTTATCAGTAGCAGGCAACGCCGCTGTTGGTGGTAACTTGTCTGTAGCTGGTACTATTGTTGGTAACTTTGTTTCAACTGGCGTTATCAGTGCCAGTGGCAACATTTCATTAACAGGTAATGGTGTCAGCACATACATTACACCCGTCCGCGCTAGCAGTAATGTCGCTGTTGGTCTATACTATAATTCCATAACCGGTGAGATAACACAGGCCCTTAACACTACTATCGCAAATAGTGCTAGCAGTTTAACTGTCAACGCTAGCAACATAGTAGCGCAGGCCAGTAGTAATGTAGTATTCACAGCATCAAATAGTCTGGTTACATTTGGTGTCCCTGTTGCAGCTAACCTTACACTCAGTAACAACGTGCCCGCTGCCAACTTGACAGGTGTCATAGCCGCAGGCGCATTTGGCAGTAACATAGCTATTGGTACAGGCGCACTATCCAGTAGTGTATTGGGTGTTAATGCTGTACACATTGGTCCTTACTCAGGAGGCCTTAACGGCGCTGGCAATACCGCTGTAGGCCTTGGTGCCTATACAGGTTATCAAGCACAAGGCAATGGTGCCATTGCTGTTGGTAACTCTGCTGGTTATCTAAGTCAAGGCATTAACTCCGTTGCCATTGGTGCCAATGCAGCTGTAAATGCTTTGGGTATCCAAGCTATTGCTATTGGTGCTAGTGTTGCTGGTACAGGTACAGGTCCTAACAGTATCTATATTGGCGCTTTAACCCAGTCCAATCCAGATACTAACACAGCCAATACTACTAACCAAATTGTATTAAATGCCACTGGTGTCAGTTATAATCCTTCTGGAGCAGGTGGTTTCTTTGTTATGCCTATTCGTAGTAATAGTAATAACACGGCCTACACCATGTATTATAGTACAGCTACCGGCGAAGTAACTTATACAGCAGCCAACGTATCAACTCCTACAGGTATCACCAATGGTACAGCTAATCTTAACCTTATTTCGAATACTAATCTCACAGGCTACCTAAACGGCAATACTGCGTTACAATTAACTACCAATGTTATCACCCTAGGTTACAATGCTGGCAACGGTGCTCCTGGTGCTGTAGCCATAGGTACCTATGCTGGACAAAGCAGTTCAGGCCAGGCTGTTGTAGCTATTGGTGGCTCGGCTGGTAGATTCAGTCAGAGCAGTACCGCTGTAGCAATTGGTAGCCAAGCAGGATATAGTGCACAAGGCAATGGCGCTATTGCTATTGGTCAAAATGCTGGATTTACAGCACAGTCGGGTAACTCGATAGCTATTGGTAATGGAGCCGGCGTACTTGGTTCTATTGGCGCCAATGCTGTTGTACTTGGCACAGCCGCGGCCAACAATGGATCAGGAGTTAACTCAATTGTCATTGGAGCTCTAGCAGGTGCTGGTTCCGCAGGCAACTCTGTAGGCAACAATAGTATTGTTCTTAATGCGTCTGGCACGGTTTATTCACCAACTGGCAACAGTGGATTCTTTGTCAATCCTATACGCAATGACGTGAGCAATGTAGCTCTCAACCTATATTTTAATTCAGCTACAGGTGAGATTACCTATGCTCCAGCAGGCGCTACACAGTTGGTCAATGGCAACAGTAGTGTGGTATTGGCCGCCAATGGCGCCGCAAGATTCAATATTGCTGGTACTGCCAACGCTGTTATCATTAACGGCACAGGCAATACTGTAAGCACAGCAGGTAATGTAAGTGCCAGTTACTTCTATGGTAACTTGACCTATGCTACTGGCGCTCCTGCTCCTACATACGGTAATAGCGTTGCTCTTGGTAATTTAACTGTAGCTAACGCTAGCTTTGGTGTTAGTATTGGTTACCAGGCTGGTAACTCATCGCAGTTGGGCTACTCTATTGCTATTGGTTATCAAACTGCTCAAACAAGTCAATCTAACTATAACATCGCGCTTGGCTATCAAGCTGGTCAAACTTGGCAAGGTGTATCAGCTGGTCAGGCTATTGCCCTTGGTACCTATGCTGGACAGATTAGTCAACAGGCTTATAGTTTAGCTATTGGTACCAACGCTGGACAAAGTAATCAAGGTACCAATTCCGTTGCGCTTGGTGTATCAGCTGGTGCGTCAGCACAAGGAGCCAATGCCATTGCTATTGGTTCGCAAGCTGGTTACTATGGTCAAGGTGGTTCAGCTATTGGTATTGGTGTACAAGCTGGTTATACAAGCCAAGGACAACAAGCAGTTGCTATTGGTTATATCTCAGGCACTTACAGTCAAGGCGCCGGTGCTGTTGCTGTTGGCCGCGCTGGTTTTGTAAATCAAGGTAGTAACGCTGTAGCTATTGGTTGGTCTACCGCCTACTCTGCTCAAGGTAGTGCCGCTGTAGCTATAGGTCAAAACACAGGCGTTTACAATCAGGGCACTCAAGCTGTTGCTATTGGTCAAAATGCTGGTTTTACTGGACAAGGTACTAACTCCGTAGCAATAGGTACTCAAGCTGGTCAATCAACACAAGGTTCGTCTTCCGTGGCGGTTGGTTACCGCGCTGGTCAATCAACACAAGGCTCAGGTGCTATTGCTATTGGTACCTTGGCTGGATATGCTAACCAAGCCAACAATTCCATAGTTTTAAATGCCACAGGAGCAATACTTAATGGCGCTACTGCCAATGCGTTCTATGTAGCTCCTGTCCGTAACGACACAGTAACAGCCATTGGTAATGTCGCTGTTTACAACACAGTAACCAAAGAGATTGCTTACAGCAATACAATTAGCCTGGCAGGTAATGTTTATGCTAATACTATCAGCGCAACAAGCAACGTTTATGCAAACAACATCAGTGCTACGGGTCAACTACAACAAAGTAGTGTTCAGGTTGGTATTGGACTCAGTGCTGGGCAGAACTCGCAAGGACCTAATGCTATTGCTATTGGTCAATCAGCTGGTTTAAACAATCAAGGCGGTGGTTTTGGACTGGCTGTAGCTGTTGGTGACTATGCTGGACAAACCAATCAAAGCCCATGGGCAGTTGCCGTTGGCGCACAAGCAGGACAGCTAACGCAGGGGCAAAATGCAGTTGCCATTGGACAAAATGCTGGACAGTCAACTCAACAAAATAGTGCAATCGCAGTTGGATACGGCGCTGGACAAAATAGTCAAGGTAATATTAGTATTGCGTTTGGTCTTAATGCCGCGCAAAACAATCAAGGCGATAACTCAATCGCTATGGGTCAGGATGCTGCACAAAATGCGCAAGGTGGGTCGGCAGTTGCTATTGGCTTTGGTGCTGCTACACAAACTCAAGGTGGCTATGCTGTAGCCATTGGTCCAGGCGCAGGCCAGACTGCTCAAGGCACCCAAGCCGTTGCTGTAGGTTATTATGCCGGCGGCGATTCACAAGGACAAAATGCCACCGCCATTGGTCCGCTGGCAGGTAATATTCAGCAGAGCTCGTTTGCTGTTGGTATAGGATACCAAGCTGGCTATTCTAATCAAGGTCAGTTTTCTACTGCTTTAGGATTTGGTGCTGGATCAGACACGCAAGGTTATGCAGCGGCTGCGTTTGGTACAGGAGCTGGTGGTATCAGCCAAGGCGGATCAGCTGTTGCCGTTGGTCAGTTTGCTGGGCAAACGCTACAAGGCAGCCAAGCGATTGCTATTGGAGCGAGTGCTGGTTTCGTAAGCCAAGGAGCATCATCAGTAGCTATTGGTATCAATGCTGGTAATTCAGGTCAAGGTACAAGTGCTATTGCTATTGGACCTCAGGCGGGTTACTCGGCACAAGGTAACAGCACAATTGCCGTTGGTGTATTTGCTGGTGCTGCTTTACAATCAGCTAACGCACTTGCTATTGGTACACAAGCTGGTTTAAGTAATCAAGGTACGCAATCCGTTGCTCTTGGTTACCAAGCCGGGCGTGCTAGCCAGGCTGGTAACTCAGTTGCTGTTGGTTACCAAGCTGGTTTTGTTGGGCAAGGTAGTAATGCAGTTGCTATTGGAGCCGTTGCTGGATTCTCATTACAAGCTAATAATTCAATTGTATTAAATGCTACTGGTAATATTCTCAATGGCGCTATCGCTAATGCGTTTTATGTTAAGCCAGTTCGCTCCGTAACGGCTACAGTGGCGGCGCCAACTATTAGCCCGCCGGCTGGATTCTACTTTGCGGCATACAATCCAACCACAGGCGAGTTTATTTACTTTAAGTAATAGAAAATAAGTTAAGCTAGAATCACTAGCTTAACTTGTTTATGCTACACGCCTATTGCGCAATGCTTCAAGAGCACAAACAACAGAGTTATTCCAACTGAAGTCTCGACGAATAACAGCAGAGTTATTGAGTGCTCGCATCTTCAATCTAGCAAAGTCATCATAGCTGTCACGCATTAGTTTCTGTAGGTGATCAGCATCAGGTACTGCCCACACTCCGTAGTTGCCATCTGCTTCGGGGAAGAATGATTGATATTCCGCACTATCGTTGGGTCTAATTTCATGGTCAATGAACAAACAGCTATCTTCAATGTGCTGTAGGAATTCCATATGACCCGAATACTTGGTAGTAATGATAGGCAAACCCACTGCGGCCGCCTCAATCAAAGGCAGGCCCCAACCTTCAGCACGTGTCGGGAACACAAACACATCAGCTGTGCGATACAAGTTGCTAATTTCAAAGGTACTTTGATAGCCCCAGATCAAACGAATGTTGTTGCAACCAGTAGCGGCAATCTTAGCTTCCAGTTCAGCACGATGCTCTTCAGGATCCTTAAAGAAGTCTGACTTAATGACTAACTCAACAGCCGAATCATTGCCAAACTCTGCCGCGAATGCTTTGAGCAATTCATCATAGCCCTTGCGTACTTCATACTTGCCTACAATCAAGAAACGGAATGGACGTGGCAAACGTGGCATCAAGTAAGGATGGAATATGTTGCCATCTACGCCTTCTGGCACTACCCAAATCTTCTTTGGATCAACACCATTTTGTATTGCTATGTCACGACCCCATTGAGTAGGAACCCAGATATCATGCGACAACATCATAGGCATCTGCGCACTAGGAATACGAGTGGATTCAAACACAGTCCAGTTGATATTACAGCCGCGGAAGTAGCCCTGTAGTTGAGTGCCAGTAAATGAGATATTGATATCCTCAGGTTTGCTGGCCAACATGGCTGTTTCCAGTGCTGGGATATCCGAATAATCAACAAAGCCAAGCACAGTATTCAGGCCAGATACCTGTCCAAAGTGATGCCAAAAGTTAGCAGTATGCGTACCAATGCCCGATGAGTTGGGCTGTCCGATCAGGGTATATTTTAAGGGTTTAGCTGGTTGGGGTAATGTTTGTACAGGTGCGTTCATAGGTTAATATTTATAGGGTTATAATGGCAGGTGTTAAAATCTCTTTAACCCAAGCAAGGTGTGCTTCGGCAACAGGATGATTCTTAGTTATGGCATAGCCGCGAGCACGAGTAAAAGACAAAAAGCCTTGAGTTTCTTGATAAAATATAAATTTATTCCAATCTATTAGATCAAAAATCCATTTAAAACTATCCGAGTTGCCGGTCATATTGGTAGTTTGTTCTACTAGATTGTCGCGATCATAGGCTGTGGTAAAGAAATAAGGTATTTGTTTTAGTTTAAGAAAGTTTTCTAGATTATAAACTGCGGTCCAATAGTTTAACAAGGCCGATGTTTCGGAATAATAATACTTAAACCAATGTCGCTTATCGCCTCGAATCTCTCCTCCACTTAAAGAGTATCCTTCTGTTTGACTGGTAGTTCCATTTAAATTTAAAAGAGAAGCCTGTTGACCATCTTGCCAACTTGCTATTTCTACAGCTGATTTGGCCAGAGGGTGATGCTCGTCTACATACCAATCAAAACGATCTACGCTGGGCAACATTATTACCAATAGATCTGGATTGTTTTTAGAGCAGTGGAATAGAATACGTTTACTAATAAAATCAATACCAGCGCCACGGGCTCCTATGTTAGTGAGAGTATAGCCGCCGGCATCGGCTAGATAATTAGCCCAGGTTTTTTGATAGTTGTCTAAGGTAAAACTACAACCTGCTGTTACTAAATGCTTCATACAATTCTTTCTAGTTGTTCTAAGCAGTATTGATATAAGTTGCGACCCAGGGTCCATCTAGCCTGTTCCAACTCGGGTTTGAGCTGTTGATAAACGGCCTGCGCATTAGTAATTAGCTCGCGATTGTCTTGTATCATACGAATTAGACGCTCTTGAGGATCTGCTATACTATCATAGTCTATGCGAGCAAAACGTTCAATATCTATATCGTAAAATCGTTGTATCCAGGCCATTGATCCTGGGCGACCATAAACTAAAAACAGTTTGCCTAACAAGATTGGCCAAATGCTTTTTTCGGTACTCTTAAATGGCTGAACGACTGTTTCTGGATTAATGGCCAAAGGAACAGAATGATATTCACGATCAATAGTCAAGTAGTTTTCTACATTTTTGCTGATCCAAACGCCGTTAAGATTCAATTGCCTGGCATATGGCGGATAAGCTGGATCATTTTGAGTATAAATGAATTCGGTATTCAGTTTACAATAATCTAACATCTCTTCTGGATAAGGATAAGATCGTGACAACACAGTTAAACCTTTATGCCCTTGACGATTTAACTCCTTGGCCAAAGCCAGTTTGTGATTGTCAGGATAGCCTAAAAAAGTATTACCAATCAAACAAACCCAATCATAGTCGGTAGTATTATAATCAGTGACTGTATTAGCAACAGGATAATAAGTCAAACACTCGTTTAACATCATCCAAGGCAGCTCTAATATTTTGAGTTGAAAACCGTGTACCTGAGTGAGGCGCACATCGTATGGCTGTTGATAGCTCATGCGATAAGCTGGCTCATCTAACATGGTTATCCAATAGACCGGAGCGTCAACATATTGATTTAGAATCTCTATCAGCTGTTGGTTAGCAATGAAAACAACGTGCTCATCTTCGGCTATTATTGCTACCTTTTTACCTTGGGCCAGGGCCTGATCAATTCTAGGTTTAAGCCAATCATAATTGTCTAGATCGTGTGTACAGTCCCAGGAGTTGACTCGCAGTCTAATATCTACAATTTCAATATCGGGTCTATGCTGTTGGATAAAACCAAGCACATAAAACCCAAATACAGTTTCGTATTGGGTAATATTTAACTCGTCGTAAACAGGGTAGTTATTGGGCATTGGGTAATATTTACCCAATATGTTTACAGTTTCCGCGGAATTTAAACCCTGTACAAGAGCAAGTGCGTTGACCCGTTGCGTCTTCTGTTACAGTATATTCATCGCCTTTGCTACCCTTTATTCGCCAGCTTTTGCCCACCATTTTCAATTCACTAGAGTGAAAAAATCCCCAGGTGTTGTTAACAGTTTCAAACTTGCGTCCGCGAGTATCAAATTTGATAGGACGCTGAAATTCTACAATATGTTGGTCTTTGCTGCGAACATAGCCAAATACCTTGTCTTTGTTATCGCTAGTAAAATAAACATGATTGGGCCATTCCCAAGCGGTGGTTTCTTTGACAGCTATCATATTAATACCAGTCCTTTTTGTGACCCAACTGCTCATTGTGCTGATAACCAGCCATATATTCTGCTATTTCTGCTGGGTTGAGTTTGGTTACTTTTACGCCATGTCCTGTACCGTCTGGCCAATAGTGTGGATCGGGTTCACGACCATAGTAGGAATCTGCTGATCCGCGATCATATAGGCTGCCATGATCACGATTGAACTGTGGGCCACGTAATGCCCTTACTACTTCATCTTTTTCTGTTATCGCTGGCATTATTGAGCCTCCCAAGCCAAAAAGCGACGTTCCATTTCGGCATCGATAACATCGCGAAT
>Ga0208253_1000725_pt1 | contig 12527 bp, 19 predicted proteins | sample CryBogCBE10Oct08_FD_184573 | JGI IMG/M metagenome (GOLD analysis project Ga0208253, IMG submission 184573) | Freshwater microbial communities from Crystal Bog, Wisconsin, USA - CBE10Oct08 (SPAdes) | ecosystem: Environmental > Aquatic > Freshwater > Lake | place: Crystal Bog, Wisconsin, USA...
GGATTAAATAATGGCAACTAAAAAGAAACTTACAGTTGTTGAACCAGCTATTAAAGAAAAGTCTGGAAAAGTTATTGTGGCTAAGTCAAAAGCTTATAGCCATGATGAACTTAAAAAGATGGTTGGCAAAGAGGCCAAAGGTGCAAAGCATGAATTTGAGCTTTCCAATGGTCGAATTGTTACTCGCAAAGTAGCTGCCAAAGTAGCTGAAAAAGCTGGTGAAGTTCCTAAGTCTGTAGGTAAAAAGCTACATTCTCATGATCTTCGCAGAGCTGAAGGCATTAAAAAGAAAAAGATGTAATGAGTGATGACCAATGCCTTATGTTTGGATTGTCCATAATATTTGGCTTTGGCATTATTCTTATTTATTTAATCGGACAAGATAATGACAGATGAAAAAATTCCTTTTGGTGGAAGCATGAAGGTTCCATCAGACGATTGTGAAGAAGCTTTTTTTGCTCTTTACCCTGATTTCTTTTATGAAGGCTCGACTGCTCTTAATTTGTGGATTCAATCATGGCAATCAGCTTTGGATTGGATTGAGGACAATAAAAAAGTAATTCAGTTGTTATGAGAAAGAAAAAAATTCGAGTTACCTATGAAACTAGGTACAAAGAATTGCTTGAAGAATATCAAGGTGCATTAAATAAAATGGGCAAACAAACTATTCAAATTATTAAAATGCGAAAGTTAATTAGAGAAGCCCATGAAATTATGACAAAGCATATGAAAGAATAATCCTCTTAAGGGCAGTTAAGCCGACAATTCAAGGATGCAACAAGTAAAGGCTTTTTTCGGCTTTCCACCTTACAAGTAGCAGTTGCCAAATTGATGCCCTACTTTTTTAAGAGCTCAAAACATCCATTGCTTTATGGATTCTGTCTATTCGGTCTTGAAGTCCAATAGTCCCACCATTGATGCGCTTAGTAATACTGGTCCAATCTTCATTATCAGCAAGTTCATTTAGGTTTCTTTTGTTCCAAAACCAGCCAGCAGACATACAAGCCCATTGAGGCTCTAAAAGAAGCTCAGGATGCTCCGAGAATGGTTGTCCTAGGGCATCTCCACATACAGTCACATTAGACCGCCCTGTAAGCTGAATAACACCCCTACCATGGAACTTCCAGCCATCGCCATCTTGGGTATTGCCAAGGTCGGCACGACCCCCATAAACCTTGTTAGCTATCATTTCAGGGTTGTTTGCGTACTTTTCCGCAGTTGCAGCATCAAATCGGCTAGGCCATACACGCATCAAAGACTGTGCGCTGTAATGAAGGTTTTCTTCTAAAGTCTTGAAATTGCCTGATTCATGCTGACATTGACCAATAAAGGCAGCCTGGCGCTTTGGAGTGTCGATGCCATATTTGGCAAAGGTATCGTTTAAAGGAGTAAGCCATTTAGCATCTATGCCAAGGGCTTGTAATTGCTCGCTATTCATTGCCAGATTGTCCTATTTTGATTCCTGAAAGGAGTCCTATAAACCCACCAACCACAGTAGAAAAAGTTGGTGCTAGTATTTTAAAAATTTCTTCATTGCTTACTTTTTCATTAAATAAGCCAATTACCATAGCCATAGACATAGCGATAATAATTGTAGAAAGGGTTACTGTCACTAATAAAGCAACATAGCTTACAAGTCTTGCTTTAGTCATTTTAAAGAATCATATTGTTTATAACAGGCTTCTAGACCAACTCTTATTGTATCGGCTCTGGCAGATTCCCTTTCAAGAAACTCGCTGTCCTCTGCAAAAAGCTGGCTTCCATTACAGCCTGCGGTAATTTGTCCATTGTTGGTTTTGTCGGTACGACTGGTGCGCTTGTGCAACTTACTAATAGCATCGACAAGCTGAGAATTAATAGCGTTGATTTGAGCATCTTTTTCTGTCCTTATTTTGTCTGCATCGGCTTGGTATTGATGTTCTTTTTCTCGAATAGCTTTTTCTTGAGATGCTTGTTCGTGCTGGCAACCACTTACAAAGCCACCGCAAAACAAACTGATAGCGACCATTGCGTAGATTGCATAGAGATTTAAACCAAACATTATTTAAAACCGCTTATTCTTGGAGAGAACGCAAAAGTGGCTTGATAACTTTCTGTTGGAGGAGTATGTAAAGTGCCTCTGATATTCCAGCCAAGATTAAGATAAAAGCAGCGAGAGAACCCAATAGGAATAATCCAAACAAACTGAAAAAGTCCAGCACATTGAACGAAACACCAGCCAGCCACCGCATTGTCATTATCCTTTATGTTGTCATTGCCATGAAGCACAGGTTTGTTTTCAATAATGTTAATGTATTTCAAGCATACAGAATAAGCAGGATTGCGCCAAAGCCATTTAACTTTTGACCAATAGCTAGGTGAGTTTAGGCTTTGAAAAGTAGCATCGCCATCTAAAGTATTGTCCGGTGTCATAAACCAATTAAGCCAGCTAGGAAGCACAGGGCCAACTGCTTGATAGCTGTGGTTATCGCACCACCATAGTTTTTGAACTGTAAAAATAGGAAGGATAGGGGCTATGACGTAAGCAATTAAAGTCATTACCAAGTCTAGAACTACATAAAATGGGTATAGGATATAGTTCATTCAATTGAGTCTTTGGTTACATACCTGAGTATAGCCACCAAAACACCAATAGCGATATAGCTAATACCATAATATCGTTCATCTATGACATTCTGAATGCTGGAAAAGTTATCAAATACAACACCTGCAATGACCAAAGCTAGTGAAAACCACATAGTCTTTGACCGATGCACAGGTTTATTTGCCATGCCATAGTCCTGCAAAAAAACTAATTAATCCGCTAATAGCTGAAACAATAGCCATTCCCATCCAAAAGCCACCACGACTTTTATTAGCCAAAGCCACAAGTTCTTCTATTTGAGACTCCATTTTGTCCTGCTTTTTGGAGATCTCATTTAGTTTGGACTCGTAACCTTCTACCTTTTGCCATAAAACGCCATATTTCACAGGGTCAAAATCAAAAGACATAATTTCACCTTAAGTCTTCTGAATAAATGCTAATGAATAATAAAGCGGAATATTTGTGCCTGAATTGGTCATTACACCGCTATTTACAAAACCACCAGTAGAGCCTACTCCATAATTGTTACCTGAACCAACAATAAAGGAATCCCTTAAATCAGGAGTGCCGTTAGAGCCATTACAAATAACATAGCCAGCAGGAATAGAACCAATAGAGCCTGACCACATAATGATTGCACCAGCAGGAACAGTAGTGCCTGTGGTTGATGCATTTGGAATAGGATAAATATTGTCGTAGGTTTGAATGACTACGTTAGTTGACGTAGCTAATACAAATTTATAAGAATATCCAGATGTAAGCCATATTTCATAAGGAGGTCTGCCATCTGTTTCCAATACAATAGGATTGGTGTTAGCAATATTTCCTGTTGAATCTGTATAGGTTGCTAAAGGAGTGCTTGAACCTGCTTGATAGCTATAAAGAAAACCACCAGACAAAGGTAAGCCTGTAGTAGTAAAGAATTGAAATCCATTACCAATAGGGGATAGTAAGACTGACATTATTGCTCCTCTTTTTGTTTATTTATATTTTGCAATAAATCAGCTAAAGCATTTCCTCTAGATTGATTAATGCCAGTTTTTTTAGATAAATTAGAAATTGCTTTAGCTCCTCTGCCTCCAGCATATAAAGCTTCAGCAACAAGACTTGGGGTTTGAAATGGAATAGCAGCTAATAATGTAGGATTAATTAAACCACCCAAAGCTGATAAATTTTCTACTGTTCCTGCTAATCCTCTAGCTACTGGAGAACTCATCGCTTGGCCTGACAAAGCATTGATAAATGGTTTGCCACCTTCTTTTTCTAATTGCTGAGCAAGAGTTAATCTTTGACCATAATTAGTATTAACGTTATTTCTAGTGATGCTTTGCAATTTACGCATTGCAGTATCGGCAGATGCTTTATTTCCTAATGACAATGCTTTTTCAATTTCTTTTATTACATCAGACGCTTCATGATAATCACTCATTACTTCTGCATATTTAGGAGCTTGTGCAGAAATAGTGTCTTTAACAGAATTATAAATATCGCCACCTATGCGATTTGAATTTGCTTCTTCATAAGGTATGCGATTGGTAATTGCGCCAATTCTTTGTTTTAAAGCATCCAAACCTTCAGGAGTATGATATTCAGCAGGATTAAGATTGCGCCAATCATTTATTTCTTTTGATAATTCATCAATATTTTGCAAAGCAACATCGTCTTTAGCTTTTCCTTTAAAAGAAATAGAATCTTTTGCTTTTTGCAAAGCGGAATCAATATCATTAAAACTTAAAACAGATTTATCGCCAGTAATGTCTGTCATGCCTGAACGATAAGCATTATTTTTGTTTTGGCGCATAGCCGATAAATTTGCTCGTGCTGCATCTAATGGTGCGTTCATTGGTGCATTGCCACGTTTTTGATTTATAAAAGATGTATCTCCCATAAATCCAGATTTAGCAGCATTTGCGATATTTTCTGAACCAACACCTGTTAATGAACCAAGCAAAGGTTTACCAACTGCTGATACTACATTACCTGTAGCTGTTACAGGATTTAAATTTTCCGCAACTTTTCCTGCAGTAGCTAAAGCTTCAGGAGATGCGCCCATTTTTCCAGCTAATTCTGTAGCCTTAGTTACAACTCCAGTTTTGTTGGCTAATCCTGCTCCACCAGACAAAATAGTGGCTAAATCACTTGCAACACCTACAGGGTCAGTTGCAACTGCTTCTTTAAAACCTTCAACGCTTCCATAACGATTTTTATAAAAATCACCTACAGCATTAGCTGTTTGTATGGATTTTTCCAAATCTTTTTCTTCCCACCCACCTTTTTGCATAAAAGCTTCAATATGCTTAGGTTTTAATGCATGACCTGCTCCAACAACTAAATGACCTATGCCTTCAAGAGTGTCAAGTGGATGTATTACAGATTCATAAATATTTCTTCCAAACTCTAAAGCACTTTTAGGAGTGTTAGTAACTGCTCTTGACAAAACATCACTTAAAGGCGCAGATTCTTTTTCTACGGCAGGGCCTTTAATTATGTTGTATAAATTTTGAGAATTTACTGTATTTTCTGGCACAGCATTATCTTGCAAACTACTGCCATTAATAATGTTGTACAAATTTTCTGAAGTTATGCCCATTTTTTTACCTTATTGAGTCAATAAGTTCTTGCCGTTTTTTCATTAAAGCATCTATTTCAGTCAAAGATTTGCCTTTAAATTCTTTTTGTAAATGGCTAATTTCTGCCTTAGTTAATTGATTTAATGGTTTATCACCAATAACACCCATTAAATGCATTACTTCAGGGTCAGATTTCAAAGCAAAATTATTTTGAAATTCATTTACACCAGCTAAATTTGGTTTATTAACATTTCCTGCTTTGTTTAATATGCCTTTAGCTTGCAATTCTTGGGCTGTTAAATTTCCATTATCTTTAAACAATACGCTACGAATTGTGTCTTTGCTATTTCCAAAATTTCCACTTGCTATTTCTTTTGAAATTTGGTCAATATTACTTCTTGATTGTTGTTGCTGGATTCTTTGTTCAAGCAGTTTTTTTACATACTGTTCATCAGCAGTTAAATTTAAACCTTCAGTTTTATTTGCTATTGCTTGCATTAAAGGCCCAACTCTAACGTCTTTGTTGTCCAAAGCTTTTAAAATTTGTTCATTTGTATATCTTGCATTAGTTACAGAATTAGCGTTTGATGTTTTCAAATCTTCAGCAGCTTGTCCTACACTTTTTTGAACTTTAGCAACTCGGTCTTTGTAAGAGTCATAAGTTTCACCTTGCATATATGGGATTGGCCCTGATGCAGATTTTGGTTGGCTCATTTGTTGTGGTGTTACACCAGCTGTAGTTGGCTGCATATTTGCTTGGCCACCCATAGCAGGTGCAGTTTGAACTGAAACAGGTCTATTATTTAAATTTCCTGCTTGTGGAATACCGCCACCACCAAATTGCATAGGCCCACCTGTAGGGCTTGTAGCAACTTGAGGAGCAAGAGATTTTTGCAAATATGGCCCAGTTGGTACTCCTGGTTGCTCTGCTGCCAATAAAGGATTTCCTTGTGCAATAGAAACTTTTTGACCACCAACATCTTCTTGTGTAACTGCAGGATATAACTTTTCTAACTGCGCTTGAGAAGTTAAATTTTTAGCTAAGGCTTGGGCTAAAGAAGCTTTATGTTGAATAGGACTGCTTTTAGGGTTAAAAGAAGCCATTACTTGTTTTAAAGAATTTTCATCGCCACCAGAATTTGCATTTATTTCACTTGCTTTTTTATAAATGTCATCGTAACTTAAATCTTCTTTTTGTAATAAATCTTGAATATTTTGAACAATATTTTCTGACCTAGCTCTAAGCAAACCTAATTTTTTAGCATCAACTTCAGTTTTTTTCTGTTGGACTTCTAATGGATTAATTTGTTGTGCTTGTTGATAAGCCTGAACACCTCTAGCCATATTTACAATATCACCAATGCTTGAACCTGTTTGTGTAGGTTTTACAGTTAAATCGGTATTAAATCCAAAATCTGCCATATTAAGCTCCTGCTGCGCTTTGGTTTTGGCCTAATAAACTAGCCAATAAAAGGTTATTTGCGACTCCTGTTGCACCACCAGTTAATGCGCTTGCGACACCTGTTTGACCTGCAGCTTGTGCAGCAGCACCGCCAACTCCAAGCTGGGCTTGAGTTGTTGCAGCATTTTGCGCCAAATTACCTGTTTGTTGCTGTGATGTTTGACCAATACCAGCTATGCTTGCCAAGCTGTTATAAATGTTTTGACGTTGAAATTGGTAATTATTAAAGGCATTTTGATAGCTAGTTTGAGCAAGTCCTTGGGTATAGTTCTGCAAACCTTGCAAAGTATTACCGCCAACTCTGCCACCTAAAGCATTAGCAGCATTTAAATTAGCTTGTTGTCCTTGTTGTAATTGAAAAGCATAACCAGGAGCTAATTGAGCATTTAAATCGCTTGCATTAAATTGATTGGTTAAATAACCTGTTCCAGTTCCAGCACCTGTAGGATTACCATTAGCATCATATTGAACATAATTTCCAGGCATTAATGAATTAATAGTATTTAATGCGCCATAACCAGCAGTTCTATATGGTTGCTGTTGCTGATTTTGAATATTAAACATATTCGCAGTAAGCTGTGATGCATTATTAGCTGCATTGGCTTGTATTTGTGCTGCTTTATTAGAAGCATTAGCTCCTAAAAGACTGCCTAATAAATTAGAGCCTGCAGATACACCTAAAGCTGTACCAAGACCGCCACCACCAAGACTGCCTAATAAACTACCACCTGCTGCTGCAGGAGCTGCCAATCCTGATGATGTTCCTACTAATGAGCTACCTGATAAAGGTGTAAGTCCAGCAGAAGCATCAATTGCTCCTGTTGTGGGGGCAGCTATTGAACCAACTGTGCCACCGCTAGTTAATCCTGTTGCGCCTGCGCCTGATGTCAATCCTGTGCCACCAGCTACGCCTGTATCAGCAGTAATTGGCAATCCTGCTGCATCTACTGCAACACCGCCTGTTGCTGCGCTACCTGCTGCTGCGCCTGTTAAACCAGCATCTGCTGATGAGGTTGTTCCTAAATCTAAAGCTGCAGGGTCGCTAGATATTTGTGTAGCTACTGTTGCAGGATTTAAGCCTGCTGATGTAATTGTGGCATCTGACAAAGTGCCTGAATCTGCTGCTGCTAAAAGGGTGGGGTCGGTAATGCCTGCTGCTAAAAGGGCTGCGCCACCAATGGTTGCCCAACCGCCAGGAATACCATTGTTTACCGCAGAATCAAGGCTTGCAAGACCACCTAATAAACCTCCACCGCCACCATCAGTGCCTAAAACACTTGAAATAGGGTCTGTAACAGATGAAACAAGGTCACCTATAGGACCACCACTAAATGGAGTTCTTTTTAAATCCCAAGTCCAACCGGAATGCTTGCTTTTTAACATATATCGTTCTCCACAAGAATGTATCGTTCTTTAAACCCTACTCTTCGCCATAATCTAGCAATGGATTCTCGAACTCCACCTTGTATTTTGGTTGCTCCAAATTGTTTCAAAATATCAACTAATTGCTTGTAAGTGTTTTTAGTAAAGATGTTTTTGCCACCTATTGCAGTTACAAAACCAATTCTGTCGTTAGGCATATTGATAAATGAAACTGTTAAAGCACCTTTAATAAACTCACCTTCATACACTCCTATTAGTAACCATTGATTACTAACTACTGCTAATCTTACTTGGTCAATCGTATAATCACCATCTGCATACACTAGAGCTTTTTCAATAAAATCAGATACTTGTGGCCACTTTTGAGCCACTTCGTCTGGCAATATTCGCTTGAGTATCATTACTAAACATTATAATAGGGAACTTTGTATTTTTTACCATTTATAGTGACATTCATAAATCCCACAGGATTTGATGGCAAAGTTGCCGAGCCTGCCGTAGCAGAAGTGGCAGAAGTAAAGTTCAGCAAATTTAAAAAGAATTGTTGCCAAGCACGAGTCGGTCTTTTAGTAGTTCCATCCAAAAACTCGCTTTGTGGATAAGGGTTGTTTTGCGAGGTAGACCATAATCCGTTTGACATTAGTTCTCTCCTACAGAAGCTTTTAGGTTTGCAGACACAATAACCGCTTTCACAGGGTCAGTAATCACCACTTCATATACTCGGTCACGAGCTGTACCTAATCTTCGCCAAATAGCACGATTCTTGTATTTACCCTGTTGACCTATTGGAATCCAATATTCCCTGCTCCAAGTAGAGCCACCATCATTAGACCAACGCAACATAGCCATAGGGTTGGTATATGTAGTGGTTTGGTCTACATTAGTTGCGCTTCCAATAACAATCGTTGCTAATGGTGGAATAGCGACTGTTTGTGTAGCTCCAATGATATAAGGGTCGCTTACATAAATATTAGTGTTGGTAAAAGTACCACCTATGCCTACACCTGGCTGAAACTGTAATTGCAATTCGTCAAAAAACTCTCTTTGCAAATCTTCAACTAAATGAGGGCATCTACGCAATCTGCGGATTTCATCGCCATCATCGGTATAGTTATTAGGGTCTAGCTCGTAAATCTTGCCATTTTGCCAATCACCTATTAAAACCATGCCTTGAAACAAAGCTAGGCAGTTGCCACGATGACGATGGTAAACGTTATTAGAATCAACCCAAAGCCATTTATGCCACATACCGCTAGTATTGTCATAGGCCCAAGTTAAATCTAGTGTAGGGAACGATACAACGTAAACTTCATGGCCTTCTAACTGATAAGTCCAAGCTACTGCATCGCCTACATATTGATTAACCAAAGTATTCTCTACGGCATGGGTAGAGATACGAGTAGGGGTATACCCTTGCATCATCATAATTTGGGCTTGACCACGAATATTACGGCTGACATACGCAAAAGAATTACCAACACGAGCTACTGAGAATTTAGCTACGATGCCATGTTGAGTAGAAGTGCCAGGAATCCTTTGAAATGGAAACGGAAATGTTCCTACGTCAGTCCATACTTCGCTTGAGTTTTCGCCTAATAGATATATTTCACGATGGTCTACGATTAAAGATACAAGATTATCTGGTGAGCCATCTTTAGAAGCAAAGCTTAAAGGCTGAGTAATAGGGCTTAGGGCATCAGAAGCAGCAAATAATTGCGTATTTGGGTCGTTATAAACAAAGTAGTTATCTACAGTATCTACAACATCAGCTCCGGTAAAAGCACCATCTGTATTAGGAATAACAGTAAAGTTCAAGGCATACATTTGCTCAGAGCTAATCGTATATGCCTTGTTAATATAGTATTGAGAGCCAGCAGTCACAATTTGGGTAATGATTGTGCCATCAGAAACGCTAGTTCCGACAATAGTTTGACCTAAATATAGCGTTACAGAAGGACTTACTGTTAGTTGGTGATAAGTAATACCGCTTACCACTACATCAGCGATTGCGCCTTGAAATGGAATGGTTGCAGAAGCATACATCTGCGTAGAAGGTACAGTTTGGCTTTTATTTAATGTCCAAGTAGTTCCTGAACCTGACAAAATAACAGTTTCATTGCTTAAACCAATACCATATAAGGCTTGACCAATAGCCAATGTACCTGAATAAGTACGACTTACAGTTAATGTAGTTCCTGAAATAGATGCTTGAATGGTCGCTGATGGAGGATTATTAATGCGCCATGTATAGCGATAAGCCCCATCGACAATATAGACGTTTACTCCGTTATCGGTAATGCCTACATGACCTGTGCTGGTATTTAACTGCCCAATAATTGTAGGAGTTAGATTAGAGGATAAAACATAGACATAAGGGCCACAGACCGCTACCATTTGATTACCACCGCTAACAGTACGCATTCCACGCACTTCTTGGGTATTAGGCAATACGACTTGAGTAGTTAGTCCTGGGGTTGGATAAAGGGCAACAATACCCCTTTGACCTGGCAGCTTTAAAGGGTCAATCTCAGGTCGAAAATTAATGCACTCTTGTCCGTCTTGGTAGATACTTGGTGCTTCATAAGAAGGGCCTACAAAGCCAAAATCCATAAATTACTCGCTTTCCTTGTATGAATCACCACGCAACAAGGTTTTCATGCTTGCACGACTTAAATTAAATTTTTCCATTAATTGTGGAATAGTCATACTAGTTTTCCTAAGCAAACGAGCTTCTCTAGCTTGTTCCATTGTAAGTTTGCAACGAGGGCCTTTGCCACCACTAAAGTCTGGGCTACGACCTTTTTCAGCTTTATCTGCCATATTATCAGCATGATTGCCAACCCATAAATGCTTTGGATTGCAACAAGAAGGATTATCGCAAGTATGTAAAAGAAAGCCTGTTTCATTTTGTGAAGTTGGAGCATTAAGACTAATTGCGTTTGGATAAACAAGCGAATAGATGACTCTATGGGCATAGTAGCCTTTGTCATTAATCCAAGTCCTTCCATATCCATCATGATTCCTAAAGCCTTTCCATTCCCAACATTCATCTTCACCACGCTTATCAACTTTGCTCCAAAGAACTTCAGGAGTGTTTGCTGGTCTGCCTGGCTCTCCTACTTCTCTACCAATTTTTCTTGCATAAGCTTCGTTGTCTTTAAATCTTTTTATTGCTTTGTTTACTTCTAATTTTTCTGCTTTTAATTCTGCTAGTGTTTTCATGATAAGACTCCTTTGTAAGAATCTTTATTATATCACACTAGCGGACAAACCCTCTACCTGAAGAAACCCCCACTGAGTATCCAACCTGCGTCCTTCGCCCTACCTACCAACATAGAATCAGGATAACCTGCAGCAGCTATTGGCATCATGTTATTGCGTTTAATAGTTGATTTAGCTTGTGCAGCGTAAGCTGAAATCATGCTGATTTGCGTTTGTGAAGCCTTGCCATACATAGGCATTAGTCGTTCAGCTAAGTTCCATCTAAGAGCCATTGAATAGCCTTGTGGCAGCACTATGTTGTCATTAAGACTTGTATAGTTGCTAAAGATAGTAGATGAGAACATATGCATCTCACCTTGACTAGGATTTGGCCATACAAATAGGTTGCCTGAAATAGCATTAGGGTTGTAATAAAGAGCTTTAGGCCAAGGGCCATTCAAAGTCTTTAATCCAATTTGATTGTAGTTTTCTAGTGCTAAAACCGCTACTTGATAATCTAAACCACCATTAGGTACAGCTTGACCATTAGACTGAGTGTTTACCCTTACATACGCTTGGTCAATAAACAAAGGCTTTTGGTAGTAAGCAGTTAAGCTTTCAGAACTAATAGCGTTGGTGTAATTAATATTGAGTTGGTAAGTTCCAGTTTCATTAACCTGACCGCCAGCACCAGTTAAAAACTGCACAATTTGAGTGCCAGCTATGATGCCTGTACCACTTAAAGTTTGCCCTTGAGCAATAGCACCGCTAGTTAAGCTAGTAACAGTTAGAATATTGCCTGAAATAGAGCCTGTAAAGACTGCGCCAATAAAGTTAGCAGTAGAAGGATTAGGGCCAATCGTATATTGAACTTGTCCTGGAATCAAAGGAAAGATGATTTCAGTAGTGTTATATACCATCATGTCCTCGTTAGACCATTGGTCTATAAGGTCATTGAGCATATCAAAAGCATCGGCAGCAGCATCCGGTGTTGGGGTTTCACCAGCTTCTAATGCGCCAATGTCTTTTAAAGCACGAGAAATAATATCAATTGGCTGAGTCATTTTATTGTCCTGGTGTAAATACTTGAGGTTGCCAAGGAGGAATTACAGTATCTTCTAATGCTTCTAATTGTTCTTGTAATCTAGCGGTAATATGGCATTGACCATCTTTTACTGCCTCGCCCTCAATCCAACTAGATACCATTTCTTCGGTAACTTGGTCAAAAGGCACTTTTGCAGTTGGGCAGTCAAAATACCAATTACCTTCAGTTTCTACTGATTTATCTTCGCTTGAAGCGGTGACATGATAACGAGCATGGGTTATC
>Ga0208253_1000726_pt1 | contig 12501 bp, 4 predicted proteins | sample CryBogCBE10Oct08_FD_184573 | JGI IMG/M metagenome (GOLD analysis project Ga0208253, IMG submission 184573) | Freshwater microbial communities from Crystal Bog, Wisconsin, USA - CBE10Oct08 (SPAdes) | ecosystem: Environmental > Aquatic > Freshwater > Lake | place: Crystal Bog, Wisconsin, USA...
GCGCTGATTCCATTCTGAGTGACGCCAAGTGGGCCAACTGTGGATGTCCCTATGTCGGTTCGCATAAAAAGGTTAGGACTAAGGCCGTCTAATGTCAGTGCTACTGTGGCATTTCCATTGAAAAATTGAGGAATACCATTGATCGCACTCGCCAAAGTGATCCCAGAACCGACGCTGGTGAATCCGGGAATTGGAGAAAGTGGAATAAATGGGCTGTCTTTGCTAATAATGCCTACGATATTATTTTCAACCAATAATTCAACTACACTGTGCGGGGTGCTTACATTGTCTAAGATAACTGTGGATAGAGTACCAGATCCATTGGAAATAGATGAACCAATCGCCAAGAATGCTGATCCAGTATAGACATTTAAAATGTTTGCAGTGGTGTTGAACCACAAATCACCCGCGACTACATTTGTAGGAGCGATTGGACTTGCATATGCAGATGTGATATTCTTGAATCCGGTTCCATTATAAATTTGAAGCACGTTTCCTGTGCTATTCCACCATAACTGACCAACCAATGGATTATTGGGCGGTGTTGGGTTTGAGGAATTCTCAAGTAGGTGAATGAAGTTGGTGTCTAAATATGCTCCGTATCCTGCATAATTCTTACCGATAAGAGTCATTGAACTCTCGGTATTGATGGTAGAATCAGGGATTACGGCAAATAGGGTGCCATCAGTTAGGTTAATAGTATATGCCATTGTATCTTTACTCCAAGACGCGATCTTAGTAGTATTTATGCTATGTGCTTAAAGTAAAGATTCAGTGATTTTTGATTATTCTGAGTTTATCAATTTTGCCTGTTGTGGATTTGCAGTTGCCATCGCTAACAGAAGTTGCTGACTTGATGTATTTGATTTAACCATTTCATTTCTAAATGATTCAACAGCAGAACTTGTTGATTGTTGTTGACGACTATTTTCCATCATAAGAACCGGCATCCATGCCATGGAGCAACCCCATTCATTGATGTCCTCGCCTGTATTAGGATTCTTTCCTTTGACCGCCATATACCAAGCACATCTGTGGATTGCTCCATCTTTTACTTCTTCGCATTTTGACCCAAGAGGGCAAGTTAATACTACCGGGATGCTCATTTTACCTCATTAGTCTTTTGTACATAAAATCACATTCAAATATTGAACATTGAAGTTCATTGGACTGCCGTTGAACGATGCACTTCCTCCAGTAACTTCAAGTGAGTGGGTATGGCCTTCATTTCCACCTGTTGCTCCTACACTTACTTGAATACTTGCGTATCCAGTTTGTGTGCCAACCCCACCAAGTGCTCCAGATGTTTGCCCACTAACTCCAAAATTGTGAGCATGGCCATTACTCATTCCACCCGTTTGTCCACCAAAATCATGGAAGTGGGCATTTATTGGCCCGTCAGAGTTCCCATATCCTATATTGAATGGTCCTCCCCCTCCCGGAATCTGATATCCGGCAACCTCTGATCTAATAACACCAGAATGTTGGTGTCCCGGAAAATCACCACCGGTTTGACCAGAGAATCCGTGACTATGATCAGCATTCTGTTGATCGGTAGTTCCGCCAGCACTGAAACTATGGCTATGGTTCAGGTCACCTATACTATGACTATGTCCGCTGTCTGATCCAGACGCCCCGTGTGAGTGAGATGGTATCTGTGACACATTAAGGACTGTTGATCCAACAGAACCAGTTAACCCAGTGATATTTACACTACCAGCAGGATACTGTGTAGTAAACACACTTGAAAAAGGTGTGGTTCCACCAGTTGATCCACCCGCTCCGCTAACTACTCTTAACGCAAAATCGTTATGCGAAAAGTTTTGAGTCCATCCCGTTGGTGCAGAGGCTTGGTAAAATGTAGTTACTGAACCAGATGGTATAGACGGATTGGCATTTGTTGCGGCTAATGTTCCTGCACTATATGAAAGGCCAGTTCCAATGTTGACATTATTGAATCCACCAGATCCATTGCCTGCAAGAATCTCAGATCCAGTAGTCGCTGGTGCTGGTATATAAGATAGTGCAGTGACAACATCGGTTCCTTCTAATGTTACTGCATTGATACGACCATTAAATGACGTAACCCCACCTGCTGGTCCGGGTGGTCCCTCTGGTCCGGCGGGTCCAACATTTCCTTGATCTCCCTTATCTCCTTGTGGTCCGGGTGGTCCCTGTGGTCCCTCTGGTCCCTGTGGCCCAGTGATTTGTCCCAGACTGTCCCAATTCCCAGACGTTCCTTGATAGATATACACCCATCCATAATTTGGATCATGGATATTATTTGGCATGTAAATTGCTGACATACCAGTAGTGAACTGAATAGGATTAGGAGGATTGTCTACGCCATCCCAGTCTCGTGGAATATAACCATTGATTGGCAGATCATTAGGTGTTTTTGTTTCGCCGAATGACAAAGTGATAACAAATGACGTGCCGTCATTTCCTTGTGGTCCTTGTGGTCCCTCTGGTCCTTGTGGTCCGGGTTCGCCGGGTAATCCGGGTTCGCCTTGTAATCCTTGTGGTCCCTCTGGTCCTTGTGGTCCGGTGATTTGTCCAATACCATCCCACAAACCAGATGTTCCTTGATAGATATACACCCATCCATAATTTGGATCATGGATATTATTTGGCATGTAAATTGCGGCCATTCCAGTAATAAACTGAATTTGTGCCGGGGGGTTTGCAAATCCGTCCCAATCTTGTGGAATTAAGCCATTTGGTGGTAGATCGGCAGGTGTTTTTGTCTCACCAAAAGAAAGACTTAGCGTAAAGGAGGTTCCATCTTGTCCTTGTGGTCCCACTGGGCCTTGATCTCCTTGATCTCCCTTATCTCCCTTCTCTCCTTGAATTCCCTGTGGTCCCTCTGGTCCCTGTGGTCCGGTGATTTGTCCAATACCATCCCAATTACCCGATGTTCCTTGATAGACATAGATCCATCCGTAATGCGGATCTGCCGTATTATTTGGCAAATATATTGCTGACATACCAGAATTGAATTGAATTGATTCTGGTGGATTATCTACGCCATCCCAATTTGCTGGTATGAATCCATTGTCGGGTAAGTCAGCGGGTGTTTTTGTCTCACCAAAAGAAAGACTTAGCGTAAATGAGGTTCCATCTTGTCCTTGTGGTCCCTCTGGTCCTTGTGGCCCGACATCGCCTTGATCGCCTTTTTCTCCGGGTTCACCTTGTGGTCCCTGTTCACCTTGTGGCCCCGTGATAGTTCCAATGCCATTCCAACCTAAATTGTTATAGAAGTATACCCAACCATAGTATGGAAGTCCACTATTATCTGGCATATATATCACAGACATTCCTGTTGTAAACTGAATGTCTTGTGGTGGGTTATCGGGTGCATCCCAGTTCGCTGGAATAATTCCATTATCTGGAAGATCAGCCGGAACTTTAGACACACCAAATGAATAGCTTATGACAAAAGACGTGCCATCTTGTCCTTTTGGTCCGGGTGGTCCCGGTTCGCCCGGATCGCCGGGTGGTCCCTGTGGTCCAACTTCGCCGGGTTCGCCGGGAATACCTTGCTCACCCTGTGGTCCCTCTGGTCCCTGTGGTCCGGTGATTTGTCCAATGCCGTCCCATAAACCAGATGTTCCTTGATAAATATACACCCATCCAAAGTGTGGATCAAACATATCATTTGGCATGTAAATTGCTGACATACCGGAATTAAACTGAATGTCTTGTGGAGGGTTATCTACACCATCCCAGTTTGCTGGTATAAGTCCATTACTTGGCAGATCAGAAGGTGTTTTTGTCTCGCCGAATGAATAGCTTATGACGAAAGACGTTCCATCTTGTCCCTGTGGTCCGGGTGGTCCCTCTGGGCCAAGATCTCCTTTGTCGCCTTTTTCCCCCTGTGGTCCCTGTGGTCCAACTTCTCCCTGTGGTCCTGTAATCTGTCCAAGTCCGTCCCAATCTCCAGACGTTCCTTGGTAGATATATACCCATCCGTAATTTGGCAATAGAGTATTGTTTGGCATGTAAATTGCTGACATACCAGAATTAAATTGAATATCATTGGGTGGATTATCTACACCATCCCAGTTTGCTGGAATCAAACCACTTGAAGGTAAGTCGGCAGGTGTTTTTGTCTCGCCAAATGAATAGCTTATGACGAAAGACGTTCCATCTTGTCCCTGTGGTCCGGGTGGTCCTTCTTGTCCTTGTTCCCCTTGTGGACCAGCAGGCCCAATGATGGATCCTCCATTTTGCCATCCAGTGCTAACGACTCCCGGAAGATAGATCCACACCGTATCATATAATGGATTTGTTTTGTCATCAGGGCGAAAAAGAGCGGCTTGACCACTGGTAAATTGAATAGCAGATTCTGGGACACCGCCACCGTCCCAATTGACTGGAATAAGACCATCGGCTGGAAGATTTGCGGGTGCTTGAATCTGCCCAAATACATAGGAAATAGTGAAATTAGTTCCGGTTTCAGCAGTTAAAACACCTCCACTAAAAGTCAAGTTTTGGCCAATAATGACATTACCAAAACCACCAGCACCATCTGCATAAAGAATAGCATCACCGCCGGGAGGAGGGGGAGGAATATATCCCAGTGCTTCATCAATATCGCTCTGGCGTAATACAACATTTCCTTGTCTACCATTAAAGGAGACAACACCGCCACCGCCACCGCCACCATTTCCAGTAGCGGCTGTATACTGTGTTGTGCCATCTGGGAATCGTATCCCTCCTCCCAATGTGGAAATAAGACCACCAGCTTGGATTGATCCAGCTACTATGAGATTCCCATCTGTAGAAGTATTTGTAGTATCACTACGCATGAATACATTGGCGGGATTTCCGTCCAGTGTAATAGAATTAGTTGCTGTCCCGTTGAAGAACTGTTGGACATTAGCTACTTCGTTTGCCAAAGTGATACCGGGTAGAATTTCAGTGAAACCGGGAATAGCCACATTTGGTGTAAATGCGCTATCAGAACTGACTATACCAACAACCGCATTACTTACCAAAAGTTCTGTTACATTATGAGATACGTTTCCAGTATCCAATATGGTTGTGACATATGTGCCGGTTCCATTAACAAGCGCAGAACCTACTTCTATAAAAGCGGTTCCAGTATAAACATTCAATACACTCGTGCCTGTATTGAACCAAAGATCACCAGCACTAACGTTAATTGGAATAGTGGCTTGTGCATATACAGAAGTGATGTTCTTGAATCCAGAACCATTGTAGACTTGCATGATTTGCTTCTGGCTGTTCCACCATAACTGACCAACTAAAGGATTGGGGGGCGGTGTTATGTTTGAAAAATTTTCAAGGATATATATGAAATTTTGATCTAAGTATATACCATAGTTGCCATAGTTCTGACCGATAAGTGTCATTGAACTTTGTGTGTTTATCGCGTCATTTGGTACAGTCGCAAAAGTTGTTCCGTTTGTGAGTTTTATAGTATATGCCATTGATATGATCCCAAGTCTTAATATAGATATTTATCGTTAAGACTTAGGATTAATCTTAGCCTTTCTTGTTTTTGGACATCACGTCCTTTAATCCAAGGAACTTGTTATGACGGCTCGTGAGTCCAGCCAATCCCTTGTTGATTGGTTTTGTGGCAGATGTTGTATCTGAATAATCTTTAATTTTTGGATTTACTTGATGATCCCAAAACCACAAAGCAACTTGTGCCGCGACTTCCGGCTTTGAAGCTAGATCTGGATTTTGAAGAAGCGGCTGACCTATACCTTTTCCAGCACGTGCGTAATTATCTTTACCAGTTAAATGCATAAACCCACGACCGCGATATTTCCACCCATCACCACTTGCTTCGTCTCCATTCCCATTAACGTTGGCATATACGTGATTAGCAATAGCTTCTGGCTTATTGGCATACTTCTTCGCTGTCTTTGGTGTAAATAGCTTAGGAAATACTTGCAACAATCTACTTGCATTATAATCCATATCTTCTTGGAACTTTTTAAATTTAGCGGATTCATGGGCTGTCTGCGCTAAAAATTGATAAAGTTCATCCCCTTCCAGTCCATGAAGTTTAGCCACTCTAGCCATATATTTCCCCATAGGATTTTCTAGCATTTCTTTTGCGGCGTTTATCATTGACGCCGATGCACGAGTGGACAACCTTTCTGGTGGTTTTACCTGTTGTGGTTGAGTTTGCGGTGCTGGTGGTTGAGCAGACTGTTGTGTTAAGTTCTTAAGAATATCTGGGTAATTCTTTTGAAGATATCCCAAAATGCTTTGCTCGTTTGTTCCATCCTTGACAACCATCTGTGTACCATCCGGCAAAATAACAGGCTTTTTATTGATCGTAACTACATGATGTCCTTGTGGAACTGGCTCTTGTTGGGCCTCAGCCCCGTGTGCCATGCCACCGGCCAATGCGGCTGATAATGCACCGGCTTTGGCAACATCGCGCCAGCCTTCTTTTAAATTGTCGGTATCCGCATCTGGAAAATGTGCAGTATAATTGGCCCACCAATATGGATCGGTCTCAATGACATCTTCTCCTTCTGGCCACCTATGCCCGAGGGCTTCTATAGCATACTTTGCGGCCAGTCTTGGGTATTTCAAAAATTGTGGCTCTGCTTCTGGGAATGGTCCTTTCAGAACCATCATTGCATAACTAATTGCTTTTAACGGATCATTTTTGGCAATGTAATCTGAAATAGATTTTGGCAGTTTCTTTTTCTGTGCAACAAAACTATGATATACATCATCTATACTATGATGTCTGTTTGCAAGGTTAGTATACTCCTGTTGGAACGATTCAACATGGTTGATTACGCGAGGATTAATGATAACACCTTGGGTAGATTCGTTATGATGAATTGTGCCAGTCCCCCAATCTAAGACTACATCATACCCGAGTTTTCTTAATAATTTATTCCACTGTACTGAATTTTTCTCAGAAAGATTCCACAATACATACCATAAATATCCACCCGGTGAACTAACCTTTGCACGGCCATCTTCTGCTTCACGTGCAAGGCCATCAATCTCATCAATCGGGTAGCCCAATCTAATCAAGTGTTCTAAATTGTCTTTGTATCCATGATAGCTTAATGAACTTATCGCTAGAACATTCGCATCATCAAATGAAAAAATTTGAATATACGGTGCGTCATGCATAAACGGCAGTTCATCACCGCCTTCTGTAGTTTCTAGATAATATATTGCCGGATAGAAGTATACACCCAACGGTGTATTAAACATGCTTTTTGGGTTGATTCCTAACTTTGGTAAGTTTGTCATTGACACACCAACACTTTCCAATTCGCCCAATGACTTTAAATATTCAATAGCCGCATCATGCCCACTGAATCGTGGGTTTTGTTCTGGGTTGCGTCTTGCTTCGTTTGTGAAATCACTTGCTCTCATTACTTGACCTCGGTGGTGCTACCCACTTCATAATCTTTAGCCCCATACAACGCCTTGAGCATTGTTCTTGCGATAGTCATGTTCGGTGCTGTTACCATGGCATCAACGAAACCAGTATATTGCGGAGTTTTTATCTTCACCTTAGCTTTCCAAAGCTTAGAATTCGGAGCGAGTGACTTTACAGTATTTGTAGACTCTGCCAAGTGCTCATCACTCAGCCGAACTTGATCTGGTGAAATCCCCCACAGTCTGGCCGCAATTTGTTGTGCCATTTGTGGAAAGCTTGCGTGGATTGTGTTAATCTCTCCAGTGACGGTGTTGACCACTTCGTATTCTTCACCCGTGTGCGTATTCGCAACTGAAGAATCGTGCTGTCTATTAATCCTACTGATGCTGAATTGGGTTGGATTACCGCCCAAACTATGAATATAAGCAATGATGTTTGACTGGTCTGGTGCCCAAAGATATGTATCCACGTTCGGCCCAGTTACATGATATTCATACTGGTTAATTCTCAACTGATTGTTGGACACTGCACTTGCATTATCACTTCTAACATGTTCACGCCAACCTAAGGTTGAACCTGAAAGAGCACTTGACGGCTGTTCAATATCACCGATTCTCTCAGACTCATTAGTTTCGGTATTTGTAGCAATCACTGGGAAGTCCCATGAATTGACATGATGTCCAAGATACTTTCTAACAGAGTCAATATCTCTGAAAAGAAATGATCTGATCTTTCCATCTGTTCCGCGTAATACGAAAAGATATCTCTGCAAATCCTTTGTCGGTATACCCCTGAATATAGTAACATCATCTAATGACCTTGCGGTTTCCCAATCTCCACGACTACTTTGATATGGTTCGTATTCCATACCTAAGTTTCGTGCAGTTTCAAATGCATCTTTACGACTGGTTGCCTGAACAGTGATGTTGACGCTACTCGGTGAATTGCGACCGCCTCCCAACGCAACTGTGAATGTTCTATTCACACCTGACTTTGACAGTCTTTCTTCTTCACGATCATCTTGTATTCGGGCGATGTATTGCTTCAACTCTCCATAGCTTAACTCACCGGCAGAGTATCTTGCAAACAATTTGGTGATGTCTTTTTCTTCTTCAACTGGAGCACTGACTTCACCGTGGCCCGTTACTTGTGTTGGCTTTAACAACTGATATAGTTTCTTTTCATATTCTTGACGATATGCCTCATCATCGCATGCAATTTGAAGAGCCATCGCGAGTCTGAGTGCAGTAGTTGACAATTCCTCGGGGGATTTACTAAGATAATCTCCACCGGGAGAACGGAACTCAACTCTGTTTTCATGCGTATTGATACTGGTGTATTTGTCGGTTTTTGCGCTATGAATAATCTTACTCGCGGCGGCATTCATACCGTCATGCATTTTTGCAAGAAGTTCTTCGGTTTTTTCTGGAGTCAACTTTGCTTTGATTTTAGACATCCCACTTCTACAGAAACGGTTGGCGGCTCTTCCAAATTGCTCTAAGACATATTCATCTCCCATGAAGATAGCCAACTTGATATAATCTAAATTTTCATAACTGTAATCTGGGACACTGATATTCATATGCATGCCAGTGGTTTGATTCGTGTAGCAACCACGGTTTTTTGCCCAAGCAAAAATTTTATTCATATCTTCAAATGTCTTCTTAACAGATTGTGGGGGACTAACGATTTCTACGCCGGTATCTGTGTCCTCATCTCTTGGATCATCTAAGCTACCGTCTTTTTCAACAATCCACACACCGGGCTTTCTTCTTAAATCATGGTAATCACTGGATGTATCAACTGGTGCTCCAACTACATGACTTACTTCTGAACCGATTGCAGAATAATCACCGCCATATTTGATATGTGGCCATGATAGATCAAAATAGTCAGCCGCATCAGACATTCTATTGACTCCGATGCTATCTAACCATGTGTTTTGCGATAGTTCATCACTACCATCTGCATCTTGCTCTACGCTTTCACGTGCGGAATCATATGCCTTTTCATAAATCCTACCCTGACTATAAATTTCTTCGTCAATCGCACTGTTCATCAATTCTTCTGCGCGTGATTCTATGTCATCGTCACTGATTTCTTCTTCTTCATCATCTGCCTCTGATTCTAATTGGTCTTTTGCTTCATCCCAAAAATCATTGATATCAAATTCTTCTTCTACCAAGTCACGAATCATTTCATCAGTTAGATTCTCATCAACATAGTCAGACAGTCTTTCAGAGTACCACTCATGATATTCTTCGTTCATTCTATTACGTTCATATCTTCCGGCAGTTTCGTCAAAGAAGGTCATGATATCATCAATATCATATGCATATTCATCATCTGAGTAATCAGGTTCACCATCTTCATCACTGTTGCCACCGGCATCTGGGACGTACATTTCAAATTCAATGCCCATTTTAATGCCGTCGGATTCTGGGCTGTTAAACCATTTATTCAAGGCAGAGGGCGACATATTGACTTCAAGTAAGTCGGCTTCGGTTAATGCTTTGTTAAATTCAGATGCTCTCATTTATTTTCTCAGAAGATAATGTATTTATAGGTATTAATAATCTTCTTCGTCAATAATACCTTTTTCTGGATCAAATGTCCCTTTATTGAACGGTGACTTAGCTTGTCCTTGATCTAAGATGATATAAGAGTCATGCGCCTTATACTTTTTCTTGAATTCTTTGTCAGACAAGTCATAACGATCACCAGAGGGAATCCACGGCGCATCTATTTCATACCGATTTAGGTAGACAATGCTATCATACCCAAGTCTTCGTATTAGTTTCTTGACTAACTTTGCTCCTTTTTGATTATGAATGTCGTCTGACGCCATCAATGAATCAAATTCACTGCGATCAATCAATCCCTTCCCTAATAACTGTCTCAGGACAAACATAGGATACCATTCGCCTTCGTCTTTTAATCTTAATGGATTCTTGACAGCCAAATGAACAGGATAGACCCTTGGATTCTTATCTTTTCCACGCATCTTGTGTCTTGTTATCGCATTCGCTTGGGATGATGTCCCAAAATGCGACCCCAGACTGGTAAAGCTATCGGTTTTAAATTTGTCAAAACCTAACGGGTCTTTTTCGTCGCCTTTGTGTGTTGCATGATACCAAGTTTGTGGTTTTCCTTTTTCACGTGCCTTAGAACCCCTGAACCACTTCTTGAACTCAGGGGTATCTTTGTATTCGTCAATCATGCTAGAATCTTCACGTTTAAACTTGTATGTTTTTGCCATGGGACCAAACCCAACAACGTGTTTAAACGCACTATCAACCTTTGATGTGAAGCTGTTTGTATATTTGAATCCGAAGTTAGGCATCATCTTAGCAAATCTGTCATAGAGTTTCATTCTACTTGGATGATTTGCATCGGCACTGAATACCAGTCCTTTGGCTTTTTGTCCCTGTGGTGTAGTGAGCCAATCTTTGAAACTTTGAAGTACAGTAGCGAATACTCTGAAGGCATCCCCTTTACCAGTAACAGCAATCTTATCGTCCGAGGAGAAAACGATTTGATAGGTGTCTCCTCTTTCCCCGATAAAGTCGCAACGAATTTCCCTTCCGTCTTCGGTTTTTGCGAAGTATGAGGTACTATTGGCAGAAACGGATTTATGCGTGGGATATGCGGTATCAAATGATTCATCAATAGAATCTTTGAAAGCATGTAACTGTTTCTGGAGACTTTCAACTAAGTTATCATTGCCTTCAGACAAATAGTTTTCAACCTTCCATCCCTTTCCTTCAAGTGAACTTAGTAGCATCCAAGTAGACGTATATGCTTTGCTGGCAGTCTCGTGGTTAGGGAAGAATATGGTATTAGTTATATTGATGCCACCAACAGTTGTGAACTCTGAGGCTTCCGGGAAGGTAGATCCATCATCAAACTCTATTGAATCAATCTTGTCATCAATGTCTAAGTTGACTTTTACAATAGTCTTGGGATTAACGAATCCAGATAGTTCAACCTTGCTCACATCCTCCGATGGATAGGCGGTTGTTGATAACAACGCAATGTCATTTCCCACCTCTATTGTCACTTGGTTGCGTTTATCTAAGTTTTTGAAATTCTCGGAAAAATTAGAAGCTTGTTTTCTTCTCTCCAAAAATGAAGCAGGAAGCTCGGTTAATATAGATTCAGAAACAAATAGCCCGTTATATCTATGTGGTAGGTAGCGTGTTTTTCCTCTGGTCATATTTCCAGATGAATAAGCACGACTAAATTCATTGAATGATTCATAGATATTTTGTTTGAAATCTGATACCTTGAATTTTCTATTGGATTCTTCTATTTGGATATTATCAGGTGAGGATTCTCCACCAGTCCGCAGAGGCCACGAATCCAGTTCCGCGTATATCTTGTCAAGTTCTTCCTTGTTGCGCCTTTGTGCCACACGAGTATACTGTCTCTTCTGTTGGGCAAGCTCCACCCGATGCATCAATGTATTTTGATTAATTAGACCAGCCGCATATTGAACAAAATAATCAATCTCAGCATCGGTTGATTCAGTTAATTTGAATCGTTTCCACGACTCTGCAAGTTGACGTTCAACTTTACCGGATGGGTTTGCAATCTGTGGATGACCTTGGGGATCTGTGTTTAGCAGAAAAGCGTTGGCGCATCTACCAATCTCCCCCGGTCTAACATCATGTGTTAATGCCATTTTGAATCTTGGATCATTTGCTTCTGCGGCTGTGGGGATATAGCCAGTGGCTTCTGCTAATTGTCTCCATTTGCTCAATTTTGATTCATTCAGATTAGCATCATCTACTATGCTAATATTCCATCCATTAAACCTTATTCCATCTGTGCTTTTATGTTTAAGAGCAAGCATTGATAGCTTATTAGAAGAACCAGCAGGTAACCATCCATAAACAAATGTTTCTGTGCCCAACGAATCACTTCCGATATGTCGTTGTTCACCATCAGTTAAAACTATATTGTTAGATGAGTCATTGACTTTTACAACTTCTTGGTTGTTATAAATATTTATATCTATGGATGCGCGATAATCGTCCAACACAAATTCATAAAGTGAAATTTCATCGCCAACAGATGGTAGCGACAATGATATATCAGTATAG
>Ga0208253_1000728_pt1 | contig 12479 bp, 4 predicted proteins | sample CryBogCBE10Oct08_FD_184573 | JGI IMG/M metagenome (GOLD analysis project Ga0208253, IMG submission 184573) | Freshwater microbial communities from Crystal Bog, Wisconsin, USA - CBE10Oct08 (SPAdes) | ecosystem: Environmental > Aquatic > Freshwater > Lake | place: Crystal Bog, Wisconsin, USA...
TTTTAATATACATTTGCCTCATGCAAATACTTTCTGCTAAATATGTTATTTCTTCTGCCGAGGTTACTCAATGTCCAAAACCTATTCTACCCGAGTTCGCATTTATAGGTAGAAGCAATGTAGGTAAGTCCTCGCTGATTAATCTGGTAACAGGAACTATTGGTCTTGCAAAAACTTCAGGCACGCCGGGTAAAACACAATTAATTAATCACTTTAGGATAGAAAGTAGGAAATCGGATAAGAAACCTCGCGAAAACTGGTTCTTAGTCGATCTTCCAGGTTATGGTTTTGCTAAAGTTAGTCAGGATAATAGAAAGAAATGGGAGAAGATGATTGAAGATTATCTTAGAAAAAGAAAGAACCTGATTAATGTTTTCCTGCTGGTTGATAGCAGGCATACTCCACAGAAAATAGATATAGATTTTGTTAATCAATTAGGCGAATGGCAAATACCCTTTGTTATTGTATTTACAAAGATTGATAAAGAAAAACCAGGTGTGGTAAAAAGAAATGTAGAAGCATTCTTGGCTACGCTGGCCGAAACTTGGGAAACACCACCAAGACACTTTCAGTCTAGTGCTGAAAAGAAAATAGGGCGTGATGAAATATTAAATTATATAGAAGAATGTAATCTGGAAGTGGCCGGAGTCGATTTTCAGAATAGTTAATAATAATTCTTATGCAGAACATTACTCCTTTTAGTATGTTTACTCAGTAATCTGAAAAGAATACTAATTTGTTGCTTTATTAAAATTGGTTTTATGTAAACTAATACGAAGCAATATTTTCTTACTTTATATTTATAAGCAAATAAGGATAAATACTTTGAGCAATAATGATGTTTTTGTCCATTTATTTATTAAAAAAATAATCAATGATGTTACCCAAAAATAAACGGTTAGAAGTAATGCAATTTCTTGTAAAAGATATAGATAGCATTATTGAAAATTATTTAAATAATATAGATACTAACTGGCAGCCTTCAGATTTACTACCAGAAAGCTCAGCTCCCGAATTTTTAGAAGAGATAAAAGAACTAAGAGCATCTTGTAAAGAACTTCCATATGATTACTTAGCAGTTTTGGTGGGCGATATTATTACAGAAGAAGCTTTGCCTACTTATGAATCATGGCTGATGGACATAGAAGGTATTAGTAAATCGGAACCGCAGGGATGGAGCAAGTGGATTAGAATGTGGACAGCTGAAGAAAATAGGCATGGTGATCTTTTAAATAAGTATGTGTATTTATCTGGTAGAGTAAACATGAAACAGATGGAGATTAGTACACAACACCTTATTGCTGATGGTATGGAAATAGGTTGTGGAACAGATCCTTACAGAAATTTTGTTTACACTTCTTTCCAGGAGACTGCTACCAATATTTCACACAGAAGAACGGCTACGCTTTCTAAGAAATATGGTAATGTACAATTGTCTAAAATTTGTGGAGTGATAGCAGCTGATGAAGCGCGTCATGCAAAAGCTTATAAGAACTTTGTAAGTAGAATATTCGAGTTAGATCCTAGTGAAATGATGATAGCTTTTGAAGATATGATGCGTAAAAAAATATCTATGCCTGCTCATTTTCTTCGTCAGCAAGGAGAAAAGATTGGCGAAACCTGGGCTCACTTTTCTGATGCTGCACAAAGATTAGGTGTATATACTTCATTAGATTATACCGAAATATTATCAGGATTAATTACTGAATGGGATATCGCTAATATAGGAGGACTAACCCCTGCTGCAGAAAAAGGAAGAGACTATTTAATGAACTTACCTGATAGGTTTTTAAAAGTGGCAGAACGCACTGGAATTAAGGCTCCCCTGGAATATGAATTTAACTGGATTACCAGATAATGAATAATATTTGAAAAGCATATAATCAAATTAGAATTATTAAGTTCTGATGAATGCTATCTATTATTTGAATAACTTATATATTATTGTACTTTAAAATACATAATTAAGAGTGAAATTACAGATACTGTTTCCGAAACTATCGAAGCTGCAGGCAACACCAGAATCAATGCATTGGTGGCCATATTCGTTTCAATAACGGCCACCTTCATGGCTTTGTGCAATATCAAAGATGGTAATATTTGCCAGGCTATGCAACAGGCACAGGCAAGTAGTTTAGATGAGTGGTCCTACTATCAGGCAAAGAGTACTAAGCAGACTATTTTGGAGAATAACTTACAAATGTTACAGATACAAAAACTTGCTGGAAGTGATTCTTTAATTAAAAAGTTCAGCGAACAGATAAAAAGATATGAAACAGAAAAGGCCGAGATAAAAAAACAAGCAGAAGATCAACAACAATTATATAATGATCTAAACCTTTTTGATGATCAGTTTGATATGACAGAAGCCTTCTTATCTATCTCAATTGCTTTATTTGGTGTAACGGCATTAACTCAAAAGAAATGGTTGCTATATTTTGCTAGTGGACTAACACTACTCGGTATAATATTTGGACTTACTGCCTTTTTGAAGATTAGTCTACACTCGGACTTTATATCAAAAATATTGGGTTAAGACTTTCGCCTTAACCCAATATTTAATATCGGAATATTTTAAATCTTTAGTTCTTTATAAATGCAGCGGTATAAGAACTGCCATCTACTTTTTGTAGTTTTATAAAATAATTTCCGTTAGTAAGATTAGTTACTGGAATGATAAGACTACCAGAGCAGTCGTTCATCTTTTGTTCAAATACTACTTTTCCTTCTGTATTCATTATTACTAATGCGGCATTTTGTGTAAATGGTTCTACATGAATCATTAATTTATTCTTTGCAGGATTAGGGTATACCGTCATTTCTGTTTTCTTAGGAGGATGAACAGAAATTATTTTAGAATACTTTACAGATCCATCTTTAAAATTTGCTGCAATACGGTAGTAAACAACTCCTGCATTTAGATAATTGGTAATTTTATTATCCGTATAATAATAGTTTACAGTTCCTTGATTGTTATCTAAGTTTACTTTACTGCAAGAAGAAAAAGTTTCACCGTTACCTGAGAATTCAACTTCAAAGTTTTGAATATCATCTCCTGACTGGTTAACTGTCCAGTTTAATAAGGTGTTATTTTGATTGTTTAAAGAAGCTGTAAAATCAACAAACTCTACTGGGGTTGTTTTTGGTTTACTTGCCAACCAAATGGTAGCATTCATAATCAACTTTCGATGATTTTGGGCAGCATCGCTAGTATATCCGTTGTAAATAGTAACATTTGGATTTGCGGTGGTTCCATCTTCAAAAGGAGAACTATCTGTCATAGCTACTACTTTACCTTTTCCAAATCTAGAATAAGCACAAAGTACATTAGTATTTCCTGATGTTGCACTTGTTGTAAAGAAAACACCTTTTACAGATGAATTAGCAGTGTAATCAAGTGTCATAGTAGCACCTTGGTCCCATTTTACTTGAGTTGCACTCCCCATTCTACCATTTAAAATGGAATCAGCATCTGCAGTCGTATTTAGCTTATTAGTCCAAGTTCCAGAAACATTCACTGAATCTATATGTATTCCAAAGGGATTTACCTGAACTGTATTGTTAGTAAACAAATCATTCCAAACCATTGGTGAATCCCAACCATCATTGTTTCTATCAGAAGTGATATGATCAGAAATTAAATACAGCCCACCACCATTTTTAACAAAAGTTATAATAGCATTTCTTTCTGCAAGTGTAAATCTGATGTTTGGTTCGTCAACAATGTATACATCGTATTTTGATAAATCTTGAGCATTCGTATTATCACCATAAGTTATTTTACCTGTAATAGGAGGCAAAGTCTCAACATGATAACCTTTATTTACGCAATCTATTCCCCAATAAGATAAACCTCCAGACCAATATGTTTCGGCAGTACTTGCAGTTATGGTGCTTTGATCAGGTGTAGGAAGAATCTGAGGATTAGATTTATCACTTTTTGTGGTGATGTAAGGTTGACCTAATGTAGCAGTTTGAGTACTGTATGCAAGATTAAATAAATCTGCATCTATCACCCAGTCTGCATTACCTGCTGTTTCAGCTTTAGTTGCATCAAATAAAATCTTAATTTGTGCACTGCAATTCAAAACTGATAAAAAAGTTACTAAAATTCCTGACAATAAAACTCTCTTCATAAATCTTTGTTTTTAACACGAAATCATAATATTATAACGTAGTCGTATGATAATAATTGCATTTAATACGCTGCCTAGTCAACAAAGCTATATTCTTTGTCAATATTAATTTTATGTTATCAAAATCTTTAAATAACTATTAGCAGTTCTTAAAAACAACATTTTGTTAGTTTAAATTAACTTAAATGTTTATAAATTACAATAAATAGAACCTTAAATAGTTTGTTTTTAAATATGTTTGACCCTTTATAGGTAACATTTTTATAATACTTTAATAAAGCAGCATTCTTGCTCAGTAAGTATCTATAGAGAATACAACTGAAACTAATGTATTATCTGATTGTTATTTAACGGTTCATTAATAATACGCAATACAGTTAAATACTTTTTTTGAACAAATTGTTTTAAACAGTACAAATGAATTATAGGTTGAAACTACTAAGTACTATTTTTAGTCTTATTGTATGTATTGGGTTATTAAAAGCTCAGAATCATACTTTTATTGCATTGGACAACACAGGTAATTTATATGAAGTAAATACTGATTCCTGTAAGAGCACTAAGTTAACTATTTGTACTAATTTTAAAGGGAAAGCTTTATCCATTGCAATGGATGGAACTACTCTTTATATTGTGGATAATCAGGGTTATTTGTATTCTAACACCTTGGGAGCAACTGGTACAACAACAACTTGTAAAAATTTAGGACAATTTAAAAGCAAAAGCACCGCCATTTATGGAATGACAGTAGGGCCTGGGGGAATTGTGTATGCTGCTAGTGGTAATCTAATTGAAACCTACACTATAGCCTCTGCAACCTTTGGTACTTTAGGATCTTTACCTACACAATGGACAATTGGTGGTGATTTACTCTTTTATAAAGGTATTTTATACGAAGCAGTTCAAATAAATAAAGTTGCTACCAATGATGCTTTGATTCAAGTTAATCTTGCTAATCCTGCCGCAAGTACACTTTATCTTAACTTTATACCTGGTACCAAAGTGTTCGGATTTGCAAGTGTAACAGTACCTTGTAGCAATAATCAGGCTTTTGCGTTGAGCGATACTGGTACTAATACAGACATTTTTGCGGTTGACATGATCAATAAGGTTCAATCTAAAACTCCTACTTGTACTTTACCCTATAAAGTAAACGATGCAGCCAGTGTGGCTGAAACACAATCTGCTACACCACCTGTAGCTCCTACAGTAGTTTCTCCTTTAAATTTTTGTCAGAACGATCCTGTTACCAGTTTAACGGCTACGGTAGCTTCTAATATGGATACCCTAAAGTGGTACACTGTTTATACTGGAGGTACAGCTACTGGCAAACCTGTTCCTGTACTTTCGAGTGCAACCGTTGGAACCATAAAATATTATGTAAGCGACTTTGATACTTCTACTAAATGTGAGAGTACCAGAGATTCCATTATTGTAAATATAAATCCTTATCCTGCCGTGCCTACAATAAATCCTGTAGGACCAGATACTATTTGTAATGGAAGCCCTCTTTTATTAACCAGTACGGCACTTGCTACCAATATAAATCAGTGGTATTTGAATAACACTGTAATTGCAGGTGCAACCAATATAACTTATTCAGCTAGTGCGGCGGGTAATTATACTATTAAAACATCTACGGCAGCGGGGTGTAGTAAAACCTCTATACCATCTATTGTTGCGCTTACTCAAGCAACTATTGCTTACCCGGGAAGCCCTTTCTGCCCGGTAGGAACAAAGGCTGTTACACAAACAGGCGATACTGGTGGTAGATATACTGTAACACCTGTGGGTTTAGTAATTGATTCTATTAATGGTACTATTAATCTAGGAACCAGTAAGTCGGGTACTTATACAGTTACTTATACGGTAGGGCCTGCTCATTGTCCTTTTACCACTTCGGTAACCGTACAACCACAAACAGCTGGTATTAGTTATTCTAAACCAACTTATTGTAAATCTGATCCTAACCAAAATGTAATTTTTGCTCCTGGTTCTCTTACTACTGGCACATTCACTTCTTCTCCAGTAGGCTTATCAATAAATGCTACTGGAACAATAAATCCTTCGGCTAGTACTGTTGGGAGTTATCAGATTAAATATTCATACGGTACGGCAGGAGTTGGTTGTGGTGTAATGACTGCTACCGATTCAGTTTCTATAACAGATGTACCTGTAGTCCCTACAATTTCTGGTCTTAATAAATTATGTACCGGTTCTAGCATTACTCTTGTTGATACTTTAGCAGGTGGTGTATGGAGCAGTAGTAATACTTCTTTAGCAACTGTAATTTCAAATACAGGAGTAGTTACTGCTGTTGCTCAAGGAAATGTGACTATAATTTATACGGTAACAAATGCTTGTGGTTCAAGTACTCAATCGCAACCGCTGACTATTACAAATGGTCCTGTTACACCCCCTATAACAGGGGCTAATAATGTATGTATAACTAAAACTATAACATTATCTAATAGTAATGCAGGTGGTACCTGGACTACCAGTGACAATAGCATTGCAACCGTAAGTAATACAGGTGTTGTAACAGGTGTAGCTGCTGGGAATGTTACCATCACTTATAGTGTAGCAAATACTTGTGGTGTGGCTGCACAAACACAACCAGTAAAGGTAAATGCTCCTACTATTTCCAATACACCAATCAGTATTTGTCCAACTGCTTTGCCATATACCTGGAATGGCAATAGTTATGCATCTGCAGGTACATACACTATACACCTTACCAATGCTGTTGGTTGTGATAGCGCTGCTACTTTAGTATTATCGTTAAAATCACCTACATCATCAAACACTCCAGTTAGTGTTTGTCCTGTTTCATTACCATACACCTGGAATGGCAATACTTATGCATCTGCAGGTACATACACTATACATCTTACTAATGCTGTTGGGTGTGATAGTGCTGCTACATTAGTGCTTTCTTTGAAAGCAAATACAGCTTCTACTACAACTGTTTCGGTTTGTCAAAGTGCTTTACCATATACGTGGAATGGTAATAGTTATCCAACTCCAGGATCCTATACTATTCATCTAACGAATGCTGCAGGGTGTGATAGTGCTGCTACGTTAGTTCTTTCTTTAAATAGTGTTTCTTCTTCCACTACAACTTTAAGTATTTGCCCTTCTGCATTACCTTATTTGTGGAATGGTAACAGTTATCCATCTGCCGGCACTTATATAGTTCATCTAACGAATACTCTAGGCTGCGATAGTGCTGCTACGTTAGTTCTTTCTCTAAACAATGTTTCAGCATCTACTACCACTACTAGTATATGTTCTACTTCATTACCTTATACATGGAATGGGAATAGTTATCCTACTCTTGGTACCTATACAGTACATCTTACTAATGCGCTAGGCTGCGATAGTGCTGCTACTTTAGTGTTGTCATTAAAATCAACTTCAGTATCTTCTACTCCAGTTAGTATTTGTCCATCATCCTTACCATATAGCTGGAATGGAAATAGCTATGCCACAGCGGGCACTTATACTGTACATCTTACCAATGCGCTGGGTTGTGATAGTGCGGCCACTTTAGTATTATCATTAAAGCAAACATCAGTATCTTCTACTCCAATTAGTATTTGCCCAACAGCTTTGCCTTACAGCTGGAATGGTAATAGTTATGCTACTGCTGGTACTTATACTATTCATTTAACAAATTCTGTGGGTTGTGATAGTGTAGCTACTTTAGTATTAACCATAAAATTGCCAACCTCTTCAACTACTCCAGTTAGTATTTGCCCTAGTGCCTTACCCTATAGCTGGAACGGTAATAATTATGTTGCTGCAGGAACGTATACTATTCATTTAACCAATGCTGTTGGTTGCGATAGTGCTACAACCTTAGTACTTTCTGTGAATGCAAATACGTCATCAACTACACCTGTTACTGTTTGTAAAAGTGCATTGCCTTATTCTTGGAATGGTAATATTTATTCTTCTGCGGGAACATATATTGTACATCTAACGAATAGTTCTGGTTGCGATAGTGCAGCTACTTTAGTTCTAACCGTTAATCTTCCTACTGTATCTTCCACCGCAGTAAGTGTTTGCCCAAGTTCATTACCTTTTAGCTGGAATGGTAATAGTTATTCTACAGCGGGTACTTATACAGTACATCTTACTAATGCGCTAGGCTGCGATAGTGCAGCTACTTTAGTGTTGTCATTAAAATCAACTTCAGTATCTTCTACTACAGTTAGTATTTGTACAGCATCCTTACCATATAGCTGGAATGGAAATAGCTATGCTACAGCGGGCACTTATACTGTACATCTTACCAATGCGCTGGGTTGTGATAGTGCCGCCACTTTAGTATTATCATTAAAGCAAACATCAGTATCTTCTACTCCAATTAGTATTTGCCCAACAGCTTTGCCTTATAGCTGGAATGGTAATAGTTATGCTACTGCTGGTACTTATACTATTCATTTAACAAATTCTGTGGGATGTGATAGTGCTGCAAGTTTAGTTTTATCATTATTGCCAACCTCGTCATCTACTTCTACGGTTAGTATTTGTCCATCTTCATTACCCTTTACATGGAATGGTAATAGTTATCCTACTGCAGGCAATTATACAGTCCATTTTACTAATAGTGTAGGCTGTGATAGTGCTGCAACATTAATACTATCATTAAAACCTAATACAACTTCCACCACCAATATCAGCATTTGTCCTTCTGCTCTGCCATACAGCTGGAATGGCAATAGTTTTGCAATTGCGGGAACTTACACAATACACCTTACTAATAGTGTAGGTTGTGATAGTGCTGCAACTTTAGTATTATCTGTAAAGTCTACTTCAGTATCTTCTACACCTATCAGTATTTGTCCAAATGCACTGCCTTTTACTTGGAATGGTAATAGTTATGCAACTGTTGGAACTTACACTGTTCATCTTACCAACAGTGTAGGGTGCGACAGTGCTGCTACTTTAATATTATCCTTATTACCCACATCCGTATCTACAACACCTATAAGCATTTGTCCAAATGCATTGCCATATACATGGAATGGCAATAGTTATTCTGCAGCTGGAACTTATGTTGTTCATTTAAAGAATAGTGTAGGTTGCGATAGTGCTGCAACATTGATACTAACATTAAAAGCACTACCTGTAGTAAGCCCTGTTAGTGGTGGAAATTTCTTATGTGCCAATAATACATTACAGTTATCAGAAGTCACTGCTGGTGGTATATGGTCTTCCAATAGTCCTTCTGTGGCTACAGTTGATAATAGTGGTCTGGTTCAAGGCATTTCTGCAGGTAATGCAGTTATAAGTTATGCGTTAACCAATACCTGTGGTACTACCACTCAAACAATGAATGTTACAGTAAATGCTGCACCTGTTGTGAATAAGATTCTTGGCAACAATAACATGTGTGTAAATACAAATAGTCAATTATCGGAGAGTACTACTGGCGGTACCTGGTCTAGTAGCAATACTACTGCAATTGTAGTTGATAATACAGGGTTGATGAATGCAGTAGGGGGAGGAAATTCAGTTATTACCTATTCAGTAACCAATAAATGTGGTACTGCTTCTCAATCTATAAATATTGTAGTTGGCATAGCACCTATAGTTAGTCCGATATTTGGAAATGACTCAGTTTGTGTGAACGCTAACTTGCAACTAACGGATACTACTCCTGCTGGTTTATGGACCAGTGGAACTCCTTCAGCAACAGTTAATGCCAATGGGGTAGTGGTTGGGACTAAAACTGGTTATGCGGTTATATATTACACGGTAACTAATGTATGTGGAACTACACTTCAAAAATTCAATGTGTATATCAATGATGTTCCTCAGGTAGCGGATATAGTAGGAACCAGTAATATTTGTTTAAATACAACTACTCAACTTACCGATATTACTCCTAATGGAACCTGGTCCAGTAATTACAGTAATATTTTACCTGTTTCTTCAACCGGACTTGTAACGGGCGATTCTGTGGGTACTGCAACTATTAGTTATGCTGTAAAAAACACTTGTGGTACAACTACTAAAACTTTTGGTGTTACAATTACAGCAGCGCCAACTTCTTTCCCTATCAGAGGAAAAGATTCCTTATGTACAGCTACAACGGTAAAGTTAACCGATGCAAACAGTGGAGGCAGCTGGACCAGCAGTAATCCTTTGGTTGCAGCAGTTGATAATAATGGTAATGTGTTAGGTGTTTCTGCAGGTACTTCAATTATTACGTATACCGTATCCAACTTTTGTGGTGCTGCTGTAGCAAATTATCCAGTATTAATTCATCCAGTTCCTTCTTCTTCTTTCTATACAGATCCTTTATTGCCAAACGTATGTATTGGAACACCAATTACTTTTGAGGATAATACTACTACAAATCCTGTAGTAACTTCTATATGGTATTTTGGAAATGGAGTAACCGACACAGGCAATATTGTTACTTATACCTATCCTACTGCCAATAATTATTTTGTAACGCATAGAATTATCGATCAGTTTGGTTGTATTAGTACACCTTCTAAAATACCTGTTATTGTGCAGGCACTTCCTACTGTTAATGCTGGCTATACAATGTATGTATTAAAAAATGATTCTATTACTTTCAGTCCTCAAGTTACTGGGTTGGATAATCATTCATCAGTAGTATGGACTCCGAATATTTTCTTTACCAATAATAACAATACCATTCTAAATCCGGTTTGTACTCCTATGCAGGATACTACCTATACTATTTCGGTGGCAGACTCTATAGGGTGTAAAGGCAAAGATACATTGCATGTAGTAGTACTGGAGATTGCTGATATACCAAATGTATTTTCCCCTAATGGTGATGGAACACATGAAACCTGGATTATTCCTCATCTAGATAAATTTCCAGGTATCAAGTTGAGAGTATTTGATAGAAATGGACAAGTAGTTTATTATTGCAACGATAAGTATGTTCCTTGGAATGGTAAATATGGTGGTAAGGATGTTCCTTTTGGAGTGTACTATTATATTCTTGATAGAGGCTTCCATTTACCTTTATTAAGCGGATCAATTACTATTATCAGATAGGCCTTCGGTAAAAAATATTGACCAATAAAAAAGAGGCTGTCTCAAAAGTAAATTAAGCCTTTGAGAATAGCTTAAACGACAATTATTCTCCATCAGGGATACGAATAATAAGAGGCTGCCTCATACTTTTGATACAGCCTCTTATGATATAAACAACACTCGAACTTTAGTATTTCAATATCTCTCTTGCTATTACCAACTTTTGTATTTCAGAAGTACCTTCACCAATGGTACAAAGCTTTGTATCCCGATAGAATTTCTCTACAGGGAAATCTTTAGTGTAACCATAGCCACCAAAAATTTGTACTGCTTCTGTAGCAACTTTTACGGCTACTTCACTAGCATAATATTTGGCCATAGCTGAATGCTTTGTTACCGATAAATTCTGCATCTTTAAATCACAGGATTTTTGTATAAGCATTTCAGCTGCCGTAATTTCTGTAATCATATCGGCCAGCTTAAAGCTAATGCCCTGGAAATTGCTGATAGGTTGATCAAACTGATGGCGCTCTTTTGAATATTGCAATGCAGCTTCGTAGGCTCCTTTTGCCATGCCCAATGCAAGGGCTGCTATCGATATTCTTCCGCCATCCAGAATCTTTAATGCTTGTTTAAAACCATCTCCTACTTCACCCACTCTTTGAGCATCAGATATTCTACAATTTTCAAATATCAATTCTGTAGTTTCACTTGCTCTCATGCCAAGTTTATTCTCTTTCTTTCCTGCTTTAAATCCGGGTGTATTTCTTTCGATAATAAAGGCAGTACAGTTGCCAGAAGTTCTAGGTTCGCCTGTTCTACATATTACCAAGGCTACATCTCCAGTCTTACCATGGGTTATCCAGTTCTTACTACCATTCAATACCCAATCGTTGCCATCTTTTACAGCTACCGTTTTCATGTTGCCAGCATCACTACCAGTGTTAGGTTCTGTTAATCCCCATGCACCAATAAATTCTGCAGTTGCTAACTTTGGTAAGTATTTTTTCTTTTGTTCTTCATTGCCAAAAGTCAGGATATGGTTTGTGCAAAGTGAGTTATGCGCAGCAACACTCAACGCTATAGATCCACAAACTTTAGCAATTTCCTGAATAATGGCAACATACTCATAGTAACCTAATCCGGCTCCTCCATATTCATGAGGTACCAGTATTCCCATCATCCCCATATGCCCCAATTCTTTAAATACATGTACCGGAAACTCTTGCTTTTCATCCCACTCCATTACAAATGGCTTGATATGTTGTTTTGCAAAGTCTTTAGCAGCATGTGCCACCTGATTTACTACTTCAC
>Ga0208253_1000730_pt1 | contig 12473 bp, 13 predicted proteins | sample CryBogCBE10Oct08_FD_184573 | JGI IMG/M metagenome (GOLD analysis project Ga0208253, IMG submission 184573) | Freshwater microbial communities from Crystal Bog, Wisconsin, USA - CBE10Oct08 (SPAdes) | ecosystem: Environmental > Aquatic > Freshwater > Lake | place: Crystal Bog, Wisconsin, USA...
TTCACCGAGAGCTCTTGAGAGATGGTCAAATCTTCTATGTCCATAATCGCGTTGAAGATATCGACAGAGTTGTAGAGCGACTAAAAACGCTCGTTCCTGAAGCTCGCATCAGAGTCGCTCATGGCCAGATGAGTGAACGCGAGTTGGAAGATGTCATTCTCGGATTTTGGGAGAAAGATTTTGATGTTCTCGTCTCAACGACCATTATTGAGAGCGGAATTGATATTCCTAATGCCAACACTTTAATCGTCGACAATGCCGATAAGTTTGGACTATCGCAGTTGCACCAACTTCGCGGTCGAGTTGGTCGTGGAAGAGAACGTGCGTATGCGTACTTCCTCTATTCGGCGGATAAGCCCCTCACTGAAATTGCACACGATCGATTAACGACTATTGCAACAAATACCGACCTAGGTTCAGGTATGCAGGTTGCCTTAAAGGATCTCGAAATTCGAGGAGCAGGAAATCTCCTTGGTGGCGAGCAATCAGGTCATATAGCCGAAGTCGGATTTGATCTTTACATGCGCATGGTTGGCGAAGCTGTTGAAGAATTTAAGACCGGTTATGTGGATGCAAATCCACGTGCCAAGGAGTGCAAGGTTGAACTCCCCATTACTGCCCATCTGCCGATCAACTATCTGCCGTCAGAGCGCTTGCGCTTGGACCTCTATCGTCGTATGGCTGACGCTGGAGCGAATGAGGATCTTGATGCAATTGTCGAGGAGTTAGTCGACCGGTTCGGTGAACTTCCAGTCGAAGCAAGTACCTTGATCGAGGTTGCCAGGTTGCGAGTCCGAGCGAAGCAATTAGGACTGACCGAGGTGGTTTTGCAGGGTAAATACCTGAAATTAGCTCCAGTCACGCTGCCAGAGTCCCTACAACTGCGCCTAGCCCGTATGTATCCAGGCTCATTGATCAAGAGTGCGACCGAGTCGATTATGGTCGCTCGCGCTGCTGCCCCAAATTGGCAGGCAGGTGGGGATCTAGGGGATACTTCAATCCTGCCGTGGACTATGGAAGTCCTCAACTCAATTTTGAAGTAATGGAGCCTGTCGTGACATCTGTGAAAAAGAAGTTTGCCGCACTCATCGCGATTGGTTCGCTCGCACTACTAGCGGGCTGCGCAAGCACTTCCGCTGCATTCACGATTGGCAAGAGTTCGACATCAGTGTCGACCATCCAAAAGAGTGTGGACAATATTCTTGCTGCTCGCAAAGGAGTCGATACCTCTGGTATGAACCTTCAAACTGGCAGCGCACTTGTTGCTAGCCAAGTTCAATTCTTATTAATTTCACAGCTCCTTGTCGATACTGCGAAGTCCGTTGGCATCACAGTTGCTCCAAGTGAAGTCGCCGCTGAGAAAGCTGCTGCGATCAAGCAAGTCGGTGGCGGTGCTGTCTTTCCGAAGGCGCTAGTTGGCGCCAGCATTGATCCAAAGAATGTTGATCTCTATTTCACGAGCGTTGTTTATTCCCAGAAGCTCAGCGCATATGTCCAGAAGAATGGCGCAGCTGCTGCAACCACGAGCGCCGCGCTAACGACTCTGGTCTCTGATATCGCAACAAAAGAGGGAGTCTCAGTCAACCCTCGCTACGGCAAGTGGGATCCTAAGACTGCATCACTAGTTCCAACTGATGCATCTTCTGGTGCCGTAAAGTCCAGTAAGTAAGTCACAAGATACATCTCGATTACTGATGTCTGAACTCAATCGCCTTCGTGAGGTAATGGATCGACTTCGCTCACCTGGTGGTTGCCCATGGGATAGCGAGCAGACTCATGCCTCCCTTCTTAAATACCTCCTCGAAGAGAGTTATGAATTTGTAGAGGCGGTCGAACTGAATGATCGCGAAGCGATGCGCGAGGAACTGGGCGATTTACTACTTCAGGTCTATTTTCACGCGCGCGTTGCCGAAGATGATCCAACGGACCCCTTTGATGTCGAAGAGGTCGCAGGAGCAGTCGCTGACAAGCTGATTCGTCGCCACCCACACGTCTTTGGCGATACTGTCGCCGAGACCAGTGAAGATGTCATGAAGAGCTGGGAGGCTCAGAAAGTCGCTGAAAAGGGACGAACATCTGCTCTCGATGGCGTTCCGTTGGCTCAGCCAGCGCTGATGTTGGCGAATAAACTGGCCTATAGAGTTGATAAATTTGGCTATGGGTTCAGCGCTGAACAGCCTCTAAAGATCGACGAATCGCTGACCGAAGATGGTCTCGGAGAGATCCTCTTCGGAATTATCGAACAGGCCCAGAAACAAGGACTAAATGCCGAAGCAGCGTTGCGCGGTGCAGTAACGAAATACATCCGAATGATCGAAGAATACGAACGTAATGAAAAGGAGAGCGCCAGTGGCACTCATTGATGCTGTACACGCCCGTGAAATTTTGGATTCTCGCGGAAACCCAACCGTCGAGGTCGAGGTCATTCTTGAAGATGGAACAACATCTCGCGCAGGAGTCCCTAGTGGTGCATCGACTGGTGCATTCGAAGCGGTAGAGCTTCGTGATGGTGGCAAGCGTTACCTCGGTAAGGGTGTCGAGAAAGCCGTTCACTTTGTTAACGATGAACTTGCTCCAGCAGTTATTGGATACGACGCACAAGATCAGCGCATGGTTGATGCAGAGATGCTTGAGATCGATGGCACAAAGAACAAGGGCCGCGTCGGTGCGAACGCAATTCTCGGTGTCTCACTTGCAGTTGCACGTGCAGCAGCAGATTCTGCTGATCTCTCACTCTTCCGTTATATCGGCGGACCAACTGCCCACACCCTTCCAGTTCCAATGATGAATATTCTCAACGGCGGTGCACATGCTGATACAAACGTTGATATTCAAGAGTTTATGGTTGCGCCAATTGGTGCGGAATCTTTCAAGGAATCACTCCGTTGGGGTGCCGAGATCTATCACAGCCTCAAGTCAGTATTGAAGAAGCGCGGTCTTGCTACATCTATTGGTGATGAAGGTGGCTTCGCTCCAAACCTTGAGAGCAACCGTGCAGCTCTCGATCTCATTCTCGAAGCCGTTACGGGCGCAGGATTTAAGCCAGGTAAAGAGATTGCTCTTGCGATGGACGTCGCAGCTACTGAGTTCCACGAGAAGGGTAAGTACAAGTTCGAGGGTTCTGATCGCACATCAGATCAGATGATCGCGTACTACGCAGAGCTCGTTGCTTCATACCCAATCGTTTCCATCGAAGATCCACTCGATGAAGATGACTGGGAAGGCTGGGCAAAGATGACTGCCGAGCTTGGCCAGAAGATCCAGATTGTCGGCGATGACTTGTTCGTGACAAATCCTGAGCGTCTAGCAAAGGGAATTTCGCTCAACACTGCAAATGCCCTCCTTGTGAAGGTGAACCAGATCGGTACTCTCACAGAGACAATCGATGCAGTGTCGATGGCACACCGTTCTGGATATCGCTCAATGATGTCTCACCGCTCTGGTGAAACTGAAGACACCACAATTGCTGATCTTGCAGTTGCGCTCGAGTGCGGCCAGATCAAGACTGGTGCTCCAGCTCGTTCAGAGCGCGTCGCGAAGTACAACCAATTGCTTCGCATCGAGGAAGAACTCGCGGATACTGCTTTCTATGCAGGTCGTGCGGCCTTCCCTCGCTTTAATGGATAATTAAGACCGTGAAGTGGCTACGAGGAGTTTCAGGTCGCAACCTTGCTGTTGCAACTGTGCTCTTCGTAGTCGCTATTACTTTGGCGCCACCACTTCAGCGCTATTTTGCGCAACGAGCGCAGATCAATGCCCTTCGCGTTCAACTTCACGATTCCCAAGCAACACTTGAAGCTGCTACAAATGAATTGGCAAAGTGGAATGACCCCGCATATGTCGCATCGCAGGCACGGACGAGACTTCATTATATTTTTCCGGGCGAACATCAGTACATCGTCCTTGGTGCAACTGTCGAAGCAAATTCGGCAAATAAGTCGGCAGGAGTTATCTCAACTGATATTCCGTCAGGACTTCCTTGGTATGCGAAAGTGATCTCCTCTATTACCAGTACGAATGTGAATCCATAATTTATGGCAACTGATAAGCCAACAGAAGCAGATCTCGATGCGATTGCCGGCCAACTAGGGCGCACCCCTCGAGATGTTCATGCGATTGCCTACCGATGCCCGTGTGGAAAGCCTGCAGTGGTCGAGACTCCACCACGCCTCTCTGATGGCACGCCATTCCCAACTTTTTACTATGCCACCTGCCCAAAATTAACTGGCGCAATCTCTACTTTAGAAACAACTGGCATGATGGCAGAGATGGAAGCTCGCCTCTCGACCGATCCAGAAATTGCGGGACAATATCAAGCTGCCCATGATGATTATCTTGCAGCCCGTGCAGTTCTCGGAATGGATGTCCCTGAGGTTGAGGGGATTACCGCTGGTGGTATGCCTACTCGCGTGAAGTGCCTCCATTCATTAGTTGCTCATTCACTCGGTGCTGGACCTGGCGTCAATCCCTTTGGTGATGAGGCGCTAGCGGCGCTGCCTCAATGGTGGGAAGGCGAGCCATGCGCGTAGCAGCGATTGATTGTGGAACGAACTCAATTCGACTACTAATCGCCGATATCCACGAGAATTCATCTAAAGAAGTAGTACGACGGATGGAAGTTGTCCGACTTGGTCAGGGCGTTGATAAAAATAAGGCATTTGATCCAGCAGCGATCGAACGTACTCTCAAGGTAACGCAGGAATATGCCGATCTCATCGCGGCAAAAGGAGTTGAGCGAATGCGCTTCTGCGCAACGAGCGCTACTCGAGATGCGACAAACCGTGATTTATTTATCGATGGTGTTCGAAATATTTTGGGAATCGAACCTGAAGTCATTCCTGGCACTGAGGAAGCAGCACTCTCTTTCATGGGAGCAACCACTGAACTTCACGGAAGCGATGGACCATTCCTCGTTGTCGATATTGGCGGCGGTTCGACAGAGTTTGTACTTGGAACAACTGAAGTAAGTGCTGCCAAGTCGGTCAATATTGGATGTGTTCGCATGGCAGAGAGACACCTCAATCAGCAGCCACCGACCGCAGATTCCATCTCAGCAGCAACGACTGATATCGATGCAGCAATCGCCTCAGCAGCTGAGGAAGTAGCAATTACATCCGCGCATACTCTTATCTGTGTCGCAGGAACTGCAACAACAGTGGCCGCTGCCGCACTTGGACTGGCTGAATATGATCGCTATTCAATCCACTTATCGCGCATCCCGGCTGCTCGCGTACATGAAGTAGCGGAAATGTTCCAAAGTATGACCCGAGACGAGATTGCAGCGCTCGGATATATGCACCCTGGTCGCGTTGATGTCATAACAGCCGGTTCACTCGTGCTTTCACGTGTACTTCATGCAACAGGAGCGAAGGAATTTGTCGCATCAGAGTCAGACATTCTCGATGGAATCGCTTGGGGCCTCGCCCGAAGTGGATCGTAAAACGTACAAGTCCTTACCGCTTCTCGATAAGGCGATTGTAAAGTGCACTCTCTGTCCGCGACTAGTTGAGTGGCGCGAAGAAGTCGCGGTTACTAAGCGGAAGTCCTACGAAGATCAAAAGTATTGGGGTAAGCCCGTTCCAGGATTTGGACCTGTAGATGCACAGATCATCATCCTTGGACTGGCACCGGGGGCACATGGCGCGAATAGAACCGGACGAGTTTTCACCGGAGACAGTTCAGGGGATTGGCTCTATCGTGCGCTTTATAAAGAAGGCTTGGCAAAGATTGCAACGAGCACCTCAAAGATGGATGGCCAAGAGTTGATCAACACGCGCATCCTCTGCGCAGTGAGGTGTGCGCCGCCTGACAATAAGCCGAGCACTGATGAGAAAAATACCTGCGCACCATTCTTTACCAACGAGATCTCACTCTTAATGCCAACTGCGAAGGCTTTTGTTGCACTTGGAAATCTTGCCTGGAGTCAGATCTATTCGACTCTTGCTGATATGGGAGAGTCCTTACCGAAGCCACGGCCAAAGTTTGGCCATGGCGCTTCTTATTCATTTATCGGTAAAGATGGCACCAAGCGTCTGGTTTTAGGTAGCTACCATCCAAGTCAGCAGAATACATTCACCGGCAAGCTCACCGAGAAGATGTTGGATAGCGTAATTGAGAAGGCTAACTCTTTCCGTTAACTGGCTTCAAACCTTTAGCAAAGGCAATGAGTTGATCAACGGTAAAGCCGCCTTGAGTTCCTAAGCGAATATAGGTCGAACCAAGTGTTTTAGTTTTCGGGGTGATGAAGGAAATTTCGCCACCGTGTTGAAGAAAGGTCGATGCTGCACATTTTGTTGCGCAATAGATCCCCAACTTTGCTGTGATTCCATTGATCTTCACGGTTCCAAGTGGTTGAGGGTTATCTACGCCTGTGCAGTTGTATTGGGCTGAGGTCTCAACGAGAGCGATTCCTCGATCCATTCCGCCAAATCCCGCAAGTAGATACTCATCCTTTTTAGGGAATAACCGACACGGCCTCACCTCAAAGTTAAGTGGAGGCAATTTCAAGGTATTCGTTGGCTTATAAACGGCATAGGTAACACCGGTTTGCAGATCCTGATACTTATCGCCGCTACCCATTGCTACTGCCGAGTGTGGAAATGCGAAAGTGAGTGTGATTAGGGCAGCAACTATTCGTTTCATATCAGCCCTGCGATTACCTCTGCGAGTTCTACTGGCGTGCTCAGGAATGGCGAGTGATCCGTCTTCATGCGGACTGCCTCAGATGCGCGTCCAGACATCGCCTCTTGAGCAAAGAGTGGAATCGCATTATCTAATTCACAGATGATGTAGGCAGAAGGAATCTCTCTCCAACCAACTTGTGTGATGGGTTGATTAAATGATGGCAGGCTCTGTGTCCGTAGCTCTTTTACCGCTGCGCTGGCGACATCCGGAGCGCAGGTGTTATAAAAGACGTTCTCTGGGGTATTTGCAGTGAGGCGGCTCTGATCTGGAGCAACCTGCCACCAATCTGGATCGACACTTCCACATGCTGCATAGAGGGTCTCACCGGCATCGAGCATAAAGGCGGTCATGTAGATCAACTGCTTCACGTTCTTCGCACCAACAGTCGCCTCAGTGATTACGAGCCCGCCATAGGAGTGGCCGAGAACAACGCAATCACCTTCAACACCAGTAATGACCTCGCGTAGAAGTGCGGCGTCAGAGTACATATCACCAAGGGTTTGATCTTCAGTTCCAACACTTGTCAGATCAACGGTTTGAGATGGAATCCCCAGGGCTTTCAATTCCTCTTGGAGCTGGGCAAAACCTTTGCCATTGTGCCAAGCGCCATGAACGAGAATCACTGTGGGTTTCATTGGATGATCTTAAACCGCTGGGGGATTTCAAGCCCGATGACTTTGAAATCCTCACGAGAAAGAGCGTGTAATCTTGCCTCTTCACAGCGCTCTACGCCCTGGTAACCCAATGGTAGAGGTGGAGGACTTAAAATCCTTTCAGTGTCGGTTCGAGTCCGACCCGGGGCACATCTAATTTGACCGTTATTTACCTGACATTCACCCGGCCCGCGAAATTTTCACAGCGGCTAATGCCACACTCTTCTTACTTCCCTAGTGATCTCGCTAATGCCTGTTCACGAAAGGAGGTAGCCATGCAACAGGTAAATGAATTGCCAGAGTGCTCTTTCTGCCACTCTCAAGATCTCGAGCTCTTCTATGCAAAGGGAGCGGGTCTGGTCGTCCAATGCACTGAATGTGGATTGACTTCGACGCCAGCTAACGAACACCTCGCTTCACATACGATCACACTCCTTGCTGGATAATTCACTTTGGCAGGTTAGAGTCCGACCATGATTGTTGATGTCGCGCTCTACCAAGATGGCCGTCGAGTCGATGGTCCTGAAGATATCTCTGATTTAGTTGACATCGCTAAACGCGATGGCGGATTTGTCTGGGTTGGCCTCGCTGAGCCAACCAAGAAAGAGTTCGATCTCATTGTTGGCGAACTCAACTTCCACCCACTCGCTGTCGAAGATGCGATCCATGCAAATCAACGCCCAAAGTTAGAAGATTACGAGGGCTTAACCTTCTTCGTTCTCAAAACTGTCTTCTTCGATAAGAAGGAGCAAGAGATCACGACTGGTGAACTCCTCTGCTTCATCGATGAGCATTTCATTGTCATTGTGCGCCATGGTGAAGGATCGCCATTAGCTACAGTGCGCCACGATCTCGAGCAACGCCCTGAGATGTTGAAGTTTGGTCCGTTCTCGGTACTCCACGCTGTTGCAGACCGAGTAATCGATGGCTACACATCTATCGGTGCTTCGCTTGAGCAAGAGGTTGTTGGCGTAGAGAACAAGGTCTTCAATGGAAAGCGACAGACCTTCTCGCAAGAGATCTATTTCTTAAAGCGAGAGATCATCGAATTTAAACACTCGATCGAGCCGCTCTTAGCGCCGATCAATCGCCTAACTGGCGATGCCGCTCCTAGGGTGCCTGAAGGAATAAAGCCCTTCTTCCGCGACACATCTGATCACTTGATACAAGCGATCGAGCAAGCCACGGGTCTCGATTCACTGATTACATCGGTGTTGCAGGCAGATTTGGCGCATATCCAGGTTCAGCAGAATATTGATGTTCGTCGCATTTCAGCTTGGGTTGCACTTGCTTCAGGCCCAACCATGCTTGCTGGCATTTACGGTATGAACTTCCACCATATGCCGGAGTTGAGCTTTAAATACGGGTATTACGTCGTTCTTGGTGTGATGGCCACCCTGACTGCTTTTCTCTTCAGGAAATTCAAGAAGTCAGAGTGGCTATAAGTACCTATAACTAAAAAGTATTAAGACTGCTGGTTAATTGACCAGAGAGTCCAGATATGTGTGCGGACTGAACGAGGTTGCTTCAAGATAGTGGTGATCTGGAAGGCAATATCTTCAGAGCGAAGGTAGCTGGCAAGCACTGGAGTTCCTGCTGTGCGTCCAGCACCAAGTGCAAACTCGGTCTCAGTTCCTGCTGGGCAGACAAGTGCTACTCGTACACCCTTTTCGCGAAGTTCGCGATCCAATCCACCAGCAAGTCCTACCTGGGCATGCTTTGTTCCAGCATAGATAGATTCATCGCCGCCGCCACGGAAGCCAGCAACGGATGAGACGATCACAATATCGCCAGCCTTCTTAGCGATCATGGTTGGCAAGCAAGCGCGAATGATGTGAACAGTACCTTCGTAGTTGGTACGCATCATTCGATTTACTTCATCATCGCTGTAATCCAAGATTGAACCGTACATACCGATTCCTGCATTAGGAACAACAGCATCGATCGTTCCAAACTTATCGAGCGCTGCCTTTGCAACTGCACGTGAGACCGCTGGGTCTGAGCAATCGCCAGCAACATAAACGGCATTTGCTTCACCGAGTTCGGCGACGATTCCTTGAAGGCGCTCTTCGTTACGAGCGTTGAGGACAACCTTCGCTCCTTGCTCAACGAGCTCCTTTGCGGTGGCGGCGCCCATTCCAGCTGTTGCGCCGGTAATGACGATTACTTGATCTTTGAGGTCTCTGAGTTGATATGTCATGGAGCGAGTATGGGGGAGTTGCAAGGGGGTCGCAACAGATATTCCTCGGGATTCGCACCGCCAGATGGCCGATATACTTCGGGAGTAGTTTCCGGGGTCGGTGTAATTCCGAACCGGCAGTAAAGTCTGCGACCCGTTGGCAGCCAGCGAACGGTGGATCTGGTGAGATTCCAGAACCGACGGTGAAAGTCCGGATGAGAGGGAGCTATCAAGGTACTTCACGTACCTTTATTTTGCCTATCGCTGTGCTCTGCCAGCGATCCTTGGCGAACCCACCCCGGATTATTTCTGAACGGGGGGATCTATGAGCACTCACTATGACGAAGCAATGCGTCATGCGCTCTCCCTTGCTCTGCGCGGTGAAGGCCGGACCGGAGCTAATCCGATCGTTGGCGCAGTTATTCTCGATGCAGATGGCCAGCCCATTGCTGAAGGTTTTCATGCCGGCGGGGATCACGCCGAAGTTGTAGCGATCAAGTCTCTATCTTCGATTCCAGCAGGATCGACAATCGTTGTCACTCTTGAACCATGCAATCACACAGGAAAGACTGGGCCATGTGTTGATGCGATTATCAACGCCGGCTTTGTTCGTGTTGTCTATGCCGTATCTGATCCAAACCCAATCGCATCTGGCGGAGCAGATCGTCTGCGCGAAGCAGGTATTGATGTGATCTCCGGTGTCTTAGAAGTTGCTTCACGATTCTTCAATCGCGCCTGGTTAAGTGTCATTGAAAAGAAGCGCCCACTCTTTATCTGGAAAATCGCAGCAACTCTCGATGGTAAGACTGCAGCAGCGGATGGAACGTCGAAGTGGATCACAAGTGAAAGTTCACGAGAGTTTGTCTCACTACTACGCCGGAACAGCGACGCCATCTTGGTTGGTACTGGCACGGTCATTGCAGATAATCCAACGCTCATCCCACATGATGGGGAGGATGTAAAGAATCCGCTACGGGTCGTGATGGGCACTCGCGAGATTCCCGAAGGATTTAATCTTCATGATGATCAAGCAGAGACACTTCACGTGAAAAGCCACGATTTTGATGAGCTCATTGCTCAGTTATTGGCTCGTGGAATCAAGCAGGTCTTTGTGGAATCGGGGAGCGAACTAGGCACTGCGATGGTGAGCGCTGGTCTGATCGATGAAATCATGCTCTTCCAGGCACCAACGATCCTCGGCGCCGGCCGAACATTTATTGGCGACCTTGGAATCACAACTCTGGATCAACGTTTTGATCTCGAAATTCTGGCGCATCGACAGATTGGCACTGATCTCTTTACTCATCTGAAGGTAGGTAAATAATGTTTACTGGACTCGTACAGGCCCTTGGTGAAGTGACAAAGATTGAGCGCGGAGCAGATAGCGCCGTATTCACCTTTACTGCCACAGACTTTCTCGGCGATACCAAGCTCGGTGATTCGATCTCAGTCAATGGCGTCTGCCTCACTGCTATTGAATTGAGCGAAACTACCTTTGCCGTCGATGTCATGGTCCAAACTCTGAAGTTGACCTCACTCGATCAGATTGAAGTCGGATCCAAAGTAAATCTTGAGCTTGCTGCCAAGGTTTCCGATCGTCTGGGAGGCCATATTGTCCAGGGTCATGTCGATGGCGTTGGAACCATTACCGGTATTGAACCAGGAGAGAAGTGGCAACGAGTAGATCTGGTTATCCCAGATCACCTCATGAAGTACTTACAGCCACAGGGTTCGATCTGTATCGATGGCACATCACTAACAGTTGGTGAGCTCGATGATGCAAAGAATTCGATCTCGGTCTGGCTCATTCCAGAGACCCTTCGTAAAACCAATCTTGGACTTCTCAAAGTCGGCAGCAAAGTTAATATCGAAGTCGATGTCCTCGCGAAATATGTTGAGCGATTAATGAAGAGAGGCGAAGCATGAATATCGAAGATGCCTTAGCAGATTTCGCCGAAGGAAAGTTCGTCATTATTACCGACGACGAGTCCCGTGAGAATGAAGGTGACCTCATGCTCCTAGCTGAGAAAGCCACGACAGAATCACTTGGATTCATGGTGAGATATACATCTGGAGTTATCTGCGTTGCACTTACCCAAGAGATTGCTCGCACGTTGCAGCTACCCTCCATGGTCAAGCGAAATCAAGATGAGAAGCGAACTGCGTACACGGTTTCTGTCGATGTTCTTGATGGTCATACAACTGGAATTAGCGCAGAAGAGAGAGCAAATACGGTCCGACGCCTCGCGGATGCGAGCGCCAGAGCATCTGATTTCATGCGCCCCGGCCATGTCTTTCCGCTGATCGCCCACGCTGATTTACTTCGAGCTCGGCAAGGTCATACTGAAGCTGGTGCTGTCATGGCCCTCTTAGTTGGAGCACGTCCAGTGGCCGCGCTGAGCGAGATCGTCAATGACGATGGTTCGATGGCACGCGGTGAGAGCCTCAAGAAGTTTGCACGGGACCACAATATTCCGATATTTACGATGCAGGATCTGATCACATATGCAGAAGGAAAACTACCAGCGTCAGAAGTAACACGAGCTGAATACTCGTGGGCCAAACTGCCGCGTAGTGGGGCTCAATGGGAGATTGCAGTGCATGTAGCAGCGGGCGGGGCAGAGCATGCCATTCTTAGATTAGGTAAGCCCGGCTCTGATGCGCTCCTTCGATTGCACTCTGAATGTCTCACGGGCGATGCTCTGGGTAGCGTGCGATGCGACTGTGGCGATCAACTTGGTGCAGCCTTCAAAGAGATCGAAGAGAAAGGATCTGGATACATCATCTATCTTCGCGACCATGAAGGCCGCGGAATCGGCTTGAAAGAAAAGATCGCAGCCTACTCATTACAGGACAATGGCATGGATACCGTTGATGCAAATCTTGCCCTCGGTCACGAAGCAGATGAACGGGATTGGAATGACTCAGTCGAGATCATTGCAAATCTAGGTCTCACC
>Ga0208253_1000732_pt1 | contig 12455 bp, 10 predicted proteins | sample CryBogCBE10Oct08_FD_184573 | JGI IMG/M metagenome (GOLD analysis project Ga0208253, IMG submission 184573) | Freshwater microbial communities from Crystal Bog, Wisconsin, USA - CBE10Oct08 (SPAdes) | ecosystem: Environmental > Aquatic > Freshwater > Lake | place: Crystal Bog, Wisconsin, USA...
TATGAAGATGCTGCGGCCGCATTGGTTGTGGCCGTATTTGCCTGAGTGTATGCTGAATTGGCGTAAGAACTTGCAGCAGCCGCATTTGTAGTTGCCGTATTGGCCTGGTTGTATGCAGAATTTGCTTCAGCAAAAGCACCGTTAGCATACGAAGCTGCGGCAGAAATGTTTGTATTTTGTGTTGCATCTACGCCAGCAATTATTGCAACTTGAGTATTTGCATAGTTATATGCAGAATTGGCATATGAACCTGCTGATATTGCATTTGCGTTGGCGGTATTTGCTTGATTGTAAGCCGCATTAGCCTCTGCAAAAGCACCATTAGCATATGAGGATGCAGAAGCAATATTATTATTTTGAGTTGCATCAACTCCACTAATTATACTAACTTGTGTGTTAGCGTAATTGTATGCAGAATTTGCTTCCGCAAAAGCACCATTAGCATATGATGCTGCTGAATTTGCAGTTGAAAAAGCACTATTTGCATAAGAACTGGCTGCAGCTGCATTGGTTGTAGCAGTATTAGCTTGATTGTAAGCAGAATTAGCAACTAATCTCGCAACGTTATCAATCGCAGCACCACCACTAATTGTATTAGCAAAAGAATAAATTATATTTGCTAATGCAAAAGCGCCATTTGCATACACACCTGCGGATGTAGCTGTAGAATTTGCAAGATTAGCCTCTGCATACGCAGAATTAGCTTGAACAAACGCTGCATTGGCCTGTATAAATGCTGGTTGTGCATATGTGCCTGCATTATTGGCAGTATTAAAGGCTGCGTTTGCCTGTGCAAATGCTAAGTTGGCCTGATTATAACCATTACCTGCCAACACAAATGCATTATTGGCTTCCGTAAATGCGGAATTAGCGTAAGAACCAGCAGAATTTCCAGTAGAATATGCCAAATTTGCTTGAGCAAATGCTGAGTTGGCACGAACATAAATGTTGTTTGCGGTGTCTTGCGTAGCAATATAATGACCACCTTGAGTTACACCGTCTTGTAATACTAAAGTGTTGGCTTGTGTGTCAACAGCAAGTTCACCAACGACACCTGTAAATGCCGCAATCTGTGATGTATTACCTCGTCTTAATTGTAATTGTGTTGACATGAATAATAGCCTTTATTAACCTTTTTTATTTATGTTATTCTTTTAAGACAAAGTGCCCAAATCCACAGTACCATATATTGCCACAGTATTTGCTACTGAACCTAAATCTATGTAAGGAAAACCACTACTAGAAGATGTGTTTGAGCTGATTGTTATTTGAGATGTTGATGGATTTGCAAAAACAGTAACACCACCTCCGCCAACAAATTGAACGGATTGACTTGTACTACCACTGATTGTATTTCCATATGTATCAGTAAATGCATTAAAATCTGTTATAGCAATACTATATGCAGTACACGCAGCAGAATAGGCTGCGCTTGCGGTAGATGATGCAGAACTGGCCAAACTATATGCAGAGTTAGCCTCATCAAAGGCCGCATTTGCAGTTGCTCTTGCCACATTATCTGTTGATGAACCACCACCCGAACCAGAAGAATTAATTGTAACTGAGTTTGTTACCGTGTTTGTTGTTAGAGTAACATTGTTGCCTGCTACCAAAGTCAATGGTGAGTTTGCACTATTCGCAAGTACAGTTGACTGACCTGATACTACAATCGTACCAAAAGAGTTACCACCTTGATTGGAGACTTGCAAATCCCATGCATAACCATTGTATACCCAAGTCTTGTTGCCTACGGTATAACTTTGTCCTACTGATGGTGATGATGGAAAACTTATTGCCATTTATTATCCTATGTAAGCCACAGACCAGTTGTCGTTGCCATCAAATATGATTGTACCAGAACTTGCAATTAATTGTAGTGTATCGCCTACCGCCAGTTTCACAATGTTGGCGCCACCGGCATGGTTCATTGAAGTGTTTGGACCAAATTCAACCATAATAGAAGTTGTTGTCCCACCACCAATTGCAGCAGTTTTTCTAACTAAGGCTTGAGCAATACCACTTGAACTATTATTATATGTTCTAATCACTAAATTAACTTGATATAAACCTGCAACGGGTGCTGTGAATATGCCTGTTGAACCATTCAGGTAACTTCCTTGGTTGTATTCAATATTCCAATTGCTATTAGTTAATGTTGTTGTAGCGGCAACTGAGCCACCATTACCTCTTACGCAAAATGCTGGACGATTTGGTGCATAACCAGCAGCGATACCGTTTGTTGTTGTATTGCCTGCAAGTGTCATATCACCTGCATCAGACAAAGACATTGCTGTTATTTGATATGCACTATTGACAACCTGCAAGTTGCCAACGCTATCTAAACGTATGGTTTTATTTGGCTTAGTTGCACCTGCAGAACTATTTGTGAAACTTAAAACATCTGCATAACCTGTACCACCAATTGTATTGGCCGCAGTAATATTTACAGCTGTACCAATTGTACTTACGGGTTGATAAGTGACATTCAAACGACCAGTAATTGAACCACCAGAAGTTGTTATGGATGTGTTAGCGTAATTGTATGCTGCTTGTGCTAATGCATTTGATGAATTTGCTTGATTATATGATGCATTGGCTTGTACAAAAATACTATTAGAATAAAGTAATAACTCTACACCTTTATCATATATTGTATTTGAACTGATGCTATTGAATATAGAATTTGTTACATTACTTTGTGCACCAGTTGGTCCAAATTCTGCCCATATTGGATATGCGGTATTACCAAAGTTTTCATACATCACGCCCGTATTAGAATTCAACCACAAATCATTTGGATTTGGAGAACTTGGTGCAGAATTTTGGTAATATGTTTGTGTCTTTGCATTGGCTGTTGAGAAGACAATGTTACCATCTAATGTAATTGTCTTACTTGTAGTATTGGCAATAACACCAATACCATTTGCGCCTTTGAAACTTAATGTGTCTGTGTTAGATGTTGCGAATATCAATGAACCAGATACGTTCATTGTTGAGAATGAATTGGTAAACTGGCCGCTAGAGATGTATGTTATTGTACCAGAAGCGTTTTTATAATACAACTTTCCATCGTAGTAGTTAAGTGCCAACTCACCATAGTTTAGTGATGCTGGTACGTTACCTGATACGCCAGATTTTCTTAATTGAATTGTTGTATTTGCAAATGTTGACATCTATTAGAAACTTCCGCCATCCTCTATCGGATTTATAATTGTTGACACCATAGCAGATTTAGATTCTTCAATCTTCTTACGCTTTGCCGGAGTCAATTGCAAATATTCTATTTGTTCATTTAATGATTTAATTTTAGATTCATAATCATCACGAGTCTTTTGGTGTTCATCTCGCTCTTTAATTAATTCATTTCTAAAAGTATCAACGTGTTGAACTTGATGACGTACATTTTCATATTCATGTTTCATACCGTTAAGAACATTAATTTCTTGTCTTAGGTCATTAATAATCTTATCTTTATCTTCACTTATTTCTCTAACAATCCTATCCTTTTCTTTGATAGTGTTGTTGATAACCTCATTAGCACTTTGTTGAGAATTTGTGGTTTCATTCCTCAAACTCTCAACAATGTTTTCCAATTCTTCAACTTTTTGATTTAACTCACCAATTGCTTCGTCACTAATTTTTAGATTGGTCTGTAAAGAAACATTTCTCAATACAGCGTCTTGCATTGTATTAGTCAACAATTCAATATAATAATTGACATATTTTTCACTCATTTCAAACTCCTAATAAAGCATAATAAAGTATTTAGAAGCTACCTCCGTCCATAGTTGTTGTCCATGTTGGAACACCAGTGTTGTTTACTGTCAGAATTTGATTAGACCAAGTTTGGTCTGCACCACCGGCAGCCGCAGTAACTTGTAACGCACCTGTTCCATTTCCATATATGATACCGTTTTGTGAGAATGATGTTTGTCCAGTACCACCATATACAGTTGCAAGTGCCTGTGCAATAGAAACATAACCGTTAGCAGCAATCGTCATTGCATCGGTAGCACCACTATTTACAACAAAATGTATTGCATTAGATGAGCCTGTACCAATTGCAAGGTCAGTGCCTTGAGAATATAAGTAAACATTGTTTGCAACGTTTAGTGCTCCTGGTGCACCACTAAAATTGATACCGTTAATACCAAAGTCGCCGTATAAGTTAGTATCAGAAGAACCTAAATTAGAAACAATGAAGTCGGCAGATGCTTGAGTGCCTGTATTAGCGTTCTCAATAACAACTTGTTGATAGTTATTTGCATTAGAACCAAACGCAACAAAAGCACCTGTTGCAGCATATGTTAATGAGCCAATATTAATACTGTTTGCAGTAACAGAATTTACATTTGAATATGTTACATTTAATGTTGTTACGTTTAGTTGAGAAACATTCAATGTAGCTGCTGTTGTTGTGCCTGTTAATGTTGGACTTGCTGCCAACACAACTGCGCCACTGCCTGTTGTACCATTGGTTAACTGTGAAGCAGGAATTGCAATTGCAGTATTAGAAACACCAGATACACGACCAAATCCGTCTGTTGTTACAACTGGAATATAAGCTGCATTACCATATGTTCCAGCAGTACCAGTATTTGCTAACGATACAATTGAAGAACCATTAAAATATGTAATCTCGTTGTTTACATAAGATGAGTTATTAGTACCACCTTGTGCAATTGATACTTGACCTGAAGTGATTTGTGAAGCTGCAATTGCAATAGCAGTGTTGGTTACACCAGAAACACGGCCGTATGCATCAGTAGTTACTACAGGAATATATGCAGAGTTACCATACGTACCTGCTGTACCTGTATTTGCAAGAACTTGTAATGCACCAGAACCATTACCAATTAAAATCTCACCGGCAGCAAATGTTGTTTGTCCTGTACCACCTTGACCAACTGCAAGTGCATTAGTTAATGATAGTGTACCAACTGTTGCATTTGTGATGTTTGCAGTTGCAAATGTACCTTGATAACCGTTGATGTTTGTGTATAAAGTAGCAGTATTTCCTTGTGTAAACAAGTTGTTTGCAATCGTATTACCTGTTACAGAACCAGCTGCAACATTAGCAAACAAATAGTAATTCTTAGAACCTGCATCACGAATCAAACCAGTTGATAAGTTACTTGATCCATTGTTGTAATCGCCAACAAAACCGATGTCAATTACATCACCTACTGTATTATTTGCAGCAAGATGTAATACTGATTCATTAGTTTGTATAATTGATGTGTTTACATATGTTGTTGTACCAGAAACAATCAAGTTACCAGAAATAGAAAGGTCTGTACCAATTGTTTGTGGACCAACACCAGAAGTGTTAGAACGTAAAACTGTATTGTCTGTAGCAATCAATACTGTTTCTGAACCACCAGAACCAGTAACTGTTGTTGTAATACCAGTTCCATTACCTTCAATAGTTAATGTGCCGCCACCTTGTTGTGAACCTGATCCTGTATTACCTGAAACAGTGAATGAAGTTGCAATCGTATTATTAGAAATAGAAGTAATACGACCTTTTGCATCAACTGTAATTGTTGGAATGCTTGTTGTATTACCATATGCACCAACATTTGAGTTGACTGTTGCTAATGTAAATCCTAATTCAACGTTGGCAGTACCGTTGAAGATAACGTTAGCTGCAGTTGCATCACCGTATGCACCAAAATATTGTGGATTTTGTAGTTGTGTTGCGTATGTTGCTAAGTTTGCTGTGTTAGCATTAAGATTACTGACAGAAATGCCTGCAGCAGTAATATATCCAACAGAAATATTACCCATCGCATCACGTTTGACGATGGTTCCTGAACCATTTGCTGAAGAAGCATTGTCAATTTGTGATGTATAATATTGACCACCAATGTTTACAACACCAGTACCTGTTGAGTTACCAATGAAGATGGTGTTAGACAGATATGAATATGCTAATTCACCTGCCTTAAGCGAACTTGGTGTACCGGTTGCGGTAGAACGCTTAATTAGAATACTTGTATTTGATGCGGCCATTTTAGGGTCCTTATTATAATTGTTATCTGCCTATTTATTGAAAAACATATATCAAAAATTACCTCCGTCAATGTTGCCATCAACAAGTTGAACGGAGTTGTTTGCTAAGTAATATGCGGTATTTGCTTCGGATAAAGCTGTGTTTGCTGTATCACTGACTGAACTAGCCAAAGAAAAAGCTACATTTGCTTCAATGGCTGCTGAATTTGCCACTTGATAAACGGAATTAGCATAAACATATGCTACGTTTGCTTCATAAGATGCCGCATTGGCTGTTGCACCAATTTCTGTTATCTCTGTTGCTAGATTAGCTGAACCAACAAAGGTTGTGGTTCCTCTAACGGAATAGCTTTGAGTTGGGTTTACCGTGGTTCTAACAGTAAAGTTTTGCGTAGGATTGATTGTTACTACTGGCATTATACCTCTGAACCATAAGATGTTGTGACACCAGTAACACCAGGATTAACGAACACTTGTCCTTCTACCACTCTTGTAATGTTGTTGGAAGAATCTTTTATGGTGATATCATACACTAATTTACCCGCAGGAACGTTGGCGGTATTAGCGGCAGGAACACTTAACTGAATGATACCACTATTGGCATCCACAATTGAAGTAGTAAAATTAATGAAAACGTTACTGGAGTAATATGATTTTTTGGCCTGAGCAGCTACGGTAAAATTGGACAAATTATAACCGTTGCCATAGAGGTCGGTTAGTGTGGTCTGTGAAGTAAATGTTGAACCTTGGTCGAGGTACAAATCTGCGTAGGCTGCTGGCATGATAATATCCTATAGATGTATACTATAGGATATTTATGCCAAGCCAAGTTTATCTATTACAAGAATGGTTTACCAAATGCAAGCCAAACAACATTGATTTCCAATAGCAACCCAATAACAATAATTTGTTGCTGCTACTGGTGCTAAAATCCAACATTCACAAGAAGGAAGACAATTTAATGTCCAAGTTGTTGCATAATTAGTTGTAGTGCTCATAATAACATTACATGTACATCCTCTAGGTATAGAAGCAATACATGAACCGTTTACACACAAACATTGCCATCCCCCAGAAGGACATATAGGTAATGCAATACCTGTCCAAGTACAACCTTGATTTGTTGTGTAAGCAGCACAACATCCTGTGCAAGGCCATGCAATAGCCAAAGAGGTTGAAATTACAGCAATCTGTCTTATGCTTGACATGAAACAACAAGGTGTGTTTGTACCACAAGACCAAGTGAGATAATTTGAAGTTAACATTACAGGTGATGTGCCTCGAATTGCAACAGTTGTACCTCCTAAGTCACAAGCCATATTTACACCACATAACGCTGAGCAACAACAAACTTGAACCACTGGTCCGCAGTTACAATTTACATAATAGTAAGTTGAGCAATTGCAGTTAAACCAAATTCCACCAAAACATGCCGAACAAGCTGCGCCAGCAACAGGGCAGTTTGAACTATTTTGACACATATTGCATCCAGGAGCGTAAGATGACCCAAAATTGCAAGGAAATCCAATAAAAGCCGAGCTATTACAACAACCCCAAGCCACCCAACTAGAGTAACAAGGTATACAAGAGCCTGAAGTCTGGCTACTTAAATAAGAAATGTTTATACAGGTTACAATAAAATTGCCATTGAAATTTTGGCACAATATATTTTGGCTACCATTGCATAAATTTTGACTCATCAAATAACCATTGTAACAACCATTTAATCCTGGAATTACAACATAGTTCCCATAAGTATAAACTTGGCATGCTGTGCAACTATTACATCCGCATACATACATCAATGTGGTGGCAGAAGATCCACTATAAGCTACTGGACACCAACTATTTCCACAATCAAGGGACATAACTCCACCTGCAATAGTACAACCTGCACAACAAGGATAACTACACCAAGCACATGGATTAGTTATACAATTTGAATAAAACCAACTTTGATAACCTGTAACACCGGAACATATACACACTGCTGTGAAAAAGTCCGGATTCATATTTGTGCCTAGAAAAATCAAGGGATAAGAACAACAACAACAACAACTGCAAGCAGGGTTACACACCACATAAGTACAAGTTGTGGTATTTGGTGAAGGAGCTCCAACCCATGGATTGAGTTTTACAGACCAACAAGGAGCACAAGAACCCAATAGAAAACAACATAATATGTTATGACAAGTATTAAATGTATTGAGAGAACATGTTGTTGTGGAGAAAGCTGCAACAGCGTTAGCCGATCCCCAAAAGCAAGAACAGAAACAACTAGTGGATGAATTTAGATATTGACAAAAACAAGCAGGACAACAAGCTAATGTTGTCATTGCACACGGGCTATTCACATAAGCAGTTGTTGCAGCATAGCTACCTCCGCATGTCTGTGAACATAAAACTAAATTTTTTGCATTTCCGTTAGAGAATACAACACTAGTAGCAGCGTTTGAACCAAAAATACAATTCATTGTTAAGGTAGATGATGTCATAGCACATGCATGGCCATAATCATTAACAACGCCTACAAAGTCTGAACAGCGGCCTCCATCACTTGTTAGTAATGTTTCTATACAAGGACCAGAAGTGTTTCCGGTTTCAATTGCATTTAATAATCTTAGACCTCTTAATAAAGGCATTTTTATTCCTTAATAATTTGTAATTAAACAACCAGATGGACAAGCTGGATTATTGCAACATCTACCACTAGCATAAATTTTCAGACAAGAACCTGCTTGGAAAAATGCCCAATGGTCACAAGAAGGCAGAGTAAACGTGTTCCAATTTACACCATCACAACTCCAAACGCCAGTATTTGAACATGCACCACAGACAAAATCATTTGCTGAAATCAACAAACCATCTATACAATATAAACAACCCCAGGAGGAAGAAGTTACAGGTAAAGTTGAACAAGTCCAACACAATCCGCATGTATTTGAATATGCTACTTTTGAACCTGATGTAGGCCATGCAACGATAACATTACTTGTTGTTCCTGCTTTAGCAATTAACATTTGTCTCGCAAAAGGAATTTGACAACAAGAGCAAGTAAATGTTATAAAATTGGTTGTTAAAACTGGATTATTACAACCAATTGAACTCATAACTGCTGTTCCATTTGGTGCTACAGTCCAACCCAATACATTATATGGAGCATTAACACAACATGGACAACAAGAATTTCCACCAGAACAATAAAAATAACAATTAAAACCACATTGTGTAAATACGGCATAGTTACTATTACAAATCATAACTGGGAAAACAAAATTGTTGCAAGTGCCACATGTACATAAAATTTGACACCAACTGTATCCATTTGGACTATATGCCACAGTATAAAATGGATATGGATAACAGTAACAATACGCTATAGCTAATAGTGCATCACAAACTGGAGACTGTACCATATTATAAACACATCCTCCGTTACTTAATTGTTGGTTCGTACAAGTTATACAACAAATACAAACATTGCCTGCTGTCCAAGATGTACACATAACTATCAAATTACCACCACAACTAGAACATTGTTGATATGAACTATACAAATATTGACATCCACACATACAGAACAATCTTAGAGGTCCTATTCCAACACCAGGACCACCACAAGTGCACGAACAACAGAAATTTTGAACACAACATTCATAAAGACAATTATTTGCAACGTAAGTGTATGTAGGAATACATCCTTGTAATGCTGTAACTATTACTCCAGGTAAAGTCGCTCCTGCAGCTGTGTTACAAACAAAAACAACCCCGCCATTATAACTGCAAGCATTCAAACATGATCCAGCTTGTCCAATGCATAAACCAGGTGCATATAATCCATTACAACAATAGCCTAAATTTCCACAATTTGTTGCTGTTGTTATTCCGTTAGTATTACACCATGGAAAAGCATTTAACCAACAACCTTGATATGAGCCTGAACAAGACAACATACAACCAAAAAATGTTGAACAATTTTTACCAAAATTTATAGAACAACAACTACTGGAAAGTGTAGCCACCGCATTTGTTGATGCATACATGCAACATGAACCAAGAGAATTTGATAACACATTACACAAATACAAATTTGTATTTGCTATTGTAGACATTGAGTTAATGTTACAAGTGATTGCATTAACTGAAACAGAAGAAGACAAAAAGGTGTTTGATATTGACGGTGAATTTAATACAACAGATGTAGCAGTATTTGAACCTGCTAAAGTATTTACTGCGTTAGTTGATGAAACAAATACTGTTGCTTGTGAACAATTGTTTAATATGATTGATAAATCGGAACATTTACCGGGATCATTTGTTAACAAACTATCAAGGCATCCTGGTGTTAAGGCACCAGATTCCATACACTCTACAAGATAAGCTGCTCTTAATAATGGCATGTTTTTTCCTTATTATACCGGCCACACTAATGCTGGCAGAGAATTAGCAATTTGTGAATAACTAGTTACCTGAATTGTATTCGCTTTAATTTGGTCTATGATTGTATTCAATGCCGACCAAGTTTCGTCTCTTAAATATATTGCTGTATTTGCATCACTTCGGTAAATTGTATTGCTACTATTTATGTAAGACACAGCAGAAATGATATTGTCGTAACCTTTTCTCTGTGCAAACGTGTCTAAATTTGTTTGTGTTTCCTTTATCAATGTAGGAGTAATATCCAAATTGAATTTGGTACCATCATAAGTGTAGCTAAAAGCCAAATCCTCAATAAAACCTTCGGGTGCAGGAATGGCATCAGGAAAATGAGGTGAATCATCTGAAACACATGCAACGATGTTATTTCCTTGTACTATTAATTTCATTATTTTAATCCTATGTACATTTTAGTATTGCTATATTGTATGTGCATGGTACCCAACTACACACACAACAAGTGCCTCCATATGTAAATGCCACACAACAAGCTTGTGTCACATTTACCGTTACTTGTGGTGGTTGAATTGATGAATAATTACAAGGAGTAACAACACAACCACAACTTAATCCAGAAGAACCAGTTATAATAACAACATCAGTATTTGATACACACGGTACACAATAAAATACCGTATAATTAAAACTACCAACAGGTAAAATACAAATACCTGGATTTATTGAAGTGTGAATAATTCTTCCTGGCCATCTTGCGAGTAATGAAGAAGTATTGCTTGTACCACAACAAACACCAACTGAACACGTAACAGCATTCATTTGAGGTGAGATACAAGTGCAGCTTGTATAACAATTTGGTAAAGTAATATTTACTTGGTTGTTCAAGTAATCTATTTGGGGTAAAAGAAATGCATTAACTGAGTCCCAACTTGGTGCAGTCAACAACCATATTCCTGGTCCACCACTAACTAAGAAAGCGGTTGTATCATCATCAGGTTCTGTTGGACCACTTGCATAATAAGTGAATACACCAAGAGATTCAACAACTGCATTGGTTAAATTTGCTGATGGTGTAGTAGAGCGTAATACACCACGGTTAGCATATGTGTATGTTGTGAAAGGTGAAGCTGCACTTGTTTGTGTTGAACCGTCTGGAAAAACATAACAAGATGTGGCACAATGTACTGGTGACACTAGACAAGTAGTACCGCATACGTAAGGTGATAACACACAGGTAGTGCCGTTAACATAAGTACCTGCTACACATGTAGAAGTTATACAACCTGTAGCACAAACACAACATAAAGAAGCATTTGCAACGTTAGCTGCCGCTGTTATTCTACCATAAGCGTCTACTGTAAGATTACTTAATGTTGCACCACCGTATGAACCGGCAGATACTGATGTTGTTGCCAGACCTAAAGCGACTGTTCCTGTTGCCGCATTAGCTGTTAATTGTCCTGAGTTTGCGTATACCGCTGTACTTGAAACTGATACATTAGATGCCGAAGTAACTTGACCTTCTGCATTAACTGTTAGAACTGGAATCGCAGATGATCCACCGTAAGTACCGGCAGATACACCGGTAGTTCCTAACATTCCACTTGATACTTGCGTTAGTGCCATTATTTTGCCCTTTTAATTGACAATCTTGTAGTAACCTGTTACAATAAGATTTCCTTACTATATTTAGTCAATAAATAACCTCATTGATAACATTATGGAAATAAAACATGGGAAGATATAGCACTGATCCACAAACCGTACAAGCCAATCCAAATCCATCTGGTAGTGTGGTTGTATCCTCAAATCCTTACTGTAACCCTCCAATGGGTATGCAACAAGGTCAACAACAAAATCCAATGGCCAATTGGCCGACTGTGTTTCCAAAACCAGTTATTGGGCTAGATTTACATGGTACACTTATAGAGTATAACGCAAATATTCGTGGTCCTGCTGATGTTGTACCTATTCCAGGTGCATTAGAAGCTGTTAAACTATTGAGATTGAAAGGTCACAAAGTCTTCATTCTTGCCGATTATCCA
>Ga0208253_1000735_pt1 | contig 12395 bp, 12 predicted proteins | sample CryBogCBE10Oct08_FD_184573 | JGI IMG/M metagenome (GOLD analysis project Ga0208253, IMG submission 184573) | Freshwater microbial communities from Crystal Bog, Wisconsin, USA - CBE10Oct08 (SPAdes) | ecosystem: Environmental > Aquatic > Freshwater > Lake | place: Crystal Bog, Wisconsin, USA...
GCAAGAATCTGTTGACCAGCGGTTTGACCGCCAAGACCCGAAACGGTCAATGGAGAACCAAGCAATGTGTTAACGGTTTGAAGAGCCGTAATGTAATCCTTCATTTGTGGGCTGCTGCTAATGATGGATTTCATAAAGTTATTAACATCATCGGTTGCTTGCTTGGCAGTAAATCCTGATGCTTGGAACGACTGAGCCAAAGCATCGTAAGAGTTCTTGAGCGAGGTGTCTAACTTGCTTTTGGCATCTGCCATTGAAGCGGTAAAAGTGCGCTGAGCAGCATCCAACTGAATCTGAGTCTGATTGTTAAGGTCAGTCAGAGCGTTGTTGTAATCGGTCGTAACCTGTGCGTACTGCTGCGCAAGTTGCTGAGTAGCAAAGTCAACGCCGTTGCTCATGGTGGTAGCGAGCGCCGTAACACCGGTATTCGATACTGTGTTGAGAGAGTTAAAACTATCTTGCAACGCCTTGATTTGGTCAGGAGTTGCGCTTGTAATGGCGTTAACAAGCAGGTTACCCTGCTGCGCGCCCATGCCTACAACTTGGTCAATAAAGGTCTGCGAGAATCCGAGAGCGGCAAGTTGATTAGCACCCTGAGCCAGTTGTTGTGCTTGTACCAAACGGCGGTTGAACTGAGCAACAAGTGTTCCGATATTGGCGTTATTAGCGATGCCGCCAAGCATCTGATTGAACAAATCACCAACATTGAGAGCGGTAGAAGTAGCAAAAGCGCCTGTCATTTGCTGGATGTTTTGCAAGATGATGGATGCGTATTGCTTGGTGTATTGCTGAGTTAATGCCAGTTGTTGTTGCTGAAAGTTTTCCTGAATAGATTGTTCGGTATCAGTTAAAGTCTTGGTTGCGCTTAATTCTGCATCTGCATAAGCCTGATATGCCGCGGTTGCAGAATCGTAGTAAGTCTTGTTAATGGCATCCATAATCTTGTTACCAGTAGATTTGATGGTAACTGCCTTTTGAACAGATGCTTGAAGTGCTGCGTTCTGAGCATTATTGATAGCCGTAAAACTTTTAACTGAATCTTCGTATGCCTTAACCGCTGCTGCTTGGTCAGCCGCTAATTGCTCAGCAGGAGTAAGCGGCTTCTTTGGTGGGGTTGGCTTGTCAGGTGTCTTTGCTGACTTGCTAGGTGGCAATAATGAAGCATGAAGTGGGTCAAAGGTAGGGCCAGTAGTTGCCGTTCCACTTACAGAACCGCCCGGCCCCATCTTGCTTGATGTGTCTTGGCTAGGCATATTGTGAATCAACTCAATTAAAGCAACAAGACCAACGGCAATCGCTGCGAATGGCGCTGCTTCCAAAAGCAAAGCGCCGAGCGCACTATCAGCCATCGCGGTAACTGCTGCAAATGCTTTCATCGCAACGCCAGCGGCTAATAGACCGCCAGCCAAAAGTTCGAACGCACCGGGCGCTGCGCTAACAGTATTAGCAATCGCGTTAAGAGCGGGAACAAGAACGGTCTGAGCAATACCTGCTAATTGACCCATTGCAGGAGCAAGTGCCTTACCAAGAGAAACTTGTGTAAGGTTTAACTTAGCGTTAGTAACATCTATCGCACCGGGAACAGTCTTTGCAAAGTTTTGTGCTAAGCCATTAAGTTTGCCGTTTGCTTGGTCAATCAAAAGATTGAACGCTGCTTGTGGTGTCAGGTTGCGGTCAACCTTAATACCTAAGTCAGCAAATGCGCGGGCGCTACCTGCGGTTGCCTTAGCAACCATGTCGGCAGTTGTTGCAAGGTCGGTATTGTTCTTGCGAGCCAAGTCAGCAACGGTGTTCATCAACGACATTGCTTTGGCAGGGTCGCCAAGAGCGGTTGTCAATGTTCCCAATGCGCCAATGGTGTCTGCGTACTTAAAGCCAAGATTGGTCATTGACTTTGCTTGCGCATCAAATGCTGGCTGAACCTTTGTATAACTCAAACCAAGGTTAGTAACGGCGGTTTGAGCCGTAACAGATGCTTTTTCTACTTGGTCAAATGCGTGAATTGCAGTTGCACCAACACCAACCAATACTGCACCAAAGCCCAAAAGCGCTTTAGAGGAAACATTGGCAACAGACTGCATCTTTTCCATGCCAGTCATTTTGGAGAAATTGGCATCCATCTTTGTAGTCTGGGCTTCAATTTCCTTCATTGTTGCAAGGAGTTGAGTTGCCTGAGCAGTAAATATAACTTCTACGGGGTCAAGCATTGGCATTTTTAACCCCTTCCTAGAATATATTTGTTAACAACTGCTTGATGAATAGCCTGAAGTTCTCCTGAAGCCATTAATTCTTCATACGCGGGGCGCAAGTATGGATACTTAACGCCAGACTTCCAGCGAGGATTACCCAATTCAACTGCGCGACCATAGATTGCAGTCGGGCCGACAACTGCCATGTAACCAACCAAACCAACAGGATTGCTTGTGTAAATAATCGAACGGTTCAATGTTCCCGTCACGATGTTAGGGCCGGGGCCAGTACCGGGGATGTGACCCGAACCGCGACTACCAAAACCTTTTTTGCTTGTCTTGGCGCGACCAATCTGCGCCGAGTTAGGGCCAAATGGAATCAGCGGTGTAGCGGTCATGGAGTAACTGCCTTTAGGGTGTGAACCCGTATTGGCATTAATACGCGCTTGGCGTTCTACTGCGGCAGCCATCTTTTCGACAGATTCCTTGGCAGCCATCTGCCCATTCTTACCAATGTTATTAACTTTACTAATAAGAGAATCCAAGCCCTTAACAGTTACAGACATGGATTCTCCTAATTTGGATTTATGGCTTTCGCTTCCACTTTGTCCACCGAAGAACCAATCATCAGCATCCATGTAGTTAACATGAAAGGCTGGCGGTCAGTTTCTTCGGGAGTCCATCCAAAGCGATTAGCGCATTGGTAGTAGTAATACTGCATATCTGGATAGGTTAAATCTGGGCTTCTTTCATGCCCTTCAAGTAGCCATTCCAGTCGTTCTAACTGTCTTTTGGGCTATCAGTTCCAGTATCTTCTGTGAAATTCAGAAATATAACGCTCTGTGCTTCTTCTGTAGCCTTGTTAAGTGCCGCAACATCTTTTGGCTTGAGTTGGTCAAGAGATTCGCGCTTGATGCTTGGTGGGATAAGGTCGAATGACCATTCCTTGACGAGAAACGCTAAGAGTGCTTCCTGAAACTTAAAGGTGCGCTCGTATTGGTTTTCATCGCCTCCAAGAACCTTAAGAATGTTCTTGTAATCGCCGTAAGTGATTTCTTCAGGGTCGCGGAACAATGCCCAACCGCCTGATGGCAAATCAATTTTCTTTTCAGCCATATTGCTTCCTTCCTTCGGGGTTGCCTTCTCTTAGTGTAATAGGCAAAGCGGGTCAGAGCGAACCGGGAAGGCGGCGGTTGCATCAACAACCCGCTTTGCGTTCTATTTCAGGTTACTGATAAGTGCCTGAAGCCTTTGCGTTCTGGAGTGTCCAGACGATGTTGCCGTATCCGCTAGATGCGCCGACATCGGTTGTGTTTGCGATTGCATTGATGTCAACGGTGACTTCAACATGGTCTTTTGAACGGTCAATCGCTGCGGTGGTGTAAGCACCCTTGGTCAACTGGAACTGAATCTGAGTTGCAGTTGCGCCAGTACCTTGTGCAAAGTTGAAAGTAATCGCTGGCTGAGTGTTGGTCAGGAAGCGAGTAAGTTCAGCATCAGATTCCATGATGAAGGTAATCTTGCCGGTAGTGGTAAGTCCACCAACGAATACCTCGTATGGGCCTTGGATGTCGCTGATTCCGTAGATTGGTTCAACGGTGCGAGACAAGGTAAGAGTTCCGCTCATTGCGTAAGCGATGGTTGAACCACCAACTGAAACCGTACCAGTCCAGACAGGTACAGGAGTTACTGTGCTGAATGAAGGTGTTGGTGCAGTTGTGGTGACAGATGGCCAGCAAGTTGCCTTAGCGGTGTATTCCAACTGAGCATCTGGGTTGAAGGTAAGAGTGAAATCATGGAACTGAGCGCCCGGATATTGGCGAGTGCCAGCAACATAATAGTCAGTAAGGGTCAGCGCCTTTGGTTGTGCATCGCCACTTGTTGCGTTCTTAAGTGCAATCTTGTGGGTGTAAGGAGCGGTTGAACCTGTGGTTGTTACATCGCCAAGAACAGATGCAAGAATGTAACCGATGGTGTCTGGGAAAGCAGGGCCAGCAACATCAACGGTTGCGTACTTGCGACCTTGGATGTAGTTGTAGTTAACTGCCATTGAGCCACGAAGTCCTGTGTCATACAGTCCTGTAACAAGGTCAACGGGCTTGAAAGAATCTTTGGTAATTGGAACATAGTCCGTAGCAGTTACAGGTGTACCTTTAGTTGTTTCTAAAGCAACACCCATATACGACCGTAAGGATGGATTTGCGGCCATTATTCACTCTCCTTGATTGTTGTTGGTGTGGTCGCTGGCGCAACCTTCTTTTGTGCGGATACTGGCGATACATCAACGGCTGCGAAATCATCGGGCGCATCGAACGAATCACCTGACTTTACGGTTACTCCGATGGTCGGAAAAGACCGCTCATCAGAACCGTTATATTGAAAACGAGCCATTGATTTCTCCTTATGCTCTTATCATTTGGGTTACGGTAAATGTGATAGAAGCCCAAGTTTCTGTTGCGCCACCATCATTAGTGACAGGCTCGGAATAAGTTGCGCTAATTCCGGGGTCTGCTGCTTGCCAAATCACCGAGCCATCTGGCAAACCTAATCTGTGTCCACCTGCTCGCAACTGACCTTTGACTGCATCAATCAAGATATCAAAATCTGTCATGGCATCTTCTGGCTTAGGTTGCATAGATTGGTGGTAAATCTGGAAGTTCACGATGTAATCAACGCGCTTCCAACCGTCATAAGCGCCGCCGATTGCTAGGCGCTCTTCACTCTCGCTCTGGATAAAGACAACACCTGCTGCGCGGGATAGTTGTCCGGGAAAGGAATTGACCTGAAAATTGATGCGCTTAGGAAACGAGGTGAAAATCTGATTGAGAGTTGTAATCTGCGCCTGTTGCAACCAAGTTGCTACGGCATTGCGCACATCTTGTCTTGCCATTATCTAATCCTGCGGTATGGCATCAACAAGTCTTGAGCGAGTGCTAAATCTGTACCTGTCATTTGAGCGCCGGGCGTAGCAACACCGGGGCGAGTGCCGACATTCATCACCATTGCGTTATCGCCACGAACCTTAAGCATTGCGGTCGTTACGAGAATCGCTGCTTCCTTGATTGCAGGTGGAAGAGCAGAGATAGAAATGCCGTTAGCGTGGGTGTAGGCAAGAGGATTAACCAAAGGTACGGTGGTTGAGCCAAGTGTGTAGGTGCTGGCGACAATCACATTCTCTGAGTTAAAGCCATCGTAAATCTTGAGCATCTGACCGGCGGTGATGCCTGTTCCATCGGTTACGGTCAACGATGATTGTGATGCGGTCGCCGTGTTAATCAAGGTATTGGCATAGCCATTGACATAGGTGTAAGTCAAGAACACTTCTTGGCGAGGTGAGGTAGGAAATCCGAACTGAAGTGGGCCAGCCGAAGAATAGGTTGTAGCGGCTGAAGCGTATGGGTAAATAATCTGTGAATCTTCAACCCATGCTAAGGATGGGTCTGGGGCAACGATAGGGCTATTGAAGTCGCTGCTGAACTGTAATGATGTCAGCGCGATGATAGGGCTATAACGAGGATGGAAACGAATTGTTCCATCTGGGCGAATACGAGAGCGTTGCTGCTCTGTCTCGGTGGTAGCACCAAGAACCTGATTACAGAAAGTATCAATCCAACTAGAAGCGCGAGCAATCACATTTGCTAACTCGGCGTTCTGCACATCTGGGTCGGTGGAGTTGAACACTAAGTTATCAATATCAATCGCCGTTGGAGCGTTGCGAAACTCAGTAACCGTCAGATATGGCGTGGAGAATTGATGTGTAATCGGGTTAATCGCATTAGCCATTTATTTCTCCGCACTTTGAGCATTTTTTGAAAAATGAGCCGAACCCGCACTTTTGGCAGGTGAATCCAACTGTTGATGGGCGAGCAATCGAACCCATCGCGTTTGCCACTCCTAAGCCTTCGTGCTTCATCTGTGCAGCGTGTTTAGGGTTATCAACATTGATTAGCCCTGACTTGTCTGCTTTGTAAACCTTTGTGCCACGCTCGGTTCTTACGGATACTTCACGCAAGCCTTGCGGTGGAATCATCTTTGTCATTGCGCCTCCTAAGATGTGAGTGAGTGCGCCCGTAAGAGCGCACTCACAACACGATTCAGTTTATTAGACTGCCTTGATACCTGATACTGCACCATTCCACGAAGGGGCCGCGCACATAAATGTGCCACGAAAATAGGTGCTGAACGCGTATTGGAAGTCAACTACAGGCCATTGATATCCAGCATAATCCTGAACATTCACAACTTCCCAAACATTTGATACTTGAGTATCAGGAATTGGAAGTGTGTATGAAAGAACTGGAGCAACGCCCTGTGGCAACCATGGGTGAACAGTAAGGTCAACCATCTTGCCTGTGATTTCATTGTAAAGCGCACCGATTGTTGCGCCACCGATGTAATCGCCAGCATCAGTCTGGGTCAAGTTCAAACGATAGTTTGCAGTTGAACCATTCTTGATTGCATCTGACAACTGCTTGCGGTCTGAACCGTTGAGGAAAATCTCATCTGGGTCAGCCTTAACATTGTTGTAGAGGTTGTAGAAGGTGGTCTGGAACTCAACGCCGGGATTTGATGTTGAGAAAGCAGAGTTGATGTTGTTGTTGTAACCTGACTTAGCACCGAGAACGGTAGCCAAGATGCCGTCATAACCTGTTGCGTAAGCAGAGGTGTCAGAAGCGTGGTTTGCAGCGGTATCACCGGTAACTGCAAGAGTTCCCTGAAGGGTGATTGTGCGGGTTGCTGAACGACCGTTGTAGAACTTGTTAGCATCGGTTGGTTCAGTTCCGGCAGCGCCAGCATAAACCTTGTAACCAAGTGCGCCAGTTACAGGAGCAGAGATTACAACATCAATAACCTGAGTTGAGCCGTCTGGAGTTGCAGAAGCAACTGACGAAACAACAGACTCACCGAATGAACCTGCATCAGAGGTTGCCTTAACCCATACCTTTGTGCCAGAAGAGATTGGAGTCTCACCTGTTGCAGCGGTACGAGCGGTTGCGGTGATTGTAGGAGCAGCAAGTGCGCCTGAGAAGTTTGAGTCAGTTCCACGACCCATGAGGAGCATACGCTCTTCCATCAACATTGTTGCATAAAGAACAGATGTTGACGACAACTGGCGAAGGTCTTGGAATCCGACACCAGAGAACTGTGCATCGAATGAAACGCTATCGCTGAGTGAGTATGAGAAGTAAGGGAAGATTGCATCTTCTGCTGAGTACGAAATCTTTGGGCCACGCTCGTAAGCGATTGAACCGAATGAAGTCGTTGTTGTTTCTGTGATTCCTGGCCAGATATTTCCTTGACCGCCTGTGCCTGTACCGGTGTAACCAGTCAAACGCTTGATGCGGTGTGAAGTACCGACACCCTTCTTGCGAGGCAACTTGTTGCGAAGAGGTGTTGGGCGAGGTGTGAGCAACTTTGCAGGTGCTTCGAGGTCGAAGGCTGCGAAAGATGTTGACAATGGAGATGTGAGGCTGATGTCCTTAACGATGTCAGCGTTCATCTGGGTCTGAGCAGACAAAGCATTGTTCAATGCTGATACTGCATCAGGAGAAAGTGACTTGTTTGCGACAAGTGCTTGCATTTGTGCTACTGGGTCTGCTGCTGGAGCAAGACCGGGTGTTGTAGAAGCGTTAGCGAAAGACTTGTTGAGTTCTCCAATGAATTGCTCATGGAGTTCAGCAGCCTTAACTGGCTTCACATCACCGAAAAGGTCTGTGACCTTTGGGGCTTCAAGTGACATTGATTATTCCTTATCAGAGTTGTCTTGTGCAGACTTCTTCAAGATGAGCGATGCCATCTCTCGGAATCCTTCAGCAAGAACAGGGTCAGTTGTCCGAGCGGCTTTTGCCTGATACTCGGCGGCTTTGGCGATGATTGCATCGTCATTGTTTGTACCTTGTTGTACGGCAGTTCGCTTTGGCCCCTGCGCTGGCAGAGACTTAACGATAGCCAACTCTTGTTCAAGTGCTAATGACTTCTGCTCTGCTGCCTCTGTTGCAGACTTGAGCAGGTCAATCTCAGCCTTGACCGAATCCGTGGCGTTCTTGACAGCCTTTTCAATAATGATATTTAGCACATCATCACTAACAAGGGTTTTCTCCGTAGATTCAGATTCAACTGCATCTTCGGAAACTTCGGTTTCAGCAGCAACTTCGGCTACTGGTTCAACAACTTCTTCAGTTGTCTCGTCTGCATCGGCAGACTTCATTTCGGCGGTAGTAACATCATCGCGCCCGTGAGCATCGTCTGGGATGTGGCAACCGCACTCAAGGCACTTCTCAGAAGCAGACTTCTCTGCGGCGTGAGACTTGCACATCTTGGCATCGCAACCACCATCGGCAGCGCACTTCATGCAGCCATCGCACTTGCAACCCATGGTTGAATCTGGCTCTGGGTCTTTGTGGGCTGACAATTCAATATCGGACATAGGGGTTTCTCCTTCTTCGGCTTCACCCTGATACCAAGCAATGAGGTGTGTAACAACCTCAAGGAGTTGGTTGAGCGAGTTGGTTTCATCTGAGCCTTCTGCAAGTTCGTTGGTCTCAGAGATAATTAACTGAGCAACGGCGCGGCGAGCGGCATCGTATGCAGCGGCATCGAACTTTACGGTGTCGGATGTCAAAGACTTAGCCAATTCCGTAATTTGCTTGATTGTTTCCATCTTTGACCCTTTCTCGGTCTTGATATTCTTAAACACATCGCTAGGAAGAGGTGCAGAAAATTCGTGCAATTCCTCAACCTGAACAAGCGTGCTTTCGCCTTCGACTGACTTAGCCATAATCAACTTAGCGTTTGGATTGGCAGGTCGGTCAACAAGTGAAACTTCGATAATCTGACCGTCAACGATACGACCGCCGGCAGCCTTGTTGTCGCGGATAACGCGAGGTGCTTTGATTCCTATTGAGAATCCCTTAAGAACGCCTGTTTTGACTTTCTTAACGCTAACAGGGTCAACGACAAGAGCAGAAATATAGTGACCATCCGCTTTGGCTTCATATTCTTTTGCTACTCCTGCCGCGATAGATGAATGTTGTTCACGAATGTTGCCACCTGATTGAAACCATTGTGGCATGGCGGTCTTGAGCCACGCTTCATCGCAAATCTGTTGGTCAAGGTCAATCGAATCATCGGTTGCCTTGCCATAAACGGTCATTGTGCCGTCTGGGTTTTCGTCTGCCTTGATAATTCGGGCGTAAGCGTTAGCGAAATCCATAGTTAGTTTCCAAACCAGAGAATTGATACTGCGGGAGTACCAGCAGCGGCTACTGCATAGATTGCATCTCCACCATCTACCTGCAAAGAGACATTGGTTGACTTAGGGATGCGAAAACCCTGAGTTGTTCCAGTAGCAGTCACGGTCTTTGCGCCGATGAATACATCGTTGCTTGAGTCATTGTTGCTGATGTAAACATTGACTTTACCTGCTGACGATGGAACGGTTACTAGGGGCTTGGCAGTTGTTCCCGTGGTAACGGTGATGTGGTTTAGAGCCATTTATTTCTCCTTGGTTTTATTAGCAGAAAAATCCGATTTATTGTCTTTTATGTTAAATGTAATTCCGGGCAAATCTTTGTCTGTATATGTAAATCTATCAGTAGATTTAGCCATTGGTTGCCTCCGTAATTACTCGAATTTTGTTTCCGTCTTTAGACAAAACTTTGTAAGTTAAATTGCGGGGCAATAGCCACTCTTTTTCAGAACCGGGATGTTCGGCATACCATTTTTCTGTCATTGGAGCAACGAAACCTAGTGTGTCAATTCCCTTGCTTCCAGCGGGGTTGACAATTTCTAGAACCGCTCCGTCAGACTTAGCAAAACGATTAGCAATGCTTGGGTCATGTGAGGTGGAGGTAAAGCCAGCATCGGTAAATGAATCACCGGAACTCATAGAAAGTAATCTATCTGTAAATTCACCGGCTTTAACGCCACGATAAGTCAGAATTGGCTTTTCTAATGCTGGCGCTTTGACCATAAGTGAATCTAGGTCTTGAATAAGAGATTGCGCTCTTGCAATGTCTTTTTCTGCAATTCTGCGAACCGCTTCATTTGTGTATTGCTCTGGAGCGATACTTTCTGGGTCGCGCAAATATGTATTGATGGTGCTGAAATCGCCAGAACCCGATGTATAAGCAGTAAGTGCTTTACCTTCTTCTGGATATTCTTGTTCGCTAAATCCTAAATTGCGCTGAAAATTAGAGAAATCAGCCATATCAGCATCAGATGTTATTGGCTCAATATCTGCATATTCAGCATCATCTGACGTATCAGTCTCATCAGGCGTTGCATCGTCAGTTAAATTTTCGCCACCATCGTCAGTCTGGGCTTCTGCAATAACAGGAAGCAGACCACATCGGCAGTTAGGGTGAACAGGTGGTTCGATATCGCCACTAGGGAACTCTTCGCCGTAGGTTACGACTTCACCATCGTTATCGGCGCACTCATCGTCAGGGTCGGCGGCTTCCCATTCAACTTGGTCAATGCCAGAATCTTGATAACGGGAAACTGCGGCTTGTGTCATAGCGCGGTTTAACTCAGTACGAGCAATCACCATCGCCTTGCTTTCGCCACCGGCTACTTCTTCAAGGTTTGTTGCGATTGTGTCAACCGTAGAGCCATCGCGCAATCCGTTAGCAAGGATTGTGCCGACTTCATCTAACTTGGTTGCCCATAGTTGATTGGAAACAACACCTGCGTTTTCCAGCAATCCTGCAAGAGCGCCTTTAGGAGCGACCATCTGTGCAAGTGCTTCTGAACCCGGTGTCCAACTTGACCAATCATCAGCCTTTTTGATGAGCGAATCAACAAGTTGCTTGGCTGCCTTATCGCCTGTTACCCATCCGTCAGCGTATGTGCGGCGAATCGCTGCTTCCATAGGCTTTGAGTTGTAGCGAACATGAACGATTGCCCATGCGCGGGCGCGTACACGGTCTTGAACGGCGTTGTCCGTCACCTGTGGGTGAATAGACATGAAATCTTCTACGACCTTTTTCGCATCAATACCTGCGACAAAAGCAGCAGCAATCTTTACCGCGTTGTTACGGGCGATGCGCTCAGATGCTTTGTGTGCTGGCCATTTAAGAGACATAAGCAGAAACCAACGCCTTAGCGGTTTCTAGGTCGCCATCCATTAAGCACTTGTTCAGCGCTTCTGCAACGATGGGTTCTACTGTCTCAAAATTAAATTCGCGGGTGCGTGTGCTTTTGGTAGCCCATGTGATAAATCGCTTGGCTTCCTTTTTGGCTTCTGCGGGAACTTCTTCGGCTGGCTTGACTTCGGGCTTACCTGCTTGCTCTGCGCCGGTGGGAACTTCAGGTGCAGGAGTTTCGGTAGGTGTTGAGTCTGTTGAGCCGCCAGCGGGAATGATTCCTTCAGGAGACAAGAAGAATACAGATTGACCAGCAACAATCATTGGCATATCGGCTTCAGGAATGTCCAACAAAGACAATCCATCTTCAGCGCGGGCTTCGTTGATGCTCTTCTTAGCGCCACGAACTTCAATGTCCGATGCCTTGCTCTGCTCTACGGTGTCACGATTATCGCTTGGCATGAACTTGAACTCTAGTTCGCGCGGCATACCGAGATAGGTGTGTGACAACTGCGTGAGCATCTTGCCGACCCAATTCGCAAGTGGGTACAAGCCAATATCTTGTGCGTTAAATGCTTGACCTTGTTCGTGTCCAGCGCCACCCAAACCAGTCTTAGGAGTGAATCCGATTTCGCTTGGCAATACGCCAAAGTGACCGGTGATTGAGGTGACTAGATACTCGTCAAGAACATCTTTGAACTTCTCGCCGTAGCCATCGAACTGAATTGGTGTGATGCCAGCGGGAAGGATGCGACCGCGCTTGCGTTGTTCTGTCTGTCCAGACAAATCATCGTTAAAGATGTTTTCGTAGGCGCGAAGCAACTCGGGATTGTTACCGAAGTTAGCATCGGAGGTAAACATCAATTCAGGCAATACGCCATCGGTGTATTCAGAGCGCAACCATTGTTGACGGCGCAAGTAAATATCGGCAATCGGAAGTGCGCGCTCTACTGGCGAATAGCCATAAACGGTGAAGGTGCGGCGATTGCGAACGAGGTACGCAAGTTCATCAGCCGTGAACTCGCCATCTGCCTGAATATCGTCAGAGGTAGCGGTGAACTCAGAGCGTGGGAATCCGTAAAGAATCTGTTGATAAGCCGGTACTGGGGCCATTGGGCGC
>Ga0208253_1000743_pt1 | contig 12347 bp, 11 predicted proteins | sample CryBogCBE10Oct08_FD_184573 | JGI IMG/M metagenome (GOLD analysis project Ga0208253, IMG submission 184573) | Freshwater microbial communities from Crystal Bog, Wisconsin, USA - CBE10Oct08 (SPAdes) | ecosystem: Environmental > Aquatic > Freshwater > Lake | place: Crystal Bog, Wisconsin, USA...
CGTTAACGAACTGTTCGAAGCAGCAAAATAACTAACGCTAGGCGTCAGACGAACAGAAATCGTCGCATTCGAATGCGTACTTGGCTTCCAAGGGCATGTCGCACTTCCAGAGACCGACGCGACCTTCTTGCACCCCGGAATGGCTTTTCCATTCGCGAGAAAGGAGACGTACCCATCCGATCCAGCAGGCGAAAGTGTTGCGGTAATCGTGTCGACCGTGCGGTAAACCGGTGCCGCAGACAACGACGCGGTGACTAACGTAGCCGCGGAAAATCCATATGTTCCAGCGGTCGCCTGATAATCCTGAAGGACTTGGGCGGCAGTTAGGACCGAGTTGTAGCCATACATGCCACCAATTTTGCCGTTAAAGAAATGCGTCATTCCGTCATCGTTTGCGCCAATGGTTAAGTCTGGATCCTTGGTGAGGGTCGAGTTATTGCCATTCGTCAACGTGGTCGATGTGTCGAGCGTGCCATTGATATATAGCTTTACCGCGCTGCCGCTTAGAGCACGTGTTGCTGTCACAAAGACCCAACTGCCCGTATTCACCGCGGCGGTTGATGAAACGCCAGCATCCGCCGACGGACCACCAGTACCAAAAGAAAGTTTGCCGTTGCTATCAACGCCGAATCCCCAATCGGGATAAACAGCGGGCCATTCCGCTGCAATAATCGGCGCAAGTTCCCAGTGGTTAGTTGATCCACCTACAGCGGTTGTATTAATCCAAGCCGATACCGTGAAGTCGTTGCCGCCTAACCAGTTCGTGTTTCCATTCACGCCGCGGAAATAACTCGTCGTTCCGTTAAAAGTGAAATAGCTTGGCGAACCTGACGTGAACGTTGCGGGAGTAGCGGTATCGGTGAAAGTGCGGCCGCTGCCGGATAAATCAGTCCAGGCATAGCCCGATCCCGAGTAAGAACTAGATTTTCCCGCTTCTAATTGAAATTGCAATCCGGTTTGATATAGGGCGGCTTGAGCAACCTGTGATTGAGACGTTATAAACGATGCAAATAACCCGAAAAGTGCCCAACGCAAACCGTAGCGTGGATACCTTTTCACACTCGAATATTAATAGATATATGCGAACCTGAGAATCGCTGTAATACACTCACTTCATGACAACGGAGTCACCTTTAAGCACGGCCCTGTCACAATTACAGGGAACCATCGACCTACTCGGCCTTTCAGATAACGAATGGCATACGCTTTCCACGCCACGGCGGGTATTGCAGGTAGCAGTACCGCTGCGACGCGATAACGGCGATGTCGAGATGTATGACGGATTTCGCGTTCAGTACTCGACAACACGCGGCCCTTCTAAAGGTGGCGTTCGATATCACCCACACGTAGACCTTGATGAAACCATCGCGTTGGCGATGTTGATGACATGGAAGTGTGCGCTTACAAATTTGCCATACGGTGGCGCAAAGGGTGGCATCGCTGTTGATCCTTCAACGCTGAGCCTTCGGGAAAACGAGCGACTTACCCGTCGATACACCTCGGAGATTCTTCCGATCATCGGACCAGAGCGTGATATTCCGGCACCTGATGTGGGCACCGATGAAAACAACATGGCCTGGATGATGGATACATATTCAGTGAATGCTGGTTTCTCTGTTCCTGGCGTAGTGACCGGCAAGCCGATCGTGCTTGGCGGATCGCTTGGTCGCACATCTGCAACTGGCGATGGTGTCGCAATCGCAACTCGTGAAGCGCTTCGTGCCCGAGGCATTGATATCCATGGTGCAACTGTTGCAATCCAGGGCTTCGGAAAAGTTGGTTACTGGGCAGCAGTCGCGCTGGAAAGCATGGGCATGAAGGTAGTTGCTGTTTCAGATGTGAATGGTGGCGTCACTGGATTCCCATCCGTCTCGCAATTGTGGGCTCACTACACAGCCAACAAGAACCTGAATATGCCAGGCACTGATGCAATCACAAACGAGGAATTACTTCACTTAGATGTTGATGTATTAATCCCAGCGGCACTTGCAGATTCGATTACCGGAAAAACAGCTACTGGCGTAAAAGCGCGCATCGTTGTCGAGGGCGCAAACGGACCCACAACACCAGCTGGCGATGCGATTCTGCAGGAAAAAGAAACGCTGGTTGTGCCCGATATTTTGGCAAACAGCGGTGGCGTAATTGTTTCGTACTTTGAATGGGTGCAGGACAAGCAAAACTATTTCTGGACCGCAGAAGAAGTTAAGAACAACTTGTCCGACATCATGATGCGCGCGCTCAAAGAAGTTGAAGAGACCGCGAAGGACCGCTCCGTGACCTGGCGTCAATCCGCGCTAATGATTGGCGTGGGCCGAGTCGCCGAGGCGCATCGCCTCCGCGGGCTCTATCCGTGATGCTGGGTTAGTTCACCCGCGGGTCTAGACTTGGGGTATGAAGCAGGGGATTGTCTGGGTTTTGGGGCTCGCTCTGCTCGCAACGTTCACCCCCGGAATTGTCGAAGTCGTTAATGCTGGAACCACCACACAGTCATTTAGCTACACCGGAGCGACGCAAACTTGGAGTGTTCCGAGCGGTGTGACGACATTGACTTACACAGTTATTGGTGCCGCTGGCGGTGGAAACTTTGGCGGTCATGGCGAATCGATGACCGGCTCGCTTTCTGTAACTCCAGGACAAACTTTGTATTTCAATGTTGGGCAACGCGGCCAAGCCGCCTCTAACAGTTTTGCGTTAAACAGAGCGTTTAATGGCGGAGGAAGTTCAGGATATTTTTCAACAGGCGGCGGCGGAGCAAGTGACATCCGAACCGGAACCGATACCTCGACGCAACTAATCGTGGCTGGTGGTGGTGGTGGTGCATACAACATCACTAGTCAAGGTGGAAATGGTGGCTACCCAAACGGTACCGCTGGTGCAAATGGCGGCAACAACGGTGAAATTGGTGGTGGTGGTGGAACACAAAGCGCCGGTGGTACTGCTGGTGTCGGCTCCGCTGGCTATAGCTATGTTCCGGGACTGCCCGGTGGCCGCGGATATGGTGGAGACGTAGATTCCCAAAGCGCTATCGCGGGTGGCGGTGGAGGTGGTGGATATTACGGCGGCGGTTCAGGCGGTGCAGGTTCTTGGGCAACTGGTGGTGGTGGTGGATCAAGTTGGTACAACTCAAGTTATGCAACGTTGGCAAGTTATTCTTATCAGGCCACACTTTCAGACGGTTCAATCAATGTGACTTACACAGTTAAAACATATCCAACCATGACCCTCGGCCTTGCTGGTGGTGGCGTTAACGCCACATATCGCACAACAATTCAACTTCAAGCAACGGTTGCAGCCGCCGGTTTTGTTCGGTTTTACTATCAAGGAAAAACGATTGGAACATGCCAACATGTAGCGGTTTCGGGATCCACCGCAACGTGTAACTGGAAACCCGCGATTCACGGCGTGGTTTTAGTAACCGCAAATTTCACGCCGGCTGACTCATCGAGTTACTACCCCGTTAGCGCAGGACCGTTATATGTAAGCACGGTAGCAAGAGCAACAACACGCTAAGTAATTTGTTTAAAACTAGAACATACATCGACGCTGAATAACCTTTGCCGATTAGGAAACTAAGTGGTTAAATGAGAGCTGCGACCCCGCTTTAAGGGATCGCAGCTCTGTCCTTTAAGGCGTGAACCTAGGACTCCTGCTCGTTAGGCGCTTTGTTTTTGCAAGGCGCCTTTCGCAATTCAATAACCTTAGTAACAAGATTAATTAGCGCGATAAGCACTACTGAAATAAATCTCAATAGATCCTTCGATTACCCCTCCCTTCTCGCTGTATCAATATTCCAGCCCGATGGCTGGAAAGCTGGAGAGCCTTCATCTCATCTCTGTAAAGAGACAATGTGGAATATTGATTGCTACGAGAAGTTGGACCTTCGAAAAGTAGTACTGCCTCGACCTTAAAACATTTCATCATCCACAGTCGTCACGCTAAGTAATCGGCACTGTCGCTAATTGAGTCAACCTGTCATAATCAAAACTGCCGCTTGGAAGGAGTTGCTGCATGTGCAGTCCAGTCATCAAAATCGACTACGTCGCTAAGGCCGCGTATATATCTTTGAATAAGCATTCAATTGCTCAAACAATCGAGTTGACACCGCAGCTATTTGTAGATCTCGATGGCGCGAACTACCTTGTTGGAATTGAATATCTATCCCTCGAAGAGAAGTTTCCTCTTGAGAACAAAGCGTTGCGAAATATCGTAATCACGAACGAGTGCCACGAAGCAATCAAAACCTTCGAAAGTTCTCGCTCGAACTAAAGACCTAGCGCCTTCTTGCCCAGCTCGATTGTTGCTGACTTCGCAATCGCGTCACTGACGCCATGTTCGCGAACTATCCTGGTGTGGGCAGAATCCATTGTTAAGGTGCTGCCGGCCAGAGAGCCATTAGAAACCAGCGTCGCAACTCCCCCAGATACGTTCACATCGAGATCGCCAATCTTGTAGCGGCCATCTTTGCCGCCCGCAGCGGACATCGCATCGGTAACCAAAATAATTCGATCCGCGGCAAGCTTGAGTATCAAATCCATCGCTGATTTATTGACGTGGGTGCCATCGAGAATGATTTCAAAATAGATATCAGGATTGACCAGCAACGCATTTGTAATCGTCGCTTCACGATGATCAAGCGCAGGCAGGCCATTAAACATGTGAGTCACCACAGTCGCACCCGCTTCGATGCCGGCAACCGCCTCGTCAAATGTCGCATCGCTATGGCCGACAGCGGCGGTCACTCCGATAGAACGAAGGTAGGAAATAGTCTCGAGCGCACCAGGAAGTTCTGGCGCAATCGTAAGCATCTTGATATGTCCGTTGCCGACTTCAAGCAATTCTTTAATTTCGTCGAGCTTGGGTGCGCGCAGCAGCGCTGGGTCATGTGCGCCGCACTTGGCGTGCGAAAGATATGGACCTTCAAGGTGAATTCCCGCGAGTGCACCACTCTCCACAAACGGAATCAGATTCTTAATCTGTTGCTTTAGTGCTTCAAGTGGCTCTGTAACAAGTGATGCAATCTGCGTTGTGGTGCCGTGTGATTTGTGGGTGTCGATCGCAATCTGAATATGCTCTGGGTTGGAATCGCTAAAGCTATAACCACCACCACCGTGGCAATGAATATCCGTAAACCCGGTAGTCATCGACTATCCCTGAGCCAACGCGTCGAACGCCATGATTGCACAGCCAATTGTCCCAGCACTCGGGCCGTAATGCGCAACCTTCAATAATGGGCGTCGCTGAAAGGTCAGCCGCTTATCCAGCACACGCTCAAGCGGATCTATCAAAAGCGCGCCCGCGCCTGCCAATCCGCCGCCGAAAATAATTGCCTCGGGCGCCAAAATCGTAATCAAGTCTTCAACCGCGACCGCCAAATAATGCATCGCACTCTCCCAGACCGCGCGAGCGTTCATATCTGTGCCAATCGATTTCGCAATTTCCGCTGCGCTTTTCTTGCTTCCCGCATTCCGTTCGTATTCGCGTTCAATCGCCGCCGCTGAAGCAACCGCTTCTAGGCATCCGGTCAATCCACATACGCAATCAATATCTGCGCCGATATTCATGTGGCCGATTTCGCCCGCGAAACCATCGACCGCGCGAATCGCGCCATCCACGATCAACGCCGCTGCAATACCCGTGCCGATTGGTATAAAAATTGAGTTCCTAAAACCAGCAGCCGCCCCCGAACGCATCTCTGCCAACGCTCCACAGCGCACGTCATGACCATAAACGACTGGGTGCTTAGTCTTCGCTTGCAATAACGAACGAATCTCTAAATCTTTCCATCCTAAGTTGCCAGCCCATCGCGCGATACCACGCACTTCATCGATAGTGCCGGGAGTATCAAAACCAATGGCGCTGACTGGGCCTGATTTCTCTAGCTCGGCGACAATCGAAAGTATCGCATCAACCGTTGCGCTTCCACTTACATCGTCCTTCGGAGTTGGCGCAGTTGCCGTTGCAAGGATCGCGAATTTTTCATCGACCAACGCAGCCTTTATGGAAGTACCACCAATATCAATGGCAGCTACGTTTTTCATAGCCCCAGCTTAATTCAGGTGGTTACTTAATTGAGAATGATTGAACGAGCAAGATTGCGCGGATAATCTGGATTCATTCCACGCACGCGAGCTAATTCGATTGCGACGCGTTGCGCCTTAATCAAATGCGCCATTGGATCCAGCTTGCTGGACTCAAACGTTGCGCCGGTCGCCTTGATATCGCGGACTAAATCCGCCTCAATCTCACCGAACGCCCATACGGCACGCCCTGGTTGAGAGATAGAGAGTGGACCGTGGCGATAATCCATCGCTGGATACGCCTCGGCCCAGAATTGCGCAGCTTCGCGCGCCTTCAGTGCCGCCTCGGAGGCGAGTCCCACGGTCCATCCTGTCCCTAGATAAGTAATCTCATCCATCTGTGGCAGGTCGCCCAAATCTTCGGCGAGCGCCTTCTCGGCATCCAATGCCAACGCGGCTAAATCCAAACCAAACTGCGTGCGCAACAATCCCAGCGCGGCTGTCGCCCAACGGGTCTGCACAACCGATTCCTCATCAGCGATATCCAAGATGATCGACTCATCCGCAAACTGAGTTACAGGTGAACCAGCGACCGCCGAAATAACGACAGTAGGAACCTTGCCCTTCACCTTTTCGAGAAGTTGAACGGTCTCGGTCGTGGTGCCACTTCGGGTGATCGCGACCAACCGGTCATAAGAGCGGGTATAGATAAATTCGGATGCCGTGAAGTAATGGGACTCACCGTGGCCATTTGCCTCGCGCAAGGTGGCGTAACACTGGGACATAAACCAGGAGCTACCGCAGCCCACAACCGCCACTTTTTCACCCTTTTTTGGCAGGAGGTGGCTGACGCTGGGAGCAAAAGCGGCAGTCTGGCGCCAAATATCTGGCTGGCTGGCGATCTCACGGTCGGCGTGGAATTCGCCAGGAAGTGTGCTCATGTCCGCACGCTAAGCCCCCACACCCCCCAAAGTCAAGAATTTCTGCGTTATTTTGTCGTTATAAGACTGTAACAATCAAAAACGCGCAAAAGTCTTGACTTAGCGGCGGAAAGGTAGTGGAGTGTGCCTACAGATCGAGCTCGCCATCTCTTTCCGAGAGAACGGTTCGACCCGACTCAGGTAAAGGACGTAATACATGAAGAAGTTCACACGCGTATCCGCTATCGCGGCATCGCTTGCCCTCGGAACATCCATGGCAATTGGCGTCACTGCATCACATGCAGCGGGCACCACATTGACCATGATTGCTGCTGACTATCCTGGTGATGGTTCAACACAGCAAGCTCAATGGACAGACTTTGCAACACGTTTCCACGCTGATAACCCAGATATCACCGTTAACGTGACCGTAAAGAGCTGGAACGATATCGATCAGTACGTCGCGACTCAGATCGCTGCTGGTAAGACTCCAGATGTTGTAAACAAGGGTGACTACTCAGCTCCTGCAGCTGCTGGTCTTCTCTACCCAGCATCACAGATGGTCTCAGCATCAACACTCGCTGACATCCTTCCAACATTCTTGAACAACTCGAAGTACAACGGAACCGTTTACGCGCTTCCTGACTTGGCTTCAGCTCGTGCGTTGTTCTACAACAAGGATCTCTTGACCAAGGCTGGCATCACAACATTGCCTACTACATGGGCCCAGCTCACCACCGTTCTTGGCACTATCCACCGCAAGCTTCCTGGCGTTTACGGATATGCACTCCCACTTGGACCTGAAGAGGCACAAGCAGAGTTCAACATCTGGGCCGGCGGCAATGGTGGTCAGTACTACGACTACGCAACAAGCAAGTGGGTTCTTAACTCAGCAGCTAACGTTGCGACAGCTACTTATCTCAAGAGCCTCGTTTCAAAGGGCTACACCGAGCCAAACCCAGATAAGTGCGACCGCACTGCTTGCGCACAAGCTTTGTTCGCAGCAGGCAAGGCTGTATTCATCAACGGTTCTGTGTTCCTTGGTTCATGGTTGAAGGCAAATGGCGGAGCGAAGATCAACTTCGGTACCGGTTCATTCGTTTCTAACACCGGCCACAAGGCTGTAACACTTGGTGTTCAGGATTACTTCACTGCCTACAAGGCAAACGGAAACCAAGCTGCAATTCAGAAGTGGATGGACTTCATCTTCCAGCCAGCTAACTACGCTAAGTTCCTTGTTGCTGCAGGCGGATTCATTCCTGCAACCAAGTCAGCTGGCGCAAAGGCTGCTTCTGATCCTGCACTTGCTCCATTCATCAAGTTGCTTCCAAACGCAGTCTTCTACCCAGGAGATATCGCTTCTTGGAACGCTGTGAAGGGCCAGATTCAGCAAGGAATTGGACAAGCTGTAACAGGCAATCCAAATTCAGTGTTGAACAGCCTTCAGACCCAAGCCGCAGCAGCTAAGTAATTAGAGCTGCGCACCAGTAAGTAAGTAAATAATGGGGGTCCGCAACGATGCGAACCCCCATTATTCTTTTCATGCTTGTTAAGAGAGGTTGATATCCATGAGCGTCGCGACAACAGCGGTTGCTACAAAGCCGTTGCGCAAGCGCTTTAACGCCGGCGCACTACCGTGGATTGGCCCTGCCATTGCGGTCATTGTGTTGATGGTTCTCTACCCCGCTTACACAATGATCAAGACCTCGTTTATGAATATTGACGAGACCGGAACATCACACGGTTTCACTGGTCTATCGAATTACCGCACTCTCTTTCACAATCCCAATTTGGTCCCCGTGCTCGAGCGCACTCTTATCTGGACCGTCTCCGTTGTTTTCTTCACCGTCATAATTTCGCTCCCCGTGGCCCAGGTATTGCACGCAAAGTTCGCTGGCCGCCGTCTTGTTCGCTACGCCTTGATTGTTCCGTGGGCAGCATCCGTCGTGATGACGTCCACCTCGTGGCTCTGGATCCTCAATGGCTATTACGGAGTTCTCAATCGCATCATGCTCAGCCTTGGTCTGATTAAAGATCAGGTTCAATTCCTCGGCAGCCCCACCCAATCATTTGCCTGGTTGATTCTGGTCGCGGTCTTCGTCTCAGTTCCCTTTACTACCTACGTAATCCTCGCTGGTCTTACAACAGTGGGCGAAGACATCATGGAGGCTTCGACTGTTGATGGTGCATCTGGCTGGCAGCGTTACAAGCACATCACCTTCCCGCTTTTGCGTCCAGCGCTCTTGATCAGCATGGTGATCAACTTAATTAACGTCTTTAACTCGTTCCCGATTATTTGGGTCATGACGACCGGCGGTCCTGGTTATTCCACAGATACCACCACAACTCTTGCTTACAAGATCACCTTCCGCAGCGCGGATATTGGTCAGTCGGCATCTATGGCCACGATTAACTTCGCAATTATTTTGGTCTTCATCGCGCTCTTCTTGAAGGTCTCACGTTGGAAGGAGAACGACTAATGTCCAACGCACTCGTTAGTACCAAGAAGCGCTTCACGGGCCGCAAGGTCTCACTCATGATTTCCGGCTGGACGATTGGGCTCATTTTCCTCGCACCGTATATCGAAATGTTGATCACATCCGTTAAGTCCAAGGCTGAGATTCTCGCAATCCCAACCACGTATGCACCACAACATTGGACCTGGTCAAACTACGTCACCATCTGGAAGCAGCTTCCGCTCGCGCAATATCTGCGCACCAGCATCGTCGTATCGCTATCGGCCACGCTCTTGGTGCTGTTGATTGCTGTGCCCGCCGCGTATTACGTGGGCCGCAACAAGTTCCGCGGGCGCACCGCATTTCTCTTCTTAGTTCTCGTCACACAGATGTTCTCCCCCACGTCGCTGATTATCGGAATTTTCCGTGAAGTCATTCGCTTCCATTTGGTCGATACCTGGTTAGCGCTGATCTTGATTTACGCTGCCTTCAACTTGGCCTTCTCTATCTGGATCCTCTCCTCGTTCTTTGCCAGCATCCCGATTGAGATTGAAGAAGCCGCGTGGATTGATGGTGCGTCTCGCATTCAGGCGCTGCGTCGCGTTATCTTGCCGGTGGCGTTGCCTGGACTGATCACCGCCTTTATCTTTACCTTTATCTCGGCTTGGAATGAATTCGTGATCGCATTGACTATCGAAAGCTCACCAACGCACCAGCCCATCACCGTGGGACTGGAATCGTTGATTGGTCAGTATCAAGTCCAGTGGCAGTACCTCTTTGCTGGATCGCTGATTGCGATTGTTCCCGTCGTTATTCTCTTTGCGCTGATTGAAAAATGGCTTGTTAGCGGTTTGACCGCCGGCAGTGTTAAGTAAATTCGAATCGGTTAATTCCCCACTCGCATGAATAGACAGAGCCGACTCAACGCCATTCTCGAACTGCTCGTTGTTAACGGCAGTCTCGAAGTCGATGAGGCAGCAGCCGCGCTCGACGTTTCAGTCGCGACCGTCCGACGAGACTTCGACACATTGGCAGAACAACAGTTGCTCAACCGAACCCACGGTGGAGCGGTGGCGACGGGCGGCTCTTTTAAGTTGCCGCTGACATACAAGATCGCAAACGAAGACGAGGCGAAGAAGCGAATTGCTGCGGTCGCTGCATCCATGGTCTCGCGCTATCAAGTCGTCGGATTGAACGGCGGAACAACGACAACCGAGGTCGCCCGAGTTCTCGCCACATCATCAGAATTTGCACCTGGCGAAGTCGGCGATCCGCCTTCACTGACGGTTGTTACTAATGCGCTCAATATCGCGACCGAGTTAACCGTTCGCCATCAAATCAAGATTGTTGTCACGGGTGGCGTTGCTCGCCCACGTTCCTACGAACTCACTGGCCCATATGCCGAGCAAGCGCTGAATGATGTCGTTATTGATATTGCCTTTGTGGGCGTTGAAGGCCTTAATCCCAATATTGGTGCGACCGCACGTCACGAGGATGAGGCCCGCGTTAACCAACAGATTGCATCGCGCGCATCGCAAGTGGTTATCGTGACCGATTCATCGAAGTTTGAGAAGAGCGCTTTTGCAATGATTCGCACACCGGAACAGATTGACACCATCATCACCGATGACGGCATCTCGAAAGAAGCTATTAAGATTCTCAAGAACAAAGGGGTCAAAATTGTCATCGCTTGATTTGGTAAAAGCCGCAGATTCATCCGGTACTGGTGTTGGCGCCTTCAATGTTATTTTGCTTGAACACGCTGAAGCCATCATCGCGGGCGCAGAACAGGCGGGGCTCCCTACGATTTTACAGATCAGCCAGAATGCAGTGGCGTATCACGGCGCACTGAAGCCGATTTCGGTTGCTACGATTGCGGCTGCGGAAGCCTCCACAGTAAAGCTTTCGGTGCACTTAGACCACGCTGAAGATACCGAGCTGATTCGCCAAGCACTTGACTTTGGATATGACAGCATCATGTATGACGGTTCAAAGCTGGACTTCGCAAATAACGTTGCTACATCCAAGAAAATGGCTGAGCTAGCGCATTCATACAACGCAACGATTGAAGTCGAGCTCGGTGAAATCGGCGGCAAGGATGGCGTTCACGCGCCTGGCGTCCGCACTGACCCACAAGAGGCGAAGTCGTTCGTCGAGGATACTGGTGTTGATTTACTAGCGGTTGCGGTTGGTTCATCGCACGCCATGACCAGTCGCGATGCGCAGCTCGATTTTGGCCTCATCAAAGCACTCCACGCGATCATTCCAGTGCCATTGGTTTTGCATGGCTCATCCGGCGTTAGCGATCCCGACCTACAAACCGCTATTCGCTCCGGCATGCGAAAGATCAACATTGCTACTCATCTCAACCATGTCTTCACCGACGCCGTTCGCTCGGTTATTGATGGTGACCCCAAGCTCGTTGATCCACGCAAATACATCGGCAAGGCACGTGGCGAGGTCGCATGCGAGGTTGCGCGGTTGTTGACGCTACTTAGCCTTAAATAACTCTCGCGCATTCTCCTTATCGCTGGTTAACTCAGGGCATGGATAAGCACTCGCTCACGCTCTCTGATGGCCGCACTCTCGAAGTAGTAACCGCGGGCACTCCCCAATCTTCTGCTGTTGTTTTTCACCATGGCACACCAGGTGCGTGGAAGACCTGGGAAAGCTGGTTGCCAGAGGTAGCGAACCAAGGTGGGTTTGCGATTGCCTTTTCTCGCGCTGGCTATGGATTAAGCGATCGACATGATGGGCGTACTGTCATCAGTAACTCACAAGATACCGCCGCCATTCTTAAACACTTCGGAGTCTCTAGTTTTGTTTCTATCGGTTGGTCCGGCGGCGGACCACACTGCCTCGCCGACACCACTCTGGCCCAAAACAAAGCTGCAATCAGCATTGCGGGCGTTGGTGCATTTGGCGCATCTGATCTTGATTTCCTTGCCGGTATG
>Ga0208253_1000745_pt1 | contig 12299 bp, 26 predicted proteins | sample CryBogCBE10Oct08_FD_184573 | JGI IMG/M metagenome (GOLD analysis project Ga0208253, IMG submission 184573) | Freshwater microbial communities from Crystal Bog, Wisconsin, USA - CBE10Oct08 (SPAdes) | ecosystem: Environmental > Aquatic > Freshwater > Lake | place: Crystal Bog, Wisconsin, USA...
GCTTTAGTATATACTATCCTAGTATTAATAGTTACTGGATTCACAGCAATCCTATGTAATAGCTATCCTGATACTGCTATATGGCTAGTTGTTAAAATACTCAAACTAATCCTACTTGGAATAGTAGTAGTATTTGTGTACGGAGTTATTTGGGTAGCCTTGAAGGAAAGAGCAAGTGAAAACAGTAAAGGCTCGGAAACTAAGGAAGAAGCGAAAGAGTATTCATACTTTACACCTGAAAAAAAGAAAGAGCTTCTATTGCAGCAGGCTAAGGAAGAACTAGATTATCCATTTAGAAATAATATGCCTAAAGCACCCTATATCCCTCCTCCTGCAAAACCAAGTACCCAAGACATGAAGATAACTCTCTCCTACTACCCAGGATTCTATAAGGTAGAGGAGAATCTATCAGGTACTCCCATATTTACAGGAACAAGAACTCAATGTGAAGAGTATATAGAAAAGCATACAAGTAGTAATATCAGTATAGCTAATTACGAAGAGTACCTAAAAGAGCAATACAAACAAAATAAAGATATATGAAACTAAGTAAAATAATATCAATAGGGGTACTAATAGTATTCTTTATAGGACTCTATCTAGTAGATAAAGCCGTAGATACCCTAAATAAACAATGGCAAAAGAAAAAAGGCTATGACAAGTGAATACCTAAACAACCTAATAAAAGAAGTCCCCCTAAAGACAAAGATCCAAGTTGGGGTACTACATCATCTAATGGATCTATTTGTGGAGACAGGCTTAAGAGAGGATAAGGAATGGGATCATATGGATAAGAATGATGAATGGCTAATGGGAGTACTTGCTACCTATGCAAGGGGTATAACAAACGGAGTAATGAAAGAGATAGATAATACTAAACAATAAAAAGAAAGGCAAGAAGCCCCGTAAAAATAAGAATAAACTCTATCATACCTAAAAAGTATCGATACTGCTAAACACCTATAGATCTAAGGTATAGATGATAGGAGAGGTGCCTAACAAAAATTATAGTGTATATAAGAAATAAGATATAGCATAGAGAAAATAGGGGGAGGGAGAGGAAGGGTAAGGAAGGCCAGGAGGGTCAATTTTTTTTGATCCGCTCCGACCTTTTTTTCAAACCAGCAAATTTATATATGAACCCGCATTCTATCAGGGTTTTATCAATGTGGGGCAACAACTATTTATTAGGGACCCACCGGAAGTCGGTGAAAGGGGGATGCTAATTACGTAGGATGCAATCGGACTGTATCCAGGGACCCCCCAGGGAAATTAAAAATAAAACATTATGCCATCTTCAAAAGGATATTCAGTATTCGAGATTACAAATACCAAGAATGGTAGAAAACATTTTTTGGTTACTTCAACCTACACGAAGGAGAATGTCCTGAGTGGTATTAGATCCTACATCGATTCGAAATCAGTGAAGGGGGGAGCAAAGGCTATGGCACAGGATATTGCAAACTCCGGAAAGGATTACCATGAGCACTTTACAGTAAAGGAGCAGGGGACAGGTATGTCTAAGGAAGCAGCTGAGAAAAGAAGAGCAGAGCTGGTAACTAAGGCAGGGGAGGTATACAACCAGGAGATACAGGTATCATAGTCCCGTAGGATGCAATCGGATTGCATTTAATATATGCCGAACTCTCTGTGTCTCAACAGTTTATTTCAGAACGAGTGTGGCTCAGAAGCTCACACCAGCGCTTACCAACCAAAAGTTTAGGAGAGGATCCCACACATAATAGATTTTTATAATTCATATATCAAAAGGATTTAAACCTAAAGGTACTATCTTTTTTACATACAGGCAAATTTATGCCAGGAAAAAATAAAAAAAAAGATCCTAAAAAAGTTGGTCCGGGTTAGGATCTTTCGTACCTTCACTATAAAATCCTGCCAGGCAGGGTGGTTCACATAGGCACAGCCTACCTCTGATCTCTCCGGTACTCCCGTCTCCAGGTAACCGCCCGTCTCATTTGACAGCCTAAAGATACGACTTTCTACATACTAGGCAACAGTTTGATCATATATTTTTATATTATTTTTGATGACCAAACCCAAGTGGATTTCGATGAACAGGGATTATTTCTCTACCAATCTAGGTCCGAAGAATTACAAAGTAGAAATTTAGATATCAACAGGATCTAAAAGGCCCTGGAATTTAGATATTATTCCATTATACCACTTACTCACATACTCTTCCCAAGGTAGCTCCCCAACATCCACTCTCTCTTGGTCCTTAGCCATATTAAGAGGCATGCCAGCAATGAAGCTATCATTCCACTGAAAGTTAACATGGCAGTCAGGGTAGACTTTTTCAAACATATCGTGAAACTTACCCATCTGTTCAAAGCTAAAGTCCTCAGTGATTACTTGATTATCTCTGATAACCTGGCCTGTTAAGGCATTCTTGATTCTTACGTTTACTTGCATCATGATTGATTAATTTAGGACCTAAAGATACCATACTTATACATCCCAGGCAACAGTTACCCAAAAAAAAAATAAAAAAAAATATTTTGCCAAACTGTTGCTAGATCGGTTTAGCGGTCGTAATTTTACTTTCTAAACGGGAGACACCCTTACAACTGTAATCAAAGTTATGAACACAATTAACACTATTAGCTTAGAAGAATTAAAGTCAGCAATGCCTCAGGCCTTTGTATCTGCTCCTTCAGAGAGAGTATCTAAGAAGTACAGCTTCATTCCTACCTCTGTTATATTAGAGGACTTGGATAAGCTTGGATGGAAGATTCGCTCTATTACGAATCCTCGCTACAAGAAGGCTGCTAATCAGCTTCACGGTAAGCACTTGGTTCGTTTGTTTCACCCTGACATCCATATCACTAAGGGCGATGATAAGAACTTCGTTGAGATTGCTTTGTACAACTCAAGCAATGGTTTGAGTAAGTTTAAGATGGAAGTTGGTATCTTCCGCTTTATTTGCGAGAATGGAATGGTTGTTAAGTCTGAAGACTTTGGTAGCATTAATATGCGTCATGCAGGCTACAGCTTTGAAAACTTGAAGGTGAGCATCGATGAGATGATTGCTAAGTTGCCTGAGCTTGCAGGAGTAATCAATAACTTCTCAACACGCATTTTAACTGACACTGAGATGACTCAGCTAGCTCAGAAGGCTTACGACTTAAGAGGTGGTGGTAGAGTAGCTACTGCTGAGGAGCTTGCAGCTATCTTGGATGTACGTAGAGCAGGTGATGAAGGCAATAGTCTTTGGAATGTATTCAACAGGATTCAGGAATCAGTAATTCGTGGAGGTCAAATGTTTGTAGATGCAAGAGGCCGAGTAAGAACTCAGAAGGCCATCCGCAATATTGACAAGGACTTGAAGATGAATCAGGAGCTTTGGCAGCTTGCAGAAAGTTTTGCACAATAGTTGCTAATATGAGAAGGATCCGCGAGAGCGGGTCTTTCTTTTTTTTATTTGGTAGTTTGAAAAAAATGTGGTATCTTTGTATTACCATTTGGTTTTTCCAGGGGTAGGTTCACCTATGAACAACGTACCTCTGATCCCTCCGGTGTCTGTTGCCCGCCCTTGCTTCTTTAGCTGGCCTAAAGGTACTCCAAGTAATGCAGGCTAGCAACTTTTTTTTATTTTTATTTTTTTTAAGTAGCTGTTGCTAGGATGAATAACTCATTGTATCTTTAGGTCCTAAATTAAATAATATGCCAAAAACAATTCAATCAAAAAGAGACCCTCTTACTAAGAAAGAGGTAAAAACTTACGAGCACAACAAGAAAGTTGCAAAGACCATTCGTGAAGACATCAAGCTAGGCATTCCAGGTTTTGATTATTGCAAAATATTCACCGAAGCTAGGTCAGATGGCAAATGTCGAACCAAGTTTTGGTTAGTGAATGCTGACAATCGTAAAAAAGCTTTAAAGCATTTGAAAAAGCATTGGAATGTGTGGTATGTTTCATTTCACGAAATTAATCCACCTAACCCAACTTGCTTTGGAAATTATGGCTCAGGTATTTCAATTACAGTGAGTAGGAATAAGAAATAGTCAATAATAAAGTTGGGGGGATGAAATATTCTCCCTATCTTTACAATCTAAAAACAATCATATGAGTAAGTATTCTGAAAAATTAAAGCAAGCTATTAAGGTAGGAGATACTGTATCAGTACCTGCAGATCTAGGTTATACTAAATCTTCGAGTAAAGAACGAATTACTGGAGTGGTTGATTCTATATCAGATGATCGAGAGCATATAAGTATTAATATGTTACAGGGGGTAGATAAGGGAAAAGTGGTTTTATACAATATTCAATGGGTAAAGTTGGAACTAAAGAAATAAAGTAGTATCTTTACAATCTCAATCACAATCATGAACTTAGATAGCAAGGAAGAATACTTGAAGGAAAGAACATTGTTATGTAGGTTGCCAATTCCAAAATTAAAAAAATTAGTTGGTGAGCTGCATAAATTAAGGTATGAAGAGAATGATATCGAATCAGAAGCTTACTACCGATTAGCTTCATCAGTATTAATTAGCAGAACAAGTACAGGGAGTAGATTAATATTCCATATGAAAAAATTTATTTGCGTTGCGTTATTAATATTAGTATGTTTAACGTATAACATTTTTAATTAAAACAAGCAGTTATGGCATTCAAGCATTTAAACCCAGTTTACAAGATTGTGGCATTCACAGAAGCAAAGCGTCGTGGTGATATTAATCGTATCGCTGCAGAGACAGGCTATACTCAGGCAATGGTTTCAATGACCCTACGTGGCAAGAGAAACAATGAGAGTATTGTCAATAAGGCTTATCGCATTGTGAAGGACCGCCAAACGAACTTACAGTTGCTTTCAGCAGCTTTGTAGTTTCATACTTTGATTTTGATTTTTAGACTAGCCCTGCCTTTCTAGGTGGGGCTTTTTATTTTAAAAATAATTGAGAAAACTGTTGCCTGGTATGAAATACTTTGGTATCTTTAGGTCCTAAATTAATCAATTATGGCAACATTACTAGAGAGAGCAAAACCACAGTTATTAAAAGCTATTGCACACTTAAAGGACAAGTATCCAAGCCTAGGTGCTGATGCAGAAAAGCAGCTAACAGAGAACTTCTTTATTGATGACTTAAGATGGGGAACTTGGGTAGACATTCGTGGTGCTTATGCACGGACTACAGGAGGGTATGTAGATAGTCCCTACGAATTATTTATCTAAAAAAAAAGTTGGTACCCTGGCCTAGCTGGGGTATCTTTACTTTCTAAATCAAATAATATGAAACTCAGTAAGTTAAAGAAAAAATTAAAAGACAACTTCAATCTAGAAAGCAGTGATTGGTTAAGAGAAGTTGATGAACGTGAGACAGCTAAGGAATTACTATACCTATTTCAAGACTATGGCTATACATTTGAAGAAGCTATTGATAATCTACTAATGTTTTTAATTGAAGAATAAAGTTGCTAGCAATCAAAAAAGTCGTATCTTTACAAAGTCAAAAATAAACAATCAATCAAAAAATCAAAGTCATGAAAAAACAAGAAACTATTGAGTTGTTAAAATTACAACTCCCAGGATTCTACTCAGTAGAACAAGTAATTAGCCTTATTGAAAGTATTGAAGAGCCTAAAGCTGCTCCTAGTATTTCAGCAGAAACTGTTGTAGAATTAGTTGCTAAGTTAGAAAGAAAAGTTAGCCAAACAATCAACAACATGAGCAATGAAGATGCAGTTGATTATGATTCAGCAGAATTTGATATTCATCATGGTAATGAGCTTTGCTTATTAGAAGTTAATTTTAACGGTGACCATATTGCTGATGAAGTTAACACAACTATTCAGGATGTCATCCATGATTTCTTCTCACCTGAAGAAGAAAATGAAAGTGTAGATTGATGATTGATTATAGGTTGGGGGGTGATGAACATTTGAGCCCCCCTTTTTTAAAAATTAACAATGGAAGCATTATCACTAACTTTTATGGCTGTAATCTTAATAGCTACAGTCTTAAGATCAAACGAAGAGAAATGAATATAGCATACACAGTAACCCCACCACAACAGCCTACTGAACAAGAATGGATGAGAGAGTTTAAAGTAGGCATCCAAGCTCCTAAGTTTGATAACAGAGCCATGGATATGAATAATCAATATGATTACAGCAGTAAAGGCTTTCTAGACATAGTAGAGAGGCTGTTGTATAGTAATTAACTAATTTGTACCTTTAGGTCCTAAAATAAAGCAATCATGAAAAAGAAAATTGAGTACCAAGTATCCTTTGATGTTGAAAGTGAAATCGAGTTCTTAGAACTAATAGACGAAACTACAGCAATGTTCTCCATCTACAGAAGTTTCCCTGAAGGAATTTTTGATGGAGAAGAGGATGAGGCCCAAGCTATATGGAGCAATGGTGAGGTAATGATTGAAGGCTATGGCACTGACCCTAATGAGCAAGAAAAGGAAGTTATTACTGAGATGATGAAAGAGCTGCAGGAGAAAGGAGCATTTATGAAGGAAGGTTAATAAATAAAGTTGGTAGTTTGAAATATAACTACTATCTTTACATCCTAATCAAAAATCAAAATTATGGCAAACATGAGTTATTGTAGGTTTGAAAATACTTACAGAGATTTAGCAGACTGTTATACTAACATGGAGGGTGAGTTAAGTGTAAGTGAGCATAAGTATAGAGAGAGACTGATTGAATTGTGTAAGGATATTGTTGATGCTTATGATGGTGTAGAGTTTGAAGTTGAAGAAGAAAATGATTAAAAAAAGTTGAAGGAACTGTTGCTAGAATGGTTCCTTCTTCTTATCTTTAGGTCCTAAACAATCAAATATATGAATTACTCAGAAACAACAGTATCACACTTAAGACAACTACTTGATGAGAGAGTAGTAAGATTCCAATTCAAAAAGTTGGATGGTAGTCTTAGAGAAGCTCTAGGAACTAGACAAGAGTTATTAATTCCAAAAGCTGAAGCTCCAAAGTACATAGATGACATTTCTAAAAAGTCAGTAGTGTATTGGGACTTAGAGGAACAAGCTTTTAGAAGTTTCTCAGTAGGAGCTGAAGTAGCTACTTTGTAAAAAACATTTGGTGGGGGACTAAAAATCCCCTACCTTTACTTTCTAAATTAATCAATCATGTTAGAAACACTTATCCTATTTGCAGTTTACTGTTTAGTATTAACTTTAGTATTTAAATCAAAAAAAATTTGCTAGTCTAGTCTAGCAGTAGTATCTTTAGCCTATTAAATAATCAATCAAAAATCAAAGTTATGTTCATTTTCTTCATTATCCAAGTAATCTTATTTGCTATCTTTGGAATAGCAGTAGCTAGTTTTGTAACAATCTTAGTAGTAGAGAAGACTAAGAAAAGTAGTAGTGTAGTTGAAGTTAGTGATGAAGTAGATTATTTAAATTGGTTAGGAATAAACTAATTTAAAAAAAGATTGGGGGACTGTTGCTAGAACGGTCCCCTCTTTGTATCTTTAGGTCCTAAACAATCATAGTTATGAACAATGCACATAAAGAAGTCCCTTCCCCATCCATAGAGAAGATGGCAGAAAAGATAGTTTATGAAGTTGATTTTGGAAGTGAATCCTATGGTAAGGTAGTGGAGCTTCATGACGGTACATTTCAAGCCTATGAGATACCTTTATTTGGTGGAGAGTGGATTATAGTTGGTCATCCAAGTAAACCATTTAAAACTAAAGAAGAAGCAATACAATGTCTTAATTCACTTACTTAAAAACAAAACCGTAGACAGGGTTATCTGAATAACAAAACACATGAGTACATTTATTGAAAGACTACTACAAGAAGAAACAGAACTGAATGAGAAGATTTCTAAGTTAGAAAAATTCGCTGAATCAGAAGGATGGAACACAATTGATAGAGAGCAGAGAGGATTGTTGCTTATCCAACTAAAAGCAATGAGAACTTATGCTGAGATACTTAATATCAGATTAATTGATATTAATGAAAAGGCGGCAGCAAATCCACAAGTATCAGCTTAACCAATCAAAGCACACTATCTAATAATGGGTAGTGTGCTTACTAAAGTATTATTATGAAACCATTTAAAGAAATAATAACAGAAATAGAATCTAATGTTGAAAAGCCATTTATAACCGCAACATTTGGTGATAATTGGAAAGAACACGCTATAAAGAATTACCCACTAGAAATAATAGTTGATATAGCTTGGAAAAATGGCAGGAAAGCTATACTACTTGAAAGGGCATTGAAAGATTATACCAATGAACCATTTTTTGTTGAACAAGCAAAATTTGCTAAAGATATAACTTCAAAATATAGTTATCCCGAAGAACTTAAAGAAGGATTTAAACCATGTCCTAATCACCCTGATGTACTTACAAGTCAATGTGGAATATGTAATGGTACTTTCCCTAAACTAGAACAACCAAAGACAGAAGAAGTAGAAAGAGGATGGACTATAACTGATGCTAAAGAACAACCTACTTCCCCATCCATAGAGAAGATGGCAGAACTTAAAAAAGAGTTTCTATATGAAAGACATTATTACTCTGGTAAGGAAACATTGTGGGAGTTTATAGAGAAGGTTTTTCAAGAAGGCTACAAAGCTAACAACCACTTGGATGAATTAGAGAAGTGGGTGAGAGAAGAACGTTATCATTATGGTACTGATATTAATTCACAAGAATTGCTTAATAAAATTTACCAACTAAAAACAAATAAAGTTGCTAGTCTGCTTATCCCTTAGTATCTTTAGGTCCTAAACAATCATAGTTATGAAATCAAGAAATCAAGTCATCAAATTACTAGAAACAAAGTACCCTAGGATGTTCCTCAAGACATCTGAGGATTTCAATGGAGCTGAAGGAGGTATCTGGACTGGTGGAGAGGATCATCTCCCAGCTAAGGATGGCCATAGCCTATTTGACTACTATGCAGAAGACTATGCTAGGTATGACATAGGAGTGCATAAAGAGATAGGGGAGCTACTAGAGAAGCAAGGCTGGTATGCTGAGTGGTATGATGCAGGGACTGTGATGCTATGGCCTGAATAAAAAAAGTTGGCTCATGTGGGTTCAGGTGGGAGCACCTGAGCTCATGTGCGCTCATGTGAGAGCAGTATGAACCCAACGTGATTACAGCTGATCCCGCGCTATTAGCGGGTTTGAGGGGTTGTGATTGGTGTTACTCTCTCCCAAAATTTTTCAATAACCAATAAAATATATATTAAATGGTAGAAGCAATGAGTTTTGTAGGAGCCTTCATAGTAGGCTACAGTTTTGGAACTATAGTTTTGGATCGTTATTTATCAAAGCGCAAGTAACCCCGCAGTAAAAATTTTTGTAAATTAAAAAATGTATATATGAGTAAAGAGTTTGACAGCTTTTTAAGGGAAGTAGAAAAATGGAATAATTATTGGGAAACAGCCCCTCAAGAAGAAATAGAAAAGGATGCTGCCGAAATTAATAAACAAATCCCAGTACCCGACCCAGATTGGTTAATGGATGAAAACGACTATCCTCTTTTAGAGGGTACTCTTAATCTAACTAGAAGTCCGCTAGACATCCTAATAGAATATGTGAGAGTTAGATATGGGAATAATCAATCGTTTGATAACCTAGTTACCAGCTTAAAGATAAAAGAAGCTAAGCAGATAACCAGTGCCTACGACCTAGGGTATTTTGACGGATTACACGAAGCATCAAATAAATAAAATATGAAAAAGTACGTATTATTATCAGCACTAGCATTAGCAGTATTGAGTTGTAATCCCCCAGTCAGAGAAAAACTTTCTACTAAAGTAGTAAGGTCAGATGACGATGACATAGTAAATACTATGGTAATTGACGGATGTGAGTATATCACATGGCGAAGATGGGAGGGGGGATATAACTCCTATAGCAGTGGGATTGTGCATAAAGGAAATTGTAAAAATCATAAACATGAATAAGTATCATTTAGACGTTATTACCGGTGTAGAGATAAAGACCGGTTCTCTAACAGGAAGATCATGGGGTGGAACCAAAAGTTACGTGATTGAAGCAACCAATTCTGACCCCCTCTTCAAATGATTACCCAGCGTCTCTCTCTGAGACAGCTTGGGAGGATGTGAATTATTACGGGGATCCTAATGCAGATTACTCTGTGTCTCCCTTAGAATTCATGCTCAATGAATGGAATACACAGAAGAAATATTAAACACTAAATTTACCCGGTTAAAATCGTTTTACTATGACTTTTAAATTTGATATCGAACAGTTCGTTTGGAATAGGAATAGAAATACTTTTTTTGTAGACGCTTGGCATTTACTCCCAATGAATGAGGGGTATAATGGGAATATGGATATTGAGATTACTAAGGAGCAATTTTACATCCATAATTTTAAAACAGGTGGGTTCCGTCGGTTTACTTTTCTAAAAGAAGTGGATGATGGTGCTGAGTGGTTGTTTATAAGTGGGGATGGTATTTTGTGTCAAATCTGTGTAGTTAATTCTATTTATCCTTATGAAACGTATTAAGGAGGATATGGTTGCGGGACCCTATAACCCGGATCGCAGACTATCATTCGGAGATGAAATCGAGGCTGAGTTAGGAAAAAGGTTACAAAATGGACAATTGTCGCCTGTGATTTACAATAAGGCACTGGATTATATGCGGAGAATAGAGGGTCAACTGACCCGTATATATAGGGCGGAACGCCACGGGCTTGCTAGCGCTGTTGCATTTCTTATTAACAAGTGTCGTTAGATATTTATTAGCATGATAAAATTAATAGATTTATTAAAGGAGGGAGCTCTACAGCTTACTCCTGACGAAAGAAGTCAAGTAGAAAAGTTAATTCCTATAGCTATTAAAGTAATATCCGGAAAACAGATTGAACCAAAGCAGTCTATTTCTATAGGAAATATTCAGTATAAATCAGCTGATGGGACCCCAGCAACAGTTAAGGTGTTAGTAGGAAACGATCCTGAGTCCCCAAATTCTGATGGATATTTTCAAACAAACGATCCGAATAATCCTACTGATAATATCATTTTTATACAACAAACGCCGTTTCGTCCATATTTTGGCATATTTAGTAAAGTTTATAGTGCTGTATTAGGTGATAAAAATATGGGAATAGAAAAGTTAAGAAAAGTACTTAAGCATGAATTAATACATGCTAAGGACCCTGCATTGAATCAGCATTATTTAAAAGAACCTTACAATTCTGATGATAATAGTTCGTACTATAAATCATGGGCTGAGTTTCAAACCATGACAGGTCAATTTTTTGAATCAATTACTACAGGGGTAGATAGAGCTTTAGAAAGAGGTAGAGGTATTAAATTTATAGAGGATGCATTAAATAATATATTAAATTTCTACGCAGGTAAAACTACAAGTCTACAGCAAGATACTGTAGATTTTATACAAGATACAGGACAGAGAAATGGGTTTCAAAAGATGATGCAGAATGTTACACAAATAGTATATGGTACTACTGAACCAGGAGGATACTCTTTAGGTGATTATATAACATTCATAAGTGCAATTAAAAAATATCATTCAGAGGCATATAATGAATTCTTAAAGGATTTGTACAAAACTATTGATGGAGCAAAGGATAAATTGAAGTCAATATCGGGAAATTCTCAAGTTAAACCTAAGCAGTCAGCTGCATTAAAAGAGCCGGAAGGTAGAAGACGCATCGATACAACAAATGCATCAGATGGCGATACAATTAAACCAACCTACAAGGAAGTTAAACGATTCCAAAAGATCGCAGGTATAGTCAAAGAGGATGATGTTCAAACAGATCCTGTGGCAGATAAAGATGCAGAACAGGGCTTGAAGCAAGTCTTAGCAATTATGCAATCAGGCATTTCAAACTTACAACCTTCTCCAAAGGATGGTCAACTAAATGAATCTCTCTTTGCGTTAGCTGCAGCTGCTCCAGGCTTACTACAACTAATAGGCAAGGGAGTTAATAACATTTCTTCTCTGTTTCAAAAAGATAAAAAGAGTGGTACAGTAGTAGGAAACGCTCTTGCTCATTGGGGGGAAAGTCTTGAAGATGCATACCTCAAGGTAATATCAGAAGGACTTAAAAAACTATTTCCTTCAACTTACGGAAATCAAAATATTAAAGATGAAAGATCAGCTCTTTACGATACCTCTCGTCAATTGTATATGGTTGTTTTAATGGCAACTGCTATAGAAAGTGGATTAGAAACATCTGAAGCTGGTGAATGGTTATCAAAAATATTTTATGGAGCTCACACTGTTACTGATATAGCGGATGTAACAAAGCTTGCACGTCAGGTAGCAGCTGCTTAAATT
>Ga0208253_1000747_pt1 | contig 12275 bp, 9 predicted proteins | sample CryBogCBE10Oct08_FD_184573 | JGI IMG/M metagenome (GOLD analysis project Ga0208253, IMG submission 184573) | Freshwater microbial communities from Crystal Bog, Wisconsin, USA - CBE10Oct08 (SPAdes) | ecosystem: Environmental > Aquatic > Freshwater > Lake | place: Crystal Bog, Wisconsin, USA...
ATATGGGGGCTACAGGACAAGGTGGTCCTATAGGTGGGGGACATCAGAATATTACTCCAGTTCCTAGAGGAACACCCGTAACATCTCCTTATGGACAACGTGGTGGAGGTAAGAAGACTAAAGGTTTCCACCATGGTCTTGATTTTGGTGCAAAGCTAGGAACTAAAGTTTATGCACATGATGCCGGTGTTGTAACAATTGTTGGCAACGGTGGTGGTTATGGTAACTATATTGAAATTGACCATGGCTCATATAGAACCCGCTATGCTCACTTAAAGCAGATCTCAGTATCAAGAGGTCAAAAAGTTTCTGGTGGAACAGTTATTGGTCTATCCGGTAATACAGGTAATTCAACTGGTCCACACCTTCACTTTGAAGTTCTTGTTAACGGTAAGAAAGTTAATCCAGCACCTTATCTACAGGGAGCTACATCAGGAACTCCTGGATCAAAGACAACAACTCCTACGGGATCTGGACTATCTAGCCAAGACATAAATTCTCTTCTTAGCAGCCTTGCCTCTACACCTGGCAGCACATCTATGGATAATATGTTTGGGCAAAATGCTGGACATAACTTGGGTGATGGAAGGTCACTATCCTTTATTAAGGGAAAGACCTCTGTTACTGCAGGAACTATTCTTGGGACAGGTACCCAGCAAGAATGGGCTAAGACTCTTCTTACAAAGCTAGGAAAGCCTGTAACAAAAGATAATATTACAGCTCTTACAACTTGGGCTGCTTGGGAAGGTGGCCAGTGGCATAACTCTGCACACTACAACCCACTTAATACTACCCAAGGTGAAAAGGGCGCAACTAACATGAACCCTGAAGGTGTTAAGTCCTACACCAGCTGGGATCAAGGTTACCAAGCAACGATCCAGACCTTAAATAACGGACGATATAAGAATATTCTTGCTGCGCTTACTGCAGGCAACAATACTGCAGCAGTACTTACTGCGGTAGACCAGTCGCCTTGGGGAACACACATCCCAGGTTACGGTGGACCTACTGGAGATTTAGGAACAGCTTCTATTGCCTCTAGACTACCTACCGGTGTTGGTGGACCTTCTGTGGTAACCTCTTCTGCTCATGGTGGAGCAGTAGTGGTAAACCTAAATATGAAGGTACAGATTGCTCAATCAAGCGTGGCTGAAGCTAAGAGGTTAGTAAATATGGTTGGTCAAGAGTTAAAGAACAGCGCAGTACTTAAGAGCCTTGGAGGAGCTATCTAATGGCTACTACATTTTCCTACGGGTATACAGTACAAACCTATGTGGACTGGAAGCAGTCTGCTACTACAGATCCTTTGGCTGTAAGCCTAGGAGGCGCAACCTTTGACCCATCAATCTATCCTGATCTAATTCAGATACAGGCTGAACCAACAGTTGCTCAATTAGCTTCTAATACTGTTACAAAGTTTGAGGTTCAAACAAACTTTACCGTACATTTCTTAGTTCGTGTTTACCAGATTAAAAATGTTAATGGAACTAAAACCTACTACTGGATGACAGGTAATGATGTAGGTACAGGTCTAAATATGGATTTTGGGTCAAACTCTTCCTACTTTAATACTGGTGGAAGCTCTACCTATATTGGAGCTCATACAAATAAAGGCTCAAGTAACATAGTTAGCAGCCCATCAACTGGTGCAGTTTATTGGTTTAGCACTCAGCTTTTAAAACCTAATACAGCATTGACTAACTACATCACCATGAAGTGTAACTTCAATCCAAACGACTTTAGTGGAAGTTACGGGGGAGATCAAAGCACAACTCCTGTAACAACTCTTACAGCACTTGGTACTGCTCCAATTATTACAGTAGGGGCTTCAGTACCTATCCCAGCATACCCTACAGGTTTTACTACATACATTCAATCAACTAACGAATGGAAAACTGCCGGAAACGGTGGTGGTGGTGGATCTCTTAGTGTTGTGTTTGATAAATGTCAAAAGCAATGGTTTGCTTTATTTATTGGATCAACTACTTATGATCAAAAAACTGGGGCAGGAACTTACAATTGGGCTACCTATACAGCTTCTGTAAGCGGAGATCAATATCACTATAAGTACTTTAGTGGGCCATATCTTAATGTTAAACAGAATGATACAAAAGGCATTACAGATGCTAAAACAAAAATGCACAATATTATCCTTGCTGATTGTCAAGGACAACACACAGGAAAAGTTCCTTCTCCTACAGGACCTTCAAATGCAAATCTACCTGCAAATGTAAATACTTCTAACTTGCCTTCTGCTAGATATAATCCTCCTCCACACGTATTTAGTAGAAATATGCCATATACCTCTAGCGTATTTAGTGGCACGTATAATAGAGATCTTCAGATACTTGATAGAGGTGGGGCGTATAAAGCCTTAACTCAATACGTTTCTAGTAATCAAGGAAAGATATTCCAAGACCCTCAGGGTGCTGCTGCTCTAAATACTAACCCAGATAATATTAAGAACTTGGCTGTTGGTAAAGGTCAGACTGTTCCTCAATGGGGCTTTAGATTTATGTATAACCCAACTACTTTTTCCTACAGCACTGCTGCCAGTAACAACGTAGATTGGACTCTTGGTTCTTCAGATCCTTCTACACTGTTGCAGGGTAATCAGTCTGTAACCTTTGAGATATATCTCAACCGCATTATTGATCTTTCATATTTAAAAGATTATCCACAAGGTGGAAGTGCTCTTGCTGGGGCATACTCAACCGCAGGTGGACTCTCAGAAGAACATGTTCAAGGCCTTCTACACCGTGGAACTGAATACGACGTTGAGTTCTTGTACCGTGTACTTAACGGAGACCCACGTAAGAATGCTTTACTCCTTGATGAAAGCTATCGTGGTTCTGGTGTTACTGCTGATTTTGGATATACTACCGGTATGCCTTGCTGGCTTCAGCTAAACGATAACTTAAGATATTATGGGTCTGTGGCTAATCTTACAGTTAACCATATGATCTTTGATCTTCGTATGGTTCCCGTACTCAGCGTTGTAAACATTACCTTTAGTAGGTACCCTGCTATTTGGAATAGTGGAAACACAACAGGCGGTAATAAGACCGTATCTGAAAGCGCATTTATTAATGCCGTTAAGGGCGCAACTGCTTCGACAGGAAAGAAATAATGATTGAGCGTGTATCTAGATACTATGATGGTCCTTTAGGACAGACACCTAATAAGTACACAGGTAACTATGAGATCTCTGTTTACAGGGCTTTTCCTACATCTAAAACAGTTAACTATCTAACCTATTCTTGGAAAGATGGCGATAGCCTTTCAAACTTAGCGGCTACTTACTGTGGTGGTTCTAAGTATTGGTGGGAAATTATGGATATTAATCCTGAAATCGCTGACCCATTTTCTATACTACCTGGAACAATTATAAGAGTACCTTATGGCAACTAATACTTTTAATCAGGATAGTTCAGCACAGCAGAACTTTGTATGGCATTCCGATGCTGCCAATAGTTCTTTTTTTGTTACCTTTCCTAAGTCCCCTGATATGGAACTGCTTCTTATTGGAGCTGAGCTGTACCAAGATATTGAACAACATGACCGTCTAGTATTACATTTTAAGGGCAAGCCCCTACTTAAAAGGGGAGCTATCGTATCTAATGACCCAGTAGTTTTTTCTTTTAGTTCAGGTAAACTTACCTCTACTTGGCATGGATATGTAAACCATGTCAGCCAAGACAATACGCATCAAGGTGGAAATACAGACATAGTATGTGTTGGAGCATCCGCTATTCTTAAAGATACTGCTCAAAAAGTCTATAAAAATATGACCTTTGATCAAGCAGTAATTGCGGCTGGTAAGTCAAAAGGTTTTGAAGTAATTACACAAAAGCATAGCCGTGTGAAGGACACCATTTCCCATACCGGTGAAAGCTATTGGCAATGGTTTATTCGTTTAGCTAAAGTAAGTGGCTTTGCCTTTTTAGTTGAAAACACAACTATTTTCTTTGTTTCTAAAGATAAGATCTTTCAGAATAAAAAGAATAGTGCCCCATACTTTAACTATATAGATAGTGAAGTCACTGGCGTAACCCCAAGAGAACTACGCATGACAGGCACTATTTTGTCATTCCAGCCTATGATCTCTGATCAGTCTCCTGAACTTGGGGTACGTGTTGACCGGGTAATTTCTGGTACCGATAAACAAACCGGTAAGCTCATTAAATCTAAACATCCTCATAAGGGACCTCAACCAACTAACCCTGGCATTGTAATTCCTAATGAAAGCTATTTTAAAAAATGAACAACTTTTCTAACAATACTCCTAAGTCAACTCCAAAGGCTACGTATCAAAAACACCATGTCTATGAGGTATCTACCAATCTTACTGAGTCTAAGTTAATTGCTCAAAACTATGCTGACGCACATCGCTACCAGCATAGGGCTGAAGTGCTGCTTGTAGGTAATGCGGATCTTCGTCCATACGATCCTATCTACTTAGACGGATTGCCTAATGGTCTTTCAGGTTACTGGACTGTGATATCTATCCAGCATATTTTTGGTGGTGTGCCTGCCAACTACACTATGAAGGTTGAAGTAGGCACAGATATTATTGGAGATGTTAATCCTAACGCTGCAAAGAATTCACAGGTTAGGGATATTCAAAGCGATCTTGCAGGCCAGTCATTAACCTCTTCTGGTGCCCAGCTTTCTCAGTATTCGCTATCTCCCAATGCTAATAGTTTAGACCCAGTAACAAGCGCAAGCGAGCCTACAGCCATTGTTTCTTCTTCTCCAGTTGGGGTGCCAGCAATCTCAGGTACAAGCAAGGCTCCTGCACCAAATTTGAAAAATGTAAAAAGAACTGTACAATGGGTCTCTAAAAGTAATGGAAAGGTTCTTCGATGAGCTTGCCTAAAGACACAGAGTATGGACTTGATCCTCAGGGACGCCATAGGTTTTACGGAATCTACTCAGCAGTTGTTACTAGCATCTCCGACCCTTTAAATAGGTATAGGATTCAAGTACAGATCCCACAAATTTACGGGACAGAAACAACTAGTTGGATTCCTGCCTGTGTTCCTATGACCCACCTATCTTCTCAGGTTGCCCCAACACTAACGACTACACCAGTTACTGTAACATCTGGTACTGGTCCGTCTTATCCTTCTGGAACACATACCCACCAAGTTACTATTCCAGCACTAACTATTACCCCTAAAACTACCCCGGTTCTACCCGTTCTTCCTAAGGTAGGTTCAAATATTTGGGTAATGTTTCAAGCTGGGGATCCTGAATACCCTGTATGGATTGGAGTACAGCCATGAGTCTTAGCATCAACTATCCTTATACCCTGGATACTTCGGGGGTTGTAGGGTCTACAAGTAACTCTCCTAAGATATACTTAGATAGAGTTTTAACACTTCTATCTACAAGTGTTGGTCAGAGGCCTATGCTTCCTACCTACGGCGTAGACTGGAGTAAGGCTTTGTTTGAGAATGACAATGAGGCACAACCGGCAATTTCTGCAGCCATCAGGTCAGCTATTGCTACTTGGATACCAGAAGTAACAGTTAACGCCGTATTGTTTGGGGTAAACTCAGGACAGGGTGTTGAGTATGTAACTCTAGAAGTAACTCTTCCAGATGATACTGTAACAAGTGTAACTGTTAATACTAACTTACTTAACTACAACGGAACGATTGCGGGATAACCATGCAGATTGACTATACCTCTAGAGACTTTGCGTCATTAAAAAATGACCTAATTACTTTGATTGGTCAGAGGACTAATACTTCATGGAATCCTACAGACTACTCAGATCTAGGCAACGTACTTATTGAGGCTTTTGCATATATGGGTGACGTTATGTCTCACTATCTGGATCGTATTGCTAATGAGACAAGCATTGATACGGCCGTTCAGTCATCTACTCTTCTTAGCTTAGCTGGGTTACATGACTACCATGTATCTGGTCCTACCCCTGCTGTTGTAAATGTAACTTTTATTAACAACACTTCTAATCCAATTGATATTCCTGTAGGAACCCAGGTCATGGCCCCACTATCTTTTGGCCCTTACTCTCAGGTCTACTTTGAAGTAACTTCGGGAGCAACAGCTGTGGCTGGGGGAGCAACAATTACGCTTGCTGCTCAAGAAGGAAAGACAGTTAATACTGACCGCCCAGACCTTATTGATCCTACCTACAACAAGCCTCTTCCTGCAAATCTAGGAACATCCTCTGGTCTAGAGAACCAGCTATTTTCTATTATTGATTTAGGAGTAGTTGATTTGTCTATCAATGTATACGTTGGACAGGGCGTTGCTTTTACTACCTGGACTTATGTAGATAACTTACTTGAGTGGGGACCAACAGATACAGTATTTACTACAGCACGCAATGCAGATGGCTCAGTAGACATTGTATTTGGTGATAATGTTAATGGCTATATTCCACCTTCAGGACAAATTATTAGCTGTCTTTATAAGTCAAGTGTAGGGGCTGCAGGAAACATTAATTCAGGCGCAATTAACTCATTGACCTTTGTTCCTGGAAATTTAGACCCACAGGTTACAACTTACTTTACAGTAACAAATGCTGGTCCGGCTACTGGCGGTACTGATGGGGACGATGCTACTCAGATTAAGAAAAAGATTAAAGCTGCTCTAGCAGCTCAGGGCAGAGCCGTTACTTTACCTGACTATGCTAACCTAGCATTAACAGTTCCAGGTGTAGGTAAGGCCAGCGCTATGGCAAGCGTATACTCATCTGTTCGTTTATACATCCAACCTATGAATGATAATAGTGCTGCCCCTGGATTCCCACAAGCTACTATTGCGTCTGTTAGTACTACAGGATCTGCAGTAACTTACTACACTCTTTATGCTCACCAGTTCTCAACCGGAGATACTGTAGTTATTACAGGTATGAATCCTTCTGGCTATAACACAACCGGCTCAGTAATTACCGGAGTTACTACCACAGCCCCATTTAGCTTTACAATTGCTAATACAACTACAGCCTCTCTTATTTCTGGAGGCTATGCAATTGACCAAACAGTAACTCCTGCTTGGACAACCCTTCAAACAAATGTATCTAGTGCTTTAACTGGTAATACTTTAGTTGGATCAACCACAACAATTCTTCCACCACAGTACGTACCAATCTATATTTCTGCTTCTTTAAACGTATCTTCTGCATACAAAAACTCAGATATTAAGCTAGCAGCCTATGAAGCAATGCTTGGTACAGGCGGCATGTTTAGCTATGATAATAACGTCTTTGGAGAAACTATTGCTTTATCTGCAGTCACCTCAACTTTGCAGGGAATCAACGGAGTAATATCAGCTAACGTAACTATTCTTAATACTACTGGTGCATCAAGTGCGGCAACAGTTATTCTTACTGCAAATCAGATTCCATATTTGACAACAGCTAACCTAAACGTAACAGTATCAGGCGGAATGTAAGGGACAATAGATGGCAACGTACGGCCAAAGCTTATATGATAGTGGATTTAAATATGGTGAAGCTTCACCTAACGCTGTCTACTATAATGCCCAACTAAAAGCTCAAGCTTCTGATTATGGAACTGTTAAGCTAAGTTGGGGACAGATTACTCCTGTACCTACTGACCCATCCCCTATTGCTTGGATGCTTGTAAAAAGCTACAAAGGTGTGGTAGATAATCCTTACGATGGAATTATTCTTGCTGGACAGCTATATACTGCTGGTTTTACAACTAGCTATACAGATATTAATCTTGGAACATCTGACGTAGAAACAGCATACTCTATCTGGTTATATAACGGCGTTAACTGGATTTTCTGTGGATCTGATTATGCAATGATTGTAGGAAATAAAGATACCCTTACTACGGTAAGTCGTTGGATTCCTAGAGCATGGACTAACCCACAAAACGGTGTAGGGGATGCTACCGGAGAAGTGGATAGCAACGACTTTACCAAAATGTTGGCTGCATTATCATTTCAATATGATTTATTTAGAAGTGAAACTATGCTTCTTGGAAACGTATTTAATCACTCCCTAACCCCTAACCAAATTACAAAGGCTAGGATGGGAGACTATAGCTTTGATTATGAACCTGCTTTGGGCGATACCTATCACCGTTCGCTTTCAGCTGCAGGATTTTTAATTCAAAAGTATAAAGGTACACCTTCAGGCCTTACTATCTATGCCGGCGCATTGACGCATCTTACAAGCAAGGTAGTAATTGGCAGCAACCTTATGCTTGACTATAACGACTCTTCATTTGAAGAAGGTATTGGTCGTTGGACTTCAGGAAATGGTGGAACATCTAGCATAACTCAGCATCTTTATGCTAATGCTGTAACTGAATTTGGTTTTAGTGTTACACCACCAACTCCTTGGATTACAGACCCATTATTTAAACCTCGTTCATTAGGGTTTGGTTATCATGTGTTTACTGGTGGCGCTGACACTATATATTTACCTAAAGCTTTAAGCTCTATTACAGGATATTCTGATCCTCTAGATGTAATTAACTATGGGATACCTATTAAACCTAACACTAGATATCTTTTTTCTGCTTGGGTACGGGGTTTAACTGGGTTTGTTTCTCCATCAGCAGTATCAACAAATATTATTTGGTATGATAAAAACGGTAAATTTATTTCATACGGTACTACAAGCGGAACCACATATGTTTATGCAAATAGTACTTCTTGGTTAGAAACAACTAGTCAATCTGATTCAGGAAGAAATGGAAGACTATCCCCATCTAATGCTGCCTATGCAGGAATTGCTATAAGTGGTTCTTATATAGGTTCATATACAGGACAGACATGCGGCTACGCTATTGATATGTGTCAGCTTGCTGAGTACCAAAATAGTCTTGAGTTTGAAGATGCACGTCGTATTCGCCTTTATCTAAAGGGACAGCGTGAAAACCTTCTTCCTAATCCAAGCTTTGAAAACGGCGTAGGAGGTTGGATTGCCTCCCCTAATGCATCGTTTGCTCAAGACCCTACTGTTTACAATACAGGTCTTTGGGATGGTAACTCTCTTGGTGAATTGACTATTCAATCGGGCACAGGTGCTTGGGTATCTTCTCCTTGGTTTGCAGTAACTCCTGGACAAAACTATACTTTTAGCGCATACGTAAGCTCTGAGTATCCTAGTGCTGGACGTGCGTACCTTCAGATTGAATACTCAAATCGTGAGACAACCGCACTTCAAACACAGATTCTTTCAGACTCAAATGGTCAGTATTACGATCCAACTATTTATAGTGCAAAATCTACGTATGCAACTTTAGTTGCTACAGACCGACTAGATACAAACGGTAATCCTATTGTAGATACTGCTGTACCACAATACTCTCAAGGTACTGGACCTGGAACATACAATGGCTACCCAATTCAGTATGTACCTGTTCTTCAACGCCTATCTGTTTCAGCTATTGCTCCAGATCAACAAAAAGATTCAGGTCAACCTTTGGCTAAAGTATCTATTGTATTTCCAGATATGACTGGTAATGGAATGACGGCGTGGATGGATGGACTATTGTTTGAAAGTTCTCCATCATTAAATACATACTTTTCTGGGGCGGGTGCCCCAGCACCTGCTGACCCTATTAATAACTACTTTATTAGTAGCAACGACACAACGTGGGAATATAAAAATATTGTTAATTATATTCAAAACCCATCATTTGAGTCGGATACCACTACTTGGACAGCAGCTACAGGAACAACTCTTACAAGAGATGCTGGTCCAGAACCTTCAGCAATTCGTCTTACTAATCCAGATGGAACATACCAAAATCCTCCAACAGGAATTGTTCCTACAACCTATGGACCAGCCTATGGAAGCTATATGGGCAAGGTCTCCTACCCTGCTGTAAATATCACAGCTATTAGTTCTACAGGAACTGCTGTAACTTATCGTTACTCAGGAACTTCTCAGGTATTTGCAGTAGGACAGTCTGTAGCTATTTGGGGAAATATGGTTGGATCAACACCAACCTATAACACCACAACTCCTACTGGATGGACTGGAGCAACAATTACTTCTGTTGCTACTGTAACTTCTGGTTCTGTATATTCATTTACTATTGCTAGCACTGCTACAGGAACTGCTACTGTTTTTGGTCAAGCTCAAGTAAATGGCGCATCTATCAGTACTACTGTATATCTTTCAGCCCCAGCTATCGGTGGTGAAGACTTTGTAGTACACGCACAGGTTAGAGCAGCTGAAGGCACATACACTATTGGTACATCTGGAAACGGATTAACAACCAGCAATAGCATGGAAGTTTATCAACACGATCAGTATCAGTGGATTCGTATTTGGAACGTACGTCAACTACAGCCTGGTGAAACATCATTTACTGTAACAATCTCTATTGCGCTTCCACCACAGTTTTATCCTACAGGTGGTCCTGGATATACAATTGCTACAACGTCGTACTTTAATATTGATGGTATACAGGCAGAATATGGGAACACCCCTAGCGGATATCTAGATGCAAACAACTCTAACTATGTTGTGACTTCAATGCCTAACCCAGGAAACACTAATACAAATATGTGGGTAGGACAAGTCCCATCTATCTACGGTGGTAAGAGTAGCTGGTTTAACAATCTATTTGTAAAGCAATCTCGTCTTACAAATACTTTGGGAACTTATATGCCTCAAGGAAGTACATGGGCTATCAAGATTGGTTACCCTACAGATCCGATTCCAGAACTAACAACTTCATTGTTACCTGCTGCTTCTTTTGAATCTAATTTAGGAACATGGTCGGGAACATCTGCAACACTTGCCCGTACTGTTTCTCGTGGAGCATTGTTTGGTGATAACGTCAGTCATGGATCCGCATACTGCACAGTTACTTCCACTGCTTCAGGAACATACGGAATTACATCGGCTCATGTCCCTGTAGTTCCAGGTGAAGGGTACTATGCTTCCGTAGCTATTCGTCCTACATCCGCATCGGTTGGAACATACACACTTACTGTTAACTTCTATGATGCTAATAACAACTTGATCCCTGCAACAGTAGGTACAAGAACAGTTACAGCATCCGTAACCCAAACAAATCGTTGGGCATATTTAGCTAACACATTCTCCTCAGCAACAACTCTAAATGTGGCTTATGCTATCTACACAGTAACTTGTACTCCAACTACGCCAAGCATTGGTCAAAGCTTCGGAATTGACAGGTGCGTTTTCCGCCAGTAGAATTGTTTCTATGGGCACAATACTAATAACAAGCATGGCTACGGCCTGTTTAATAACCGCATTTGAGGGGCTCTTACGGCCTATGGGAAAATGGCGGGGGTTAGCAGGCTTGCTTCTTAGTGGCCTATTCTGCTATAACCTAAACACTAGATGGTCATATATGGCTGTCTATACTTTGGCATCCACTTTTGGAGGCTTAACATTTTCAGTATTAGTTGAACAGCTTTTTGCTGGAACAACTATGCGTTTCTCTCGTGGTTTGCCAAACAGGGTGGAGAGACGCTAGTATAGTAATTAGGAGGGTTACAATGCTAAAACCTATTATCAATCCAAAACTATCTCTGCGGGCACGATCTCTTTTCTATTACTTTATAGAGAAAGGCCGAATCATGTCCGCCGATGAGCTCTGGGCTAGTAAAGAATTTCCAGAGGGTCGTGACGCAATCCTTAACGCCTTGAATGAGCTAAAGGATCTCAACTACATCAAAGCCATCCGTACTAACGTCAACGGCAAGTGGCAGCACAACCTAAAGTTCACCGAGTCTGCTACCAAAATGTTGGCAGAATCACGGGAAAAATCCGCACCCTGGATTTCAGGGCATATGTATAGCTCTACAACTACTAGTGATATATCTACTAGTACTAATATAGATAATAATCCTAACGGATTATTATCTATAGGGGCACAGCCCCAAAAGGAGGAAGTCGTGGTTTGGAAAGAAGAAGAGGAAGATGTAGTCGGAGCAGTCGGAAAGATTGACGACCGCCAGGCTAGGCTTAACGCTAAGTACAAGAAGCCAGTAAAGGCTCAGCGTAACAGCCGTGACCGAATCAATACTCCAGAGGAACTCTGGTCTACCAACGATTTGGTAGCTGAGTTCTATGACCTATCCCACAAGATCGCTCCAGATATGTCCAGCCAGGTTAACAGCAAGTACTTAGCCACTTGGATTAACAAGCACGTTGGCGAGGGAACTGACCGCTATACAATCCTAAAGGCTATGCGGATGTTCTTTGAAGATCCACGTAATCTACACAATGTTGGAAATGGCAGAGCTTTGTGGCAACGCTTCTTTGCCTACTACCC
>Ga0208253_1000748_pt1 | contig 12265 bp, 5 predicted proteins | sample CryBogCBE10Oct08_FD_184573 | JGI IMG/M metagenome (GOLD analysis project Ga0208253, IMG submission 184573) | Freshwater microbial communities from Crystal Bog, Wisconsin, USA - CBE10Oct08 (SPAdes) | ecosystem: Environmental > Aquatic > Freshwater > Lake | place: Crystal Bog, Wisconsin, USA...
AAGGCCTGTAAATGCTGCGGTAGCTTTGTAGAATTGTGCTGCAGCCTTAGCTCTTGATTGGCCTTTAAGTCCACCACCAGCAAAAGCTTGACCTAATACATCAATCTGTTGTGCGAAAGCATTCATGAATGAAACTGTTCTCACTTCAAATTGAGCAGCTTTACTATTACCACGTCTCATAAAGTCAATGATTGCATTTGCTTGGAATAAAGCTTGTGTTTGATTGCCTGTATTCTTTAATACTTCTTCATAAATAACTCTACGTTGTGCATAGTCTGATGCGTCACCAATATGATCTAAGTAAGATAAGATCTTAGATGTAAATTGTTTTTGTTGAACACCCATTTGTAAGTTGAATTCTTTTTCAGCAGTTCTACCTGCAAACTGGAATCCACCGATACCGTAAGATTTTAATGTCTTCACAATCTCATCATTTGGATTAAGTGCTTTAACAAAGCTTGTCATAATCTTACCCCAAACAACGAGTGGGTTTTTAAGACCAGTGACTGCAGCTGCCGTAGGCGCATCTTTAAATACTTGGTATGCTTGGAAGAATGGGTTAGCTGTAATAGATCTACGGAAGAATTGTTGAATGCTACCTAATGCACCATACATAGGCATTTCAATATTCTCCATACCTAACATAGATTGAGCTATGAGTGGATCTTTAATCTCAATGGTAATACGTTGGCCGTTGACCACAATGTTAGTACGGACTGCGCCATCTTTAGTAATCTCATCTTTAGGGAATACTTTGAGTTTACCGTTGGCATCACGAGTGCCATATTCTTTTACAATCTCGTTAGCTGCGTGATTACGGATTGAGTTACGACCCATCATCATGACGTTAGAGATCATGTTATTGACTACGTTATCTACATCTTTATCGACTTCACCTTTGGTAAATTTCTTTTCTTTAGATACATTAGTTAGTGTAGCAACACCTGTGGGAACTGCATGTAATGATTCTGATTCATCTTCGACACGGAACCAAGGCACATAGTCTTTAATACTCTTAAGATTCTCATAACGAGTTTTGTTAAGTAGGCCAGCACGATACATGTTATCTAACATATTGTGGTTGACGGCTGTCCAGTTTGTCATCATTTCTCTTAATTCAGGATGAGCATTTTCTTCATGAATAAATTCATCAATGACATCATCATTAATCAATGGCACTTCTTCAGCTACACGACCATCTTTAGTAAGAACCTTTTGATAGTGTTTATCACCATTAGAATCTTTTACACAGAAAGCATCTGGGATTTTCTTGTATGCTTTAATGATTGCTTCAAAGTCACGTTCAGCATCAGCACGTGCTTTGTCATAGATCTTAATAAGTTTACCAGCTAAAGTTTCTGGATTAGTTTTCATACGTGCATAGTCACCCATATCTAAAATGCCTAGATCATTGAGTTGTTTAGCAAGTAAGTCTGGATTTGTCTTAGCTAACTTAGGTGCATCTGGTATTCCTTCTTTAAGTTGTAATAGCTCACCATGTCTCATTTCAAATTCATTTTGAATAGAACGTGAACGTAATGCATTAAAGTAAGAGTTAATAAGTGTAGCGCCAGGTACTTTACCTAACTTCTTATAAAGTTGGTTTTCTAATACGAATACATTTCTCATTGAATGTCTGTCTGCTACAGCTTTAAACATTTTGGCTGTGCTGTCATAAGTCAATTTACCCATTAACATTACTTGAGACATGATATGGCCTGACTTAATAGCATTTGTTAAAGCTACAGATGATACAGCTTCTCCGTTAGATTTATTAAGCATGCCTTTATATTTACGTACATCAGCTACTTCTAGACCTGCGCCAAAGTGAACATATTTAATACGGAAGTTAGTCAATGCATCACTGACATTACCAATCATCTTAGTCTTGGTTTCTTTAGGCTCAGCTTTCGCTGCCTTGAATGCATCTTTTAATTCATCTCTAGTATCTTTAAGAGCTTCAATAATTGTTTTATCACCATGAGGCTTAGTATCTTTAATACCTAGTTGTTGGAATTTTTCAGTTAATCTTCTTGACTCTTCAGGATTAGTTGGTCGTTCTGATTTCATAGCCTCAGATACACCCTCAGCTTTAACCTGTGGTAAATCTTTATCCATAGCAGTTCTTAATGCATGCATGACGAGATCTTGAATCTCTGCACCATTGATATCTGTAATGAAACCTTTTTTAATTAGGAAAGTCTTAACAGCTTGAACGATACGTTTAATGATGCCATGATCAGGCGCTGTCTCACCAAGCTTAGCTATAACCTCAGATAAGAACTCTTCTTTATTTGTCTTAAATAATTCTTTATAGTGTGGTGTATTAAACGTTTCATCATAAGCACGTTTAACAAGCATATCTTTATTCTTAAGATTCTCTACGGTATCTAGTATTTGTTTATATACTTTCTCACCTAACATACCACGCATACCATAATGCTCACCTACTTCATGTAGGATAACTTCACGGACTTCACCAGCACCAATACGATTAGTTACAATAATAGCTTTACGCTTACCATCTTCTAATACACTTAAAGCTCTAGTATCTGGACCAAAATGTTTTCTTAAGTAGGCAGGGACTTCAGAGATATCACCATAGACATCTACAAGGCCACGTTTAAATAATCCTCTGACACTTGGGCCAAAGTCTCTTAATACACGATCAAAGAAATGTTCTTTATCAATGCCACCAGGAATACCTCGTTCAGATTTTTGTGTGAATAGATCAACTTCAGGTTCTTTCTTGAGAACGTTTTGAATGATATCTGCTGGAGATCTAAGTTCTTTTGTGCCAAACATATCCTCTTTAGGTTGTGTGGCCTCTTGGTGCATATTATCAGCAAGTTCTTTTAACTTAGCTGCAACTTCTCTTGGCTTACGTGGATTGTCTGCAAATAGTTTAAATATATCTCTAGATAATGGATCAACGGTCATATCCATTTGCTTAGCAACTTCAGGAAGCTTGTCACCTTTACGGATAGCATTCACAACCATTTCAGCAGCCTCAGCTACCTGTGGTCTAATATCATAGAGTCCAGCACCTTCTAGTTTAACCATACTAGGTGCAGCCTCTGACATAGATTTCATTGCATTCTTAGCTTCTTCATCAGCAGCTTCATAATGAAGTCTGACTAATTCATCATTACCATAAGCTTTAGAGAATATCGCTGCATTTAATCTATCTTTAGCTTGTTTAGTTGGCAGGCCGTTGACATCCACCATATCCATCTTTTCAGCTTCAGGTAATGAGCCTGCAAAACCACGATATGTTGAAGGATCAATCTCACCAGATGGAGTATATTTAATACCTTCTACATCTAAGTTATGTGCATCTTGTTTAGCTTGCTCAACCACATTAAGTTTACCTGTGGCGGATTCATTGGAGATTTTAGCAATATCAGTTGGAACTTCTGTAGCATAACGAACAAGCATAGGCTTATTCATTTTCTCAATCACTTTAGGATCTATGCCATGAGCTTCATCTACTTTTAATTTATTAACATAATCACCTGTGGTTCCTCGTTCAAAGCCTTCTTGAATACCTGCAGCACGACCATTACCTACCACAGCTCTTAAGCCTTGATAGTCTCTATTGTATTCAGGATTAACTGTGCCATCAGCTTTATTAGATGGAAGGACTTCATCTGCTTCTACCACAGCGTATTGAACTGGAACTTTAGTATCATTAGCAGCAATCGCATGAGACTTTTTACCTAGTTGTTCTTTAGGAATCTCTTTAGGTCCAGTCACAATAGGTGCGCCCATGACCATGCTATTATCTACACCTACTCTTTCATACATAGGATTACCAGCAATCTTATTCATTTGATTGATTGATCCTGGTGTAGCTCTATTACGATTTTGTTCAGCAGGGATTGCAGCGGCCTCAGCTTCTGCTTGTTGTGCTTTGATAGCAGCTTCTTGTTCTGCTTGTAAATCTCTAGCAGCCTTTTCAGCTTTAGCTTGTTTTTCTGCTTCTTGAGCTTGAGCTAATTGCTGTTGTTGAATTTCTTCTGGAGTAGGTTCTGGATTTAAACCTTGTGAAGCACGATTAATTTCTTGTTGAAGCTGAACTTCAGGTGCTGGTTCTTGAGCTGCTGCAGTTGGTTTAGTTGGTTCTTTAGCAATATCTTCTTCATTGAAATGAGATGCATCTAAAGCGCCTTCAATAGGTGCAGATTCAGTAGGTGGGGTTGTAATTGGTGTAGGTTCTTCTGGCTTAACATCTTCAGGCTTAATAGTTTCTTCTTTACCTTTACCTTTGATAGCCTTATAAGTACCAGCGGCCAAATCATGTGCAGCTCTGAATGCTGCAAATTGTGCGCCTGTATTAGCAATCGCTTGTGGGTCTAATTTACCTTCACGAGCTTCAGCTGCAGCCTCTAGTCCAGCACCAGCAGCACCCGTTCTAGCAATACCATAGGCAGTCTTAGCAGCGACACCAGACTTCTCTAATATTGCAGCAAGTTTAGCTGGAGTTGCTTCCCAGAAATAAGGATGAAGTAGTTCAGGATCTTCTAAGATACCACGTGTTAAGGCCTTAGCCATATCAACAGGATGTTCTTTGAGTTGTGTACCGATTGCTTTTAGAGACTCTCCGATAGTAGGAGTAGGTTGACCTTCTTCGCCTGGTTGCTTAGGCATGCCTTCACCAGTAATTAATCTACCAGCAAAACCTTCATGCTTCATTTGTTCCCATGTGGGAATCCAACCATTGTTTTGATCTTCAGCAGGAGCTTCTGCTTTGGGAGTTTCAGTTAAAGGAACGCCTATGCCAAACTTTTGACGTATAGCGTCTTGTGTGGCTGCATTAGCGCCAGTGAAGTTAGTATCTTGAGCAGAATATTTATCGAATATTGCTTGCTTAGTTGCTTCATTGGCGTTTACATAGTTAGGATCTTTTAAGATCTCTTGTAAACTTGGCATTACTATCCTTTGAGTAAGGGATTATTTAAGTCAACTGCACCTGGAGCTTTTTGAGCTACTGGAGCTGCGGGTGTTGCTGGAGCTAAATTATATTGTTGTAAATAAGCTGGATCCATTCTGCTCATAACATTGACTCTAGCCATATTAGTTAATTGATTTGGAGTAATTTCACCACTTAATACTTTAACCATTAAAGCTTTATCAGATCTCAATGTTTGCTCTTCTTGTTGAACTTTAGTAGCAAAATCAGTATTAGCTTTCTCTAGTAACTTAGCTTGATTTAATTGATTTTGTATTTGGTTTTGACCATATACGTTAGCTAGCGTAGCTTCTTTAGATGCTTTCACACCTTCAGCTGAAATACCAGCAGTCAACATTCTATCATAAGCAGCTTCATTTGATTTGTCTTTTTCAATCGCAAGTTTAAGAAGTTCTTGACGATCCTTATCTGTAAGATTCTCTTGAGTAGCCATATAATTAAGCGTATCTTTAGTAGCATTACCAAAGTTTGTTGCTAAGAAAGGACCTGTTTGTGATAATAAATTTGCACCTAACTGAGTGTAAAAGTCAGATTCTTTATTTTTCTCACGATTTGCAATACCACTTTCTAAAGCTTCTCTTTGTTTTTTCTCTGTTGCAGTTTCTTTAACTTGATCTGGTGTTGTTGCATTAATTCTATTAAGCAATACTTCGCTTAACTTATCAAAGTTAGATTGTGCAGAAGCAGTTTTGTTAGTAGGGGCTTTAGCCACAGGTGTTTTTGCTGGGGCTGCTTTAGCTACCTCAGCACTTGTCTTATCTGCTGATAATTGATCTGCAACATCAGCAGCTTTTTGATCATAGTCTGGTGGAGGAACTAATGTTCCGTCAGTTGATGTATCACCACCGCCAACGAATGCTAATAATCCACCACCTGCAGCCTGAACTGTAGGCACCATATTACCTGTGCCAATAGCATCTAACCCTGACCTATTTTGTGGGGCTTGTGCCATTTGTTGTGGGCTAGGCATTTGTAATGGTTGTGCAAATACTTGTTTAGCCTCTGGATTACTTTCTATACGTTGTTGTTCTTGTTGAACTAAAGGACTTACAAGCTTTTTAACTGGACTTAAATAAGGGCTATTTAATTGGTCTTTAGTATACATACTCATAGGAATACCAGCAGCCGCTTTTACTACGCCACCTTCTTTTTGTTTAGTAGATTGACCCATCGCTAATGCACCAAGACCCAATGCTGTACCCAATGGATTTGGAGGTGCTTGATACATTTGTGTAGAGCTTTGTTGCATTGGTAGACCACGTAACATAGAGTTGAGTAGACCCAATTGCATGAATGGATATTGTTGAGCTGTAGCGTAGTTTTGTACAGCTTGATTAATAATATTTTGTTGTTGTGTTTGTTGTTGTTGACCAAATGTGTTTTGTTGGTTTGCAATACCTTGTTGTGCAGCAAGTTGTTGATTGCCAATACCAGCCAATTGATTTGCACCACCCAAGTATCCTTGAAGTCCTGCCATTTGACCTTGCTCACCTTGAAGCCCTAAATTAGCACCAAATTGTTGTGCTTGTTGTGCTTGATTGAATGCATTGGTATAACCTTGACCAATCAATTGATTTTGAGCCAACATTTGATTTTGTGCATTTTGAGAAGCCATAAGAGCTTCACGAGTGCCACCAAAAGCACCTTGTTGTGCAGCATTAGATTGTTCTTGTTGACCAGCAATACCATATTGTTGATTAGCTAATGCTAGTTGTGGGGCTAATGAAGCCTGTAAGTAAGGGTTCATGAATGCTTGAGTTGCATATGGATTAGTGGCCATATTCATATATTGATTTCCAGCTTGACCCATTTGCTGACCAACACCACCAAGTCCTTGCATAGCACCTAATGTACCACGAGTGGCCATACCATATTGGCTAGGAACTCTCATATTAGCTGCTGTAGAATAAGCTTGTTGTTGCATTGGAGAAGCTGCTGCAACGTAGTTAGATGGATTAGTGCTATAAGGTGTATATGCATTAAACCCAGTCATAGATGGGTTATAGATTTGAGCTTGAGCTGCATTAAGCATATTCTCAACATAAGGTTGAGCATATTCTGGAATGTTAGTTGTGTATGAAGTAGATGTAGTAGGAGCTGGTGATCCACCGCCTCCACCGCCCCAAAGCATAAAACCCATGTTTGTCATGAAGCCATTTATAAGCCAATATAATTTGTCTTTTAACGAGTTTCCAGCACCTATATTAATTCCAAATAGCTTCATAATCTATCCTTGTATTACTTTCGTAAATAATTTATCTGACCAACTATATCCTAAGTACTCTAATAGTTTAGTATTATCTAAATGAATTTTTGTATGAACAATAATTCTATTCACACCAATTCTTTTTAATGCCATTTCAGCATATTGAAACATCTTAATACCAATACGGCCTTTTCTATATTCTGGTTTAACATAATACACATCTTCATATGCAGTTAAACAAGACTTATAATGTAAATGAGGCTGTATATAAAATACAATATAACCAATTAACTCATCATCATTTCTTACCGTAATAGTTCTAAGCATTCCAGCTTGAGCCATTCTGTCATAAGCATCCCAATCTGGATCAAATGGGAATTGTTTAGTTATACATAACTCATCATAATGCGCTGGTAATACACGCATAAATTCTTCTTTAAACTGGGTGCCGTCTACGTCTTCGTATATAATCATGCTGGTAATAAGTTATATGTCTTAGTATCAGCCGCAATATCTTTAGCTTTAGCACGTTTAGCTTTAATTCTATCCATCATGGCGTATAAACGTTTAGCTCCAGCATCTGTTGAACCATTACCTAGTTCTGAAACAACTCTAGCTGGAATGACGAATTCACCTTCAGCTAATCTGGCGGGTTGTCTATTTCCAATAGAAGCAGGGATAGAATCACTAACGCCATCTCCAGGTCCTTTAAGTAATCTACCGCCATCTGAGTAACCTCCTAATGTTCCTAATCCACCCATAGCATAACCTTGTAATCCACCTTCTTTAGCTGAAGATGTTGGCGCTTCACTTTGAATAGATGCTAATGATGTTTGTGCTGGATCTTGTGCCATCACTGATGATTTAGCTGCTACCTTACCAAGAGATTTAGCACTTGTTAAAATATGTGTTGCTAATTGATCAGCAGACATACTATCGTAATCTCTGCCCCATTTGTTAGCTGCAATACCTGAATCACCTTCATAATAAGATGGATCATATTTAGCATTAGGATCACCTAGGCCAATAGGAGCTTCTTTATATGCAGATTGTTTAAGTAAATTTTTACCAATAGCAGTTAGGCTATCTGAAGCACCTGCATATTTATTTACATTTTGTAATCCACCACGAGCTGAACCTGGTACATATGGATTAGCTACATAGTCTCTATATTGAGCTGTATAATATGGATTAGGCTGCGTTGGAAATGTGCCTACAAAATTCGGTGATATTGTTTTTAAATTAAATGGATTCTTTTGAGCAGCAGGTGGAACATAAGGATCAGGTCTTAAAGCTTGTAGGCCAGCAGTTACAAAAGGCATTGCAGTACCAATCACATCCATTTTATTTGCTTTAGCAAAATCCCAAGCAGATTGTGGGGATGATGTAATTTGATTGAATCCGTATTGGAATTTATCTGCATTACTTAATGCTTGTGGGCCTGCATAAGATGGTGTAGCTGTTCCTTGTGGAAATGATCCTGGTACTTGTTGTGGTGTAAAGTTTGTATTAACTTGAGGTACAATAGCATTTGGATCTTGTGGAATAGGTGGAGTGCCGCCAGGAGTTGCAGGTAAGTAATTAGCATTTGTAAATTGAGATGTTAGATCGCTGCCATTTACACCTGTGGTAGATGCAAAAGGATTCATAGTTTCATTTAATGCACGTGCTTCTGCTGCATTTGAAGTTGCTTCTGCAACATTGGTACCTTGTTGAACTTCTGGAGCAATAGCTTTAATATCACCTGCTAATCCAGCACCAGACCAAGCACCAAGACCTGCCATTAAACCTTGACCTAAACTACCTGTTAAAGCATAATCAGCAAGACCAACGCCACCAGCAATAAGCATAGGGTCTACGCCAGTCATAGCACCTAAACCTACACCAACAATAGTAGGTAATAAACCGCTTAAGAATCCAGCTTCTGGAAGACCTGTTTTAGGATTAATTGTAAGATGTCCACCATGTGCCTTAGCTAATTCATTAAGGGCATGAACTTCACCAGATGACATGTGAACTAAATGAGAATCTTCTCCACGACCTTGGGATTCTAGGTGTTTGGCGGCAAGGGCTAGACTCATAATTGACTCGCTTTAGATAGGGTTATTTTCATGTATTTTACCATATATTTGTCTCAAACTGTTGTGCCACTAGCATTTACCCAGTGAATTCCGTTATACCAAATAGGAATATTTAATGTAGTATCAAAATAAGTCTGACCAATTTTTAATCCAGTAGTAGGTCTGCTTGATGTGGTGCCATAATTTGGAGTAATTACGGCTCTATTAAAATTATCTATTTGGTTAAAATATAACCTTAATGCATTTGTAAATTCATCTGTATATTGTTGACTATACTGTGATGATGCTATAGGAAGATTTGGTGATTTTGGCGGAATCAGTGTATTATTAAAAGTCATTATCTTCTTCCCGCTGGTTTAACATCAATTCTAGGGATACCTAACTGCCAAGAAACACCAAGTCCTGTAGATTGTATCTTAAAGCTTAACTGACGTCCACGAACTCTAGTATAAACTTGACCATCAAAAGTCTGAACCGTATATTCAGATACTGATGTATAGTTTTGTCCGCTTGTTACTGTATCTACATCACCTTGAATCGGTGTTGCTCCAGAGTTAGCTTTACTATAAAGCGTCATTGTAACGCTTGGATTATTAACGGTTGAACCAGTAAAATTGACATCAGGCAACACACGCCATACAAAGCCAAGATGGTCACCAGCATCAATACCGAAATCAGAAGATTGTACATATGCTGTAATAGGTTGGGCGGTAGAAGTTGCAACATCATCATTTCCTACTTCGTGATATAAAAGTCTTGAGTTATAGTCTGCTGCTACTGGATAAGGGTTAATACCATATTGTAGCCATGCAGTTCTAGCCATAGTTCCATATGACCATACTTTATCTAGGTAATTGTAAATAACATACTTACCCACAGTTGTGGTATTTTGTGGGCAATAGAACCACCATACTTCGTTATAAGCTTCGTTAGATCCAGCAAATACTTGGAATGCTTGGTCTTCATTTAAGTCATCAAATATGTATTGTCTTAATGAACATGGCAAGGTTTGAACTGTACCTGTATACATATAGAACTTATCTTTACCCATCCAGTAAGTTACATTGTTTACTGTAACTGCTGCATTTGGTGACATGATAGAAATATTATCCATCAATACTTGGAATGACCAAACATAAGGATAGCCTACATATTGCATAGAATATAGACATGAATTGGTCCATATTAAAATTTCTTGGCGTGTTGCTTGACCACACATAATGTATGATCCGTTAGTCAATGTAAATTCACCAGACTGATTTGTGACTTGTGGTATCCATTGATAAGGATTAGCTTGATCTGACCAACGCACTAACATAGGATTGAATGCTGTGCTTGGGTTTGTTTGGCTATATGAGTTAGCACCTAAAGCAAGAATAAATTGCTGGATAGATGATGTTAAAACTTGATTAGTTGCATTAGGAACATAAGTGCCAGCATAAGAGAATGTATAAGGATTAGAATCATTTACACCCGTAGTATTAGCTGAAATAGGAACAGTTGTTGATCCAATTACATATGCACTTGTAACATATGTACCTGCCGCTATATTTGTTCCAGTTATATAGGAATATGGATAAATACCAGTTGCATTAGATACTGTAATCGTTGATACACCAGAAGAGAATGTAGCTGTTGTAGATCCAGAAGTGCTTGCGTTAGCTAATGATGCTAAGCTTTTAGCTCTTACAGATACACCTAAAGAATCTTGCCAATAATAGATTGGCCCACCACGAGGAGCAATTGCTAGGTCTGCACCATAATTATCGTTTGACCAAAGTCTGATTGATCCAGAAACACCAGCTGTGGCTGCTTGACCCCATCCACGAGAACCATATTGAGGATAAGCTACAATACCAGACCCACCACCAGCAGTGTTAGAAGTTGCAGTGATGTATGCTGTACCAGTTCCAGATCCACGACCTGTAGCTGTAAATACTGTACCAGGCGTATTATTTGCTGCACCAATAGATGTAAAGCTTGTAGTGCCTGCGGTAGCAATAGTATAAGTTAAACCTATTGTAAATGATCCTGCTGGCTCTTCTGGAAGTTTAATTGTATAAGTATTTGTAGTTACATTGCTTACTACAAAAGATCCATTAAAAGCTCTTGAAGGTATACCAGAAAATGCTGGTATTGAATATGGTGGTGTATTAGATCCTGGTCCTACATAAGCTACATAGTTACCATTACTTAATCCATGCGCTGCTTGAGTGACTGTAATAGTAGATGTACCAGATGTTGGAGCAAAAGGATTTGTAACTAAGTTAAATGGAACTGTAGGAGAATATGGTCCAGCACCCCAACCAAGACCAGGAATAGCTGCTGAAGCTCCAGATGGATACTCATATTGAATAGTAACTGTTCCACCACCTGTGGTAGTAGAAGATGCGTTAGATGATGCTGTAATTTGATATGTTGTAGTGCTTGGAACTCCAGTAACTACATATTCACCAGTTATACTTAATCCACCCACAGAAGCACTTGAAGCAATAATAACATAATCACCCACACTTGGATTATAGTTATTATCTGTAATTGTTACGATTGGAGATCCATTTGTAACTGATAAAGGACTTGCTGGAAGGTTATTGGGTGATGATAATGCTGTTCCATCAGTTCTATAAATAGGTGTAATATCACTATATACGCCACCAAAATAGATATAGTATTTAATATTTGTGCCAACAGATATATAACTTGATAGTCCATCGGTATCAATCCAAGTCCATAATGACTTAGCATATCCTAAGAATTGATCTGAATCTACTTGAATCCATCCACCAATTTTTTCAGCTTGACCTGATCTAAAACGAACTTTATCGCCATCATAGAAACCACCTTCATTAGAATAGTTAGTTCCTTCACGGTTTAATCCTGGTCTATATGTAAGTTTTTGTAATGGCATATTATACTTTTATAAATAAGTCATGTTCGGCTTGTCTTCTTTTGACTAAACCAGGTTGTGAAACTCCACCTGCAAAGTGGAACTTTAGTAAATCATTT
>Ga0208253_1000754_pt1 | contig 12228 bp, 9 predicted proteins | sample CryBogCBE10Oct08_FD_184573 | JGI IMG/M metagenome (GOLD analysis project Ga0208253, IMG submission 184573) | Freshwater microbial communities from Crystal Bog, Wisconsin, USA - CBE10Oct08 (SPAdes) | ecosystem: Environmental > Aquatic > Freshwater > Lake | place: Crystal Bog, Wisconsin, USA...
TTCCCTGTGTAACCCGTGGGTCCCGTGTTGCCAGTAAACCCGGTGGATCCAGTAGGTCCTGTTGATCCCGTAGTCCCCGTGTTGCCAGTATACCCAGTCGATCCAGTCGGTCCTGTTGATCCCGTAGTCCCCGTGTTGCCAGTATACCCCGTGGATCCAGTAGGTCCCGTTGGCGCAGTGGGACCCGTATTCCCCGTGTACCCAGTCGATCCAGTCGGTCCCGTCGACGCCGTGGGACCCGTATTCCCCGTGTACCCGGTTGTCCCTGTGTTTCCGGTGTAGCCTGTGGGTCCCGTATTGCCAGTATACCCCGTGGATCCAGTCGGACCTGTGGATCCGGTATTCCCCGTGTATCCGGTGGATCCAGTCGGACCCGTTGGCGCCGTGGGTCCCGTGTTGCCCGTAAATCCAGTGGAACCGCTCGGTCCCGTCGACGCCGTGGGTCCCGTATTGCCAGTATACCCCGTGGATCCAGTCGGACCCGTTGGCGCCGTGGGGCCCGTGTTGCCCGTAAATCCAGTGGAACCGCTCGAACCTGTCGGTCCCGTGTTGCCAGTAAACCCGGTCGAACCGGTAGGACCCGTCGACCCAGTGTTCCCTGTGTACCCTGTGGGTCCAGTCATTCCTGTCATTCCTGTCATTCCTGTCGGTCCCGTTGGCCCAGTGAACCCTGTTCCTGCGGGACCTGTTATACCCGTAGTCCCCGTGAATCCGGTGAACCCAGTGACACCCGTTGGACCCACCGAGCCAACCGAAACGAGTGTCGTGTGAATGTGACTTGCCGTGCTATCACGCATCCCAATGGTCAAGGGGCTTCCAGACTGAGTAGTTGCGTAGAGCTTAATGGTGAGAGCGTTTGAATACGTATATGCGGGGACATACAGTGAGTACGTAAATTGTTGAAGTGAAGATTGGTTGACAGTGGTGGCTCCGGTTATTGACCCGTCCTGAACACGTGTGGTGCCATCATATACACTGAAGTAGAAGGTAGCGGGTGAAGATGGAGTTGATGAACTTGCATATAAATTCATATCCCACAGCCCAGCCACAGCCACCGTTCCAGGTAATGACCCGGCCGGAATGGCGAAAGATGCAACATATGCATTCGCGGTTGATTGGGGAACCACAATGTCCACCTGGGTTCCTACATTGAAAGATGTCAGCAGATTACCACTCAGCGTTGTCGTCCATGGATTGACGGTGGTGGGATAATCCAGCTGAAGAATGAGACCACCGGACACACCGGCCAACCCTTGGCTTCCAGTGGGACCTACACTGCCCGTAGGGCCAGGAAATCCGGCGACATATGGCAAATTCGACCATGGGGTGACACCGTCACCGATCTTCACGTACTCAAACGTTGCCATTACGTATTCTCTAGAACAAATCTAACTGAACGGAAACGTCTTGCGTTGCATTCAAACTTGAGTCGTATGAGATTCGCATATGGAGTAAATCGCCGGCTCCAAAGTTTACGGACGCATCGTATTTAGAGATGAACGTAGTGGCGTTTGACAGCGTAACAGTATACACTGTATCGGCGATGGATCCACCACTCGGCGTTTTTCGCACGGTAAGGGTCGTCGTGTGTCCCGTCCCGGGAGCCATATTGAAATTCACCGTCATACCCACTAAGATTAATGGCTGTTGAACACGGTAAGCCGCAGGCGGGGTTGTGATATCTGGGTACTGAGTGAACTGTCCACCCGACCCGTGAATGCCTACGGTTCCAATCCATAAGTACGCTGGTGTTCCCGTTCCCGGATTTCCAGATGCGTTCAATGTTCCAGATGCCCCGTAAAACAACGTGGTTGGGTAATTGTAGGCTGAGAACCCTGCACCACCGGCTGTCTTTGTCACCAAGTCCACGCCGGGTCCCACCTGAATTCCCGCTGACGCCAAGTATGTCGGATTGGTGATGGTCGCTGGGGTTGTTTGGAGAATGTCGGATGCCGTATAGGTTTGCGGGGAAACCGGTTGAACCGTCCCGATGGTCGTAGATCGCAACTGAATAGATCCTGTGTTGGATCCGTCCCGTGTTTCAACGCCTACATACGATCCGGCAAAGGCGTTTGCGGAGGGTGGTTGGGCGACATAGATGTTTGTATCTCGCAGTGTTGCGATGTTGGTGTTTGTGACAATCATTCCCCGCTTGTTGCCCGATCCGTTTCCGTATACATTGATCGTGGATCCCTTGACGGCATTGAACGAGAAGGTGTTCGCACCCAGCGTACCTGTGCCGTCAAACATGACACCATACAGATTGTTTGATGAAGTATATGGCATAGTTGAATTGGATAAGGAAACAACACTCGTGCGAAGTTTTGACGTCACCGTAGTTGTGCTTCCATAGTACACGCCAATCAGGTTGTTTGAACCGATATATGAGGATCCGCCGCCGATCACAAGGTTCAGGTCTTCCACACGACAATTGTCTCCCATCTGAAGAAGGATCGTATCCTGCGTCGGAGCCGTGCACTGAACCGTGCATACCTGAAGGCTTACCCCTCGCAATGCCGTTCGAGCGGGGAGGCTAACAATCGGATAATAGGTTCCGGTTCCGCCCGTGGGTCCTACTGTTGTAACTGTCGCATTCGTTCCGGTAGGCGAAAGAGTATAGGTTCCCGGCAGAACCCATATTGCAACGTTCTGATACTGCGGAACCGTAAGTGATCCGGTGCCGATAATCGCAGCAATCGCCGCATTAATGGTGGCAAAGGGCAGGCCACCGATGTATGCAGTGGTGTCGTTTCCATACACCGCGTCCACTCGAGCCACATTGCCAAGCTGTGCAGTGGGGATGGGATAAAACGCCCCAGACAATTGGTATCCAATCTCACCGGGTCCAAGTACATACGTATTTGTCGGAACCAAAGTCGCATACCCATGACCCACTGGTCCAGAGGGTCCTGTGTTCCCGGTGGATCCGGTGTTCCCAGTGTACCCCGTGGGTCCCGTTACCCCTGTCGGGCCCGTTGACCCCGTGGCACCCGTGATTCCTGTGTACCCAGTCGACCCTGATGTACCTGTGAATCCAGTCGGACCCGTTGATCCCGTTGGCCCCGTGGCGCCCGTAAACCCAGTCGATCCGCTTGTTCCGGTTGGTCCCGTTGACCCACTTATTCCCACTGGGCCTGTGGTACCGGTAAATCCCGTGGGTCCCGTTACCCCCGTCGAACCCGTCGACCCCGTTGCACCCGTATTGCCAGTGTACCCAGTGGATCCCGTGGTACCTGTCGGACCTGTCGACCCCGTATTCCCCGTGAATCCAGTATTTCCGGTGTACCCAGTCGAACCACTTGTCCCGGTTGGTCCCGTATTCCCCGTGAATCCAGTATTGCCAGTGTACCCAGTCGAACCACTTGTCCCGGTTGGTCCCGTATTTCCCGTATTCCCCGTGAATCCAGTATTGCCAGTGTACCCAGTGGATCCCGACGTACCTGTCGGACCTGTTGCACCCGTGTTTCCGGTGTATCCCGTGTTCCCCGTATATCCAGTCGAACCTGACGTACCCGTGGGACCCGTTGCACCCGTATTGCCCGTGTATCCAGTGGATCCCGTGGAACCCGTGGGTCCGGTATTTCCCGTATTTCCCGTGTTGCCCGTATTTCCCGTGTTGCCCGTGTATCCTGTTGTACCCGTGGATCCAGTTGTACCCGTGGATCCAGTTGCACCCGTGTTCCCCGTGAATCCGGTTGTGCCTGTGGGTCCAGTGACGGTAGAATTTGAACCAGTGTAGCCAGTTGGACCCGTCTTTCCATCGATTCCTTGATATCCAGTTTGTCCAGTCGGTCCTGTTTTTCCGATATCAACGGCAACCTTCTTAAGGTTCACTGCGATGGAGGGACCTGCCGGAGAACTAGAGGACTCTGTATTCGCACCGAACCCAACTGCAGTGACTCCGCCTGATCCTGTGTATGCAATAACTTCAATGTACTGTCCGGCCGACATGGTCAGAAGGTATGGAACAGAAATCAGTGATGCGAGGTTCGTATTTGCAGGAACTGCGAATGCACCGTTGGTTGAGTCGACCTGCACACCATTCACTGTGATCCACGTGAGAACAAGTGCATCTGTGCCCCCAGAATTTCCAAACTGGATGGATGTGATCAGTTCGTAAATACCACCATCCACGACGGTCAGACGTGTATGAGGTGAACCGCTCAAGTAGGTTCCGTATTCGACATAGGTTTGATCATATCGAAATACGGTCTGGACGCCGGGACTCAGAACAATATTAGAAGAAAATCCGTAACTAGACGCTGCATTGGTTCCCACTGCGATGGGTCCTTGGGGTCCCGTTGTGCCTGTCGGACCCGTCGAACCCATGAACGGAAGACTGTTCCATGTATGAACTCCATCACCGATCTTCATCTGACCCGAATCGACATTGACACCGGGTTCACCAACAGCAAGAATAGCACCCGTGGATGCCCATCCCGCTGTCGTGTCTCGGCGAAGAAGGAACTTGACTGGCGTCGTGCCGCAGTTCGCCATTGTTAACATACAACAGTTTGCGCGTTTCCTGCATCTAACACAACTCCACCTCCATTTCCATCCAGCACAGTGCAATCCTCTGTAGCTGCATTTCCGCCGTCCAGGATCGGTTCGCACACCGCAACCACGGCCGCAGCAGCTGCGCATATCTTCTCGCATACACCGGTGAGTGACAACTCCAGCACACCGTTTGTGAAGCCGGAGGTGTGAACGCCTTCACGCAATACGTACCCCGGACTGCCGTAGTGTGCATTGACAACTGCCTGGCGCCGCACTTGTTGGGTGAACATGGATGCATCCCTACCAGACGAAAAAGAGCGCTCCTTTCCCACTGAAATGGGCGGAGCCATGTAGTGCATCTCGGGTACTTGAGGTGCGTTAGCCGATGCTGATATGAATAGATTCGCGACGATGACGGCTAACAATGCCGATCCTATGAAGTTGAGACTCAACATTACTCCTCCGTGAGGTTAAACCACCGAAGCACCTCCGACCGACTCGCACCCTCCATGTGCTCATTGACCAGCTTGTCGAAGCGAAACTTAATCGCCTCTGGGCTACGACGCAGAGACCACGCAATATTCGCATACGGCATGTTCTCGTGACGGCGAAGACGGATCATCTCACGCTCCTCAGCCACGGTCCAACGGTGGTTATCACGCTCGTAGACGACACGGGAAGCAGGAACAGGGCGCTTGGAGACAGTAGAACGAGTCTGCATCTTGTTGTGTTAGGGAATATGCCCTTGCGCAACAGGATTCGTTTTGAGTTCATGTTTCTAGATTGCCGCAGGGAGGAACCGAACCTCCGACCTACCGCTACTTCGTAATCAATACAAAGCGGGTGCTCTACCACTGAGCTACGACGGCAAAGAGCTTCTACTCGGGATCGAACCGAGGTTCCCGGCTTCAAAGGCCGATGTCCTTACCACTGAACGATAGAAGCAAATACGAGCGGTGGGATTCGAACCCACGAGGTGTGAACCAACAGATCTTAAGCCTGTCTCCTTAACCACTCGGACACACTCGTTGAAAAGTTGAAAGATATGTGAATACCGCATGCGGGGGTTGAACCCGCGACTACCGGCTTACTCGACATTAAAAGGCCGGTGCTCTACCGACTGAGCTAATGCGGTGAAGGTCATAAGACCGGTGCTCTACCACTGAGCTAATACGGCATAAAATGGATTGTTGTGATTTAGGATACGTGTCAAAGCCCCCGGCCAAAATGTCTCTTCTTCGCTTCATCTACCATGTCCCCGTCGGCACCCCCACTTACCTCGACCTTCTTCCCGTTGACGTTCTGCGTCATCACCTCCTTCCGTTTCTCGGATGGGAGGATCGGATCCATATCAATCGCATGACCCCATCCGGAGACCGCACACCACCCAACAAGATTCCAAAGGATCGCATCATCGCCCACCAGCTGAGCATGGTGCTTCCTCGCCTGGCAGTGAAGGTGAAGACTGCACATGACCTCCATATGCGCCGAGTACGAAGGATCGCGCGACAGCCACCGCTCGAGCGGGTGGTGAACGCGATTATCGACGTCTTCCGCGAGATTGTGAAGAACCATAATATGATGGTCGTACAGCACTCCGCCAAGCTTCGCACCACCGTTCTGGAGAAGGTTGCAGAATTCAGTGAACCCGCATCCATTCGCGCGATCCCAAGGTTGGCGCAACGCGCAGAGATGAAGGATGCGATTCATCACGTCCTCGTGGAACTGGAGAGGTACCCGGCAAAGCACGAGGTGAAGCCGTGGAAGTGGGGTCGGGCACAGGTTACGCAGACCGAGTCCGCCATTCTCTACGAAGAGTGGGGGTCACAGGGGTTTGTTCGTCGGCGCCAGGGCGACATCTTCACCGTGTGGGAGTAATTTCCGAGATTCAAGTAATGGGTCTCGTAGACGACAGCTTCCTAGTGTCTTATTTAGTTTTGCTTGGGTACACTGGCATCACGGCGATTGAAGCACTGCGCACACCCAATGTAAATGTCCGACACGTGATGAACATAGAAACAAGTGTAAGTATCGTAGCCTCACTTGTATACGGTTTTTTCTATGAGCAGGTCAAAACCGGAAAGTATGACCTGAAGACGTTCACCCACCTGCGGTACCTGGATTGGATGATTACTACACCTCTCATCATTCTTGGACTACTCCTCTTCTACAATCAGAAGTTGGCATCCATTCCATGGGAGACGTATGCAGCAATTGTCGGACTGGACTGGGCAATGCTCTACGCCGGATTCCTAGGAGAACAGGGGACGATCCCGCGCATGACTGGATTCTTGGCTGGGTTTGCAGCGCTGTTCGCCGTGTTCTATTTGATGTACACCAAGACCATGCCAAAGGGATCCAATCCCACTGCATTCTTTATATTCGCCTTCTTATGGTCGATGTATGGAGTTGCCTACATGCAGGACGAAGAGACGAAAAATATAAGCTATAACATCCTCGACGTGAATTCGAAGGCGCTGTTCGGTATTGGGTTGTGGATGTATTTCGGTAAGGTTCTTAAATTTGAGTAATACGCTGAGCGGGAATCGAACCCGCGTCAAGGGTGTGGAAGACCCTCATTCTACCACTGAACTATCAGCGTTGGTGAACGAGTCGGGTTTTGATCCCGAGACCTTCTCCGTGTAAAGGAGACGCTCTACCGACTGAGCTACTCATCCGGATTCCCATACCGGGAGTTGAACCCGGGTCAAGGCTGTGAAAGAGCCCTATCCTGAACCGCTAGACTATATGGGAGTGGTGAAGGCGAGGCTACGCAGGCGCCGCCTTATCCTCTCCCTTCTTCGCCTCTGTAAATTCCTCTCGAAGTTTCATCAGGATCTTTCCCAACTGATTCTGTCCCTTCCACTTCTTCGGATTCTTTGCATCTGCAGTATCCGCAGAGGTGCCGATCCCCCAGTACTTGTCACGAGGGTTCGCTTCGCCAATCTCACGATCGCCAGTCGCCAACAGCTTCTCGAGCAGCCCATGTTCCGGATTCACAAACTTGGCACGGACAGCCTTTTCCATGATTCCAATCTTCACATCGTCCCACCGCGCAGGACTGAAGTCCTTGACCTTGCGACCCAGCGCCTTCACGGACTTGGCCTCTGTGTATTCCTTATTGCGCGGCGGCTTCATCATCTTGACTGCATGTTCCGACTCCTTGCCCTCAAACATCATCGCCTTTGACCACTGAAAGTAGTGCTCGACGGTGGGGAACTTCATGCCGTCCACCTCGAACGGCGCCACAAACATATTGCTCATGAACCGATACTCACCCTTGCTCTCATCAGCTCCGTAGAACAGCACCGGGGGTTGGGCAGCAGGTGCCTCCTCTTCCTTCGGAGCCTTGATGAGCTTCTTTCGCACAACCTTGGGCTTCTTCTCCTCAACAGGCGCTTCGAGAACCGGAACGTCTACATTCTGAACCGCATCCTTCGGGGGCTCCGGCTCCGGCTCCGGCTCCTTTACCACCGGTGCGCCCCGCTTGAAGACGAAACTGCGATGGAGAAACGAGAAGGCTTGGTGTTCCTGCGATAGGGTGATGTTTGTCTGTTTGGTGTAGTACTCAGAGAACATCTCGGTATTCACCAGCTCATACCCCGCCTCAGCTAACATCTCTGTGACCTTTCCGAAGGGAACCAGTGCCTCCTCCATGGCACGTTCAAAGCTCTCCAGCTTGACTGAGATCATCTGTCCAAACTCCTCCTTCCATGACTCGCCGTCGTCATACGACTTGGAGATCTCTCCAAACACCTGACCATCTGCGCGGAAGAGGTTGCTCTTCTTTCCCATCAGAGCGGCATACACCGCCGCACCGTCCATGCATGTGCCGAAGAAGAGACCCTTGCCATGATCTGTCAGATTCTTCAGAAACACCTTGAAGACATCCTCCGATACACATGCATAGTGGAGTGCCATCTGACAGGAGATCGCATCAAAGTGGACAAGTCCGGCAAATTGCTGAAGGTAGGGCGTAGGAGCCTGTTCGAGCCCAGCGAGGATGCGAATGTATCGATTGTCCTGCTCGTAAAGCGGCTTGGTCATATCGCCAACCAGGAACAGCGCAGGAGGAATACGGCTGTCCTGAGCCTTTTCCCGGACATAGCGAACACATGCGCCCTGCACGGGAGAATCAAGGTTTCCCGCCGCAACATCAATACCCACCACGCGGCTCGGGCGACACTCCTTCCACTTCAGAAGGTCTCCTGCGCGACCCATCGCCAACTCGAGAAGTGTCGTCCCGGGCTTTACATTCTGCGAGAAGAGACTGGCCTTGATCTTATTGTGGAATGCATAGGTATCCTTGAGAACCCTATCGCGCGACCCAAGGTCGTCTCGGTAGTAGAGATCATCTTCAAACGTGTCATCCGGGGGATTGGAGACACACGTGGTCAGCATCTCTTCCGTAACCGGAACGTGGATGTTTGTCCAGATCGAATTCGCAACAGCAACGTCGTTTCCAAACTGAGGCTGGTGAAGGACACGGTACTGCTGAGTCTTGTCGTGCCGAGTCCGAAGAATCTCCCACCGGTCTGTCTCCATGTTGCGCACACACTCAATGATGGTATTGTCATCGACCCTGCCACCTGCCTTGTCCACAGGAACACCCTTGGCGTCCAGGGGGATCGCGATCTTGTAGGCGTCAGGATTGCGAGGAACGGATGGCTGGAAGATGCCCGGTACACGATCGCGCGTCTCTGCGATATTCTGCAGCTCGGGTGCCATCTTCGGAGGAGTGTATTCCCCGGTCATGGTCTCGCATGGATATACAATGTCAAATCCACGAGTTCGGCTGATATACAGCTGACCATGAAACACGGCCTTCTTGAGAACAACATCGTAGTCATCGCCCGGCTTGAACTTCACCAGGAAGTCAATGCTGTTTTGGGTAGGAGGCTTCCACTTGTAGACAGTTGTCCACGTATTGCCGCGGCGGTCAGGCAGGTTTGCGACAGGTGATGCGCGAGGCGTAAAGACCAGTCCGTCCGTCTCATACTCAAACCTTGTCGAGAGCATCGTATTGATCGCCTCCTCCATAGCGGGTCCGTCTCCCGCCAGAAACAGCTTCGTCTCCACGCGCAAGGGGCGGCTGGTCATCTGTGTAACAAAGTCGCGCCGCAGGTCAGAAACGAACTCACGGGCACATCCCAGCCGAGACTTGAGGGGGTTCGCCTCCACATCCGTATCCGTTGTCATGAGGGGCAGACGAGTCGTATTTGCGCCCCGGAATGAGTAGACATCGAAGATACAGAAGAGATTCTTGTCCTCAATGAACTCGCCGTCCACCACATCATTCACGTGAACATCCTTGGTCGTGGTCATCCCTGTCCATGTAATGGTTCCATTCGGGCGAACCATGATCATGCGCTTATCACGCATCACCACCAAGAAACACCTCTCTCCGTCAGCCTTGGTCGTGACCGTGTAGCCAGTGAGGATATTGTTCGGCCGATCGGCACGGATGTGACGGCGCTTCATGGTCACCGGGTTAAAGAACTTGTGCCCGGTCGTGCGGAACTCCATGTCATACCGCTTCACATCGGACGCCGGGAGAAGAAATGCGGATCCATGAAATGCAGTCAGAAGAATAGAGATGTGGTTGATCATGGACTCGACGATGAGCGACGGATCGGCCTTGCGGTTAATGACCTCGATCTCCAGCTCATAGGTTGGGGTCTGTCGGAGAACCTCGGAGATACTCCGCATACCCCGAAGCTTCGTCTTCACCATTGACATGTCGATCTGAAGCAGACCATCCTGCGTCTTCCAACTCCTGCGATTCAGGATGCGGAGATACGACTTGGCATCCATGGCTGCACCGGTGAAGTCGCGGCGAACCTCTTCCTCCTTGCGAAGCGTGAAGTAGATACCCGCCTCCGGCACATCCACGCGTTCGTTCTGGCTCCCGCTGAAGTAGGGCTGCTTACGTTCAACCTTGAGAGGTGTGCCCTTGAAGCTATTGGTCTGGCAGACCTTGTGGATGTTCTGCGCACCCTCCACAATGACTCGGATGTTGTCGGGGTATGAGAATGTTGCACGAGATACATCCACCGGTGGACCCGCGGCGAGAGACTCGATCCTCTTGATGATGCGGTCGGCGACGTCCTTGGTTTGGATTTGGTTGGAGAGAACCTTGCATTCGAGTTCGGCGTTTGAGTGCTTCACAAAGGAAGCCAGATGGTCAAGGTCCTTCCGAGCAGATGTCGAAAGAAGAGACTCCATTTGCCCTTACTAATCCTTCCGATAATGTGTATCCGTTTTCCCACGTTCGTTAACCAGTTGACGAATCGCATCCTCTGTCAGCTTCAGTTCGGGACCCGCCTCGAACATTTCCTTGATCATGGTCTTGAACCCAACCTCATGTGCATCAAGGCAGTTTAGCTGAGCACCTATATCATATGTGCACGGCACCACTTCACCCGGTAAAAAGACGGGATCCGGCAGAGGTGGTTGATCGGCGATCATTGCCTGAGCAGACTGGTACTCACCCGTGCTGCTCGGGGGGATGAACCGCTCCTCGCGCTTCCCTTCAATGACATCCTCCTTGAGAAGCACCTCGCGGCTATTGAGAATGGTTTGAATTTGCTCCTCGGTCAGAGGGACGGCCGGTAGATCCAGAGACACGTCCATTTACTCCTTTCCCAGACTCTTCCTCGCCCGTTCGTCCGCATCCATTCGCTTCCGCTGATCTAAATAAAAAGCAACGAGTCTCTCCATCTCAACAATACATGCATCTGGAAGAGACTCACTGGAAATGAGTGCGCCTGTATTGGTGCGTGTGTATTCATTTGTATAACGTTTGATGACATCGAAGACCTGTGAGTGTTCATGAATATCAAGCGTTTCCAGCTGGTCGCGCAGCTTCTCCTTCCTTACCCGGTTCATTTATCTCAACTGCCTTGGCTTTCTTCTTCAGGTTCCGACGAGACGGGGGCTCGGCGCCCCTGGCAACCTCTGGAGCCACCGTAACCATACGCTTCTCCGACGCCGACGACTCACCTGGACCCGCTGCGATTACTGGCTCAATCTGTTCCTTTGACTCTGAGAAGACCTCGGGTGCCGGTTTTACAACCGACGTCATGGTACCCAGCACCACGATCGAATCATCCCCCTGCTGAAACCGAGAACCAACCACCTTGAACTCCACCTCCTGCTCCTCCTTGACATCGTCGAACTCGGCGTTTCCAATGTGGAGGTCACGAGGAAGCAGCACCTTCATCGGGAGAAGCTCGGCGTGAAGACCAATCTTGCTCTTGAGCATCACCACTCCACGGAACATCTGTCCAGGATGCGGCATACACACATCCGCTTGAAACTTAACTGTATAATCGAGACCACCCTTGATTAGATTCACTCGACCGAGCGAGTGCTCGACAATGGTGATACTGCGGCGCTGGATGAACCCCTCAGGAGTGCAGATTCCCTCATAGTTCATGCGAAGTTGTGCAAGTAGACTCACGTGAATCGATCGTTGAAGGTTCGAAGCGTGAATGTGGACAGAACGAGTCAATTCGCGGCGCTCAAACACGGGATCCATGCTATTCGTTATTCTTACCCTTTGTTTTCGTTTTAAGCTTTGTCAACACGTCCATCTCTTCGGGTGTATACCAGACAATGCTGTTCTGTTCACGTGCTAACAACTCCATGATATCACACTGTGTCCATGCACACTTCTTCGGGATCTCGGGGATTCCACGTTTGCGAATGTCAACATATGCTGCAAGTTTC
>Ga0208253_1000755_pt1 | contig 12220 bp, 8 predicted proteins | sample CryBogCBE10Oct08_FD_184573 | JGI IMG/M metagenome (GOLD analysis project Ga0208253, IMG submission 184573) | Freshwater microbial communities from Crystal Bog, Wisconsin, USA - CBE10Oct08 (SPAdes) | ecosystem: Environmental > Aquatic > Freshwater > Lake | place: Crystal Bog, Wisconsin, USA...
AGGGTTACAAGCCTTCAAAGGCCAAGGTCACTTCATTGCCAGCACCAAAGGTCACAGTCACTTGTGCACTTGGCGCATCAACGAAGAAGATCACTGGAACCAATCCTGTCTGCCCTAAGGGCTTCAAACAGGTTGGACCAAAGGTCTGATCCACTGAGCTAACGCTCAGCACGTAGTACTACCAATCGAGAGACGACTCCCTGGTGCTCTTCAAGGCACCAGGGAGATCCTCATATCTCAGCCATATCCAATGATTTTCAAGGAGGCGACATGAAGAAGTTAATTTCAGCTCTCTCGGTCGCGCTCCTTTTCTCTTTTGTACCAGCGCTCTCTAGTTCATGGGCAGCTGATACAACAACTTTGCTTCAGGATGGTTACCCACCAGGTGCGGCACCTAATCGGGATTGCGCAAACGCTGCCGGTGGCAAGGCGATGCTTGGTGATAAGGAACTTACCTGCACCCCAATTCCAGATTTAGGTCCCGGTGTCAACGAGTGGCAATTTAGCGACGGTACTAAAGTGGCACGCAGCGGTGGACCACACACACCACTTACAAACTCCACAAACGATGAAGCATTTACTGAGCCGGCTGCACCTGGGCTTCAAAATTATCAAGGTTTGTATCACAACGACCTTGTAGGCCTTACGAGATTTACCTCGGCACTTTTAGATTTCCAACCATCTGATAAGAATCCAACTTCTGTTACCCCATGTACTAGCTCTACAGATTCAACGTGTCCGTCTTCTGGGACCTTCCACTACTACGCAGTTCTTCCATCATGCGATATCGCAAATCCATCGAACTGTTTTTCAAATATCACTGCAACAAAGTCTGATGGGACTGTTGTTCAGGGCGTAGTTCACGGAATCTTCAATCATGACAACACTCAAGATTTCATTGGTGATGCTTCAACAGGACTGCCTTCTGGCACCGAGCCATCCCTAGTCACCTTCCCTGGAATCACTCACGATGGTGGAGACACCTTCTTGATTAAGCCAGAGATGACTGGATTGAAGAAGCCAGGGGATTCACATTGGACGACAAGCAGCTTTAAAGTAAGTCTCTACGCCGTCAAAATGGTTAATGGAATTTTTGGATTTAACACACTCTCAACTGATCCAGTGAACTATCAGAACGGCGTTGGTGAAGCTGGTGGAAAGGTAATCGGAGCAGCTCCTGCAGAGGGTTGCGCAGCAGCTTCGACAACTCAATGTGCCGAGATTTACCCGCTGCCACTTGACCTCTCCTTTGGCATCTCAGTGAAATTTAGTAAAAACTTGACTGGCTGGCTCCACGGGCGAATCACCAAACCAACCATTACTCTTCAAAACGAGACTAATGGTGGGGCCACTCTCACAATTAATGCAAAGGCTATTAAGACTCCAGATAATGCTGTCTGGGCTACAAATGACAAGCTTCAATCTGCTTTAACTTCATTTTACGGGGATGACCACAGCGGAAATATCGTCAATGGCCCTGGAAACCTAAGCGCCCCATTTTCTCAAATTGCGATTATGCGTAACGGAAATATGTATCACACCGCTAACACGTTACAAGAGTACGTTTATTGGTTGCCTCTACTTGGCGAAAAAGCACAAGCGATGCCAACGATGTGGTCGGTCGAGACGATGAGCCAAGAAGGTCCTCAAAACTCACCAATCGCTACTTGTATTAATAAGACAAACAATCTTGCAGGACTTGTCACAACCAATGCCGCCGAATATATCGACGGTCCTCCAGTCTTCCAGAACAACACATTGGATTACAAAGTTGCAGCAACGCACTTTGAAAAAGATGGAACAACAGTCTTCCAAGGTACATATGACTTGTTGATGGCTTCCTCAGTTGCCCGTTGCATCTATGGATTTACCAATGCACCAATCAAGGCCACTATCTCAGTCACCAATGACACCGGTGGTGCGAGCGTTGCCTCTACTGTGATCAATGAAGCAAATGGTTGGCTGACACTTGGTGCTTATGGATTCACATATTCGAACCCAACGATCAGCGTAAAACTTACTCAGGATGCTCCAGTTGTTGTAGCACCAGTGGCTGGTTCAACAGCCAAGAAGATCACTATTACTTGCGTGAAAGGCAAAACCTCTAAAACTGTCTCGGGTGTTAAGCCAACCTGCCCATCTGGATATAAGAAGAAGTAAAGGAATCACCGCTCAATGCACATGAGAAAAATCTCTGCCCTTTTTGTTGGATCAGTCTTAGCGCTGACTGGTATATCTGGGGCCAATGTCTCAGCGGCAACAAATGAGAATGGATGGGCAATTCCAAACGACACTTCGCCAGGTACCGAGAGTGTGCTTTTTCAGGATTCGGGAAGCGGAGAGCAATATTCCTATCTCGCGCTTGAGAGCGCATTCAATGATCGAAGTAAGGATCCAACATGTGCTGATGCTGCCAATTCTCCATGTGCTACCCAAACATACCTCTGGAGCGCGCTTCTGCCTCAATGCCTAACCGAAAATGATAATAATTGCATTTCGGGTTTCGGAGCGATAAAGCCAGATGGAAATAAGGTTGCAGGTCAGTTCTCAAACTATTTCCCATTAAAAGCGCAAAATGCTTATACCGGCTTTGATATGTTGCCAAGTGGAGCCTCTGGAAGTATTTATACAATCCCGGGAGTAACACACGCTGGTGGCGATAAATTTTATGTATCCGTACACATGGAGGGGAACTCTGGGAATTCGGGAATGACCGGATCTACTCCTTCTCCGATGCTCAATTCATTTAGTGCTCAAATTGTTCCTGTCGATCTTGAAAAAGTAGATGTAATAGGCCAGAGCTGTGGACTACAAAATTGTCCAAACGCTGGCTTCGCAAAAATTAGAGCACAGGACGGAAGTTTCTTCTGGGGTCAGCAACAGCCGGGATGGGATGGTACGCATAATTGTGCCGCGACATCGACGATCGACTCAATGTGCGCTCAAAAGTTCGGCTTTCCAAGCGCACTCCGTTTTTATCTTGAAGTACGAACTAATATTCCGCCGTATGGTTGGCTTCATGGCCGTTTGAGTGATCCAGTTGTAAAGATTGACTACAAATTGCCTCCACGAGGTTTGTCGTTCGGATCGACTGTCGACACTATGTACTTTGAAGGAACGCCCGTTCAAACGCCGATCGTTTACAAGACATTCAAGTGGACTGATATGCCATCCCCGTTAAAGACTTTGTATAACCCATCGAATGGCGATTGGTTGAATGGAGGCGCTCAGGGTGGCTACTCACGTATTCCAAGCACAAATCAAATTACTGATCCGTTGCTTCGAAATTACACAACGGCACCTCCTCCAGATTCAAAAAATGCGATTGATGAACTTAAAGCGTGGCTGCCGTATATTGACGACAAGGCGGCAGCATCTCCTACCGTTTGGTCCGTAAGGTCTTTGGCTCGAGATCAGCTCGGAACATCATTGCCTTGCTACAGTGATAAAACGAAACTCGCCGGTGTTGTTACGACCAATTCGACCGTTTACTCTCCTGGACCACCGGCATTCGATTCATCCCTTGGCTCACTTGATTATCAAGTAGGTGCGCCGCATTACACATCGACAGGTGATGTATTCAAGGGAAATTACGACCTCTTGATGGCGTCGTCCGTGGCTCGATGTATTTATGGTTTCTCATCTGCGCCGGTAAAGGCCACTGTGTCAGTTGTGAGTGCGGACGGATCTCCACAAGTGGCGACTACTGTTGTAAATGAGTCCGATGGCTGGTTACACATGCGAGCTTCGAATTTTGAATTCTCGACGCCAACGATCAAAGTAAAACTCACTCAGGATGCGCCGGCGCAAACCGTTTCGGCGACACCAACCGCATCACCATCCGTCTCGGCTCAAGTCCAATCGACGCCAAAGAAGCTGACCATTGCTTGCATTAAAGGCAAGGTCACCAAATCAGTAACAGCCGTTAAGCCATCCTGTCCCGTTGGTTACAAGAAGAAATGAAGAGCATGCGTAAATTATTAGCGATTTCTCTCCTCGCGCCACTTCTAGTGATGGGACACTCGGCTGCCTATGCCGATGCGTATGATCCGTTGAAGACCACTGTTGGAAATAACGGAGACAATATATTGCAGTACGTTGTTGAAGACGGCGCTGTTGAAATCAATAGCTACCTTGCAATTATGCCTCCTGCCGTTACATCTGCGGATCAAACCCGAGCTGGGAAGTGGCAGTGGTGTACCGGTATTGATGATCCAGTATGCGATCCGAAGAACAACCCTCAAAGTATGAAAGCGACTTCAATTCTTCCGCCATGTGCCAGTGCGACATCGGAAAACTGCATCGACTCAGTCGAAATTGGCAATGCCACCAATATGGTGCCAGCGAGCTTGATTCGCTCAACTAAGGGCATCACTTTCCCGCCAAGCCCTCAGTACAACTACATCGGCGGATCAACCACCTCGTTATGGAATGCACCTGGCGTTCCTAATGCATCGGGTGGAACAACGTATTCGATCATGCCTCGCATTCAGTCTTACTTCATGAATGGAAAATTCAGCCAAGGAGAATTCTTTGTAGATGTCGTTCCTTACAAGGAAGTTAATGGCGATTACCAAGAGAATCGCATTAATCCAGATCCAAATGCCACTCCTCAGAATCGCTACCTTGGAAACAGCTCTCAGATTTGTGCTTGGGCAGAAGCGGGAGTGTGTGGAGTCCCTCAGGATTTCTCACCTGGGACTCGAGTGAAGTTGAAGATCCGCCTTCCAAAAGAAATCGGTGGCTGGTTCCGAGGTCGCTTGAGTGATCCCGTCATGGATGTCACGAGCTTCTCGTCGAATAACAATCTTGTCTCTGTTGAAGCCTCCACCGTGACAGTGCCTCGAATGGCATTTTTTAGCAAGGTATCAACCTTTACTAATCAAGAAAAGATCTGGAATCAGAACTTTGGATCATGGGCTACAGCTGACTTTGGTCGTGCCGCAGGGCCGCAAGCTGGTATCCCTGAAATGTCATTTCCCTTTATCGAGGCTTATCGAGCCCGTGTGAATGACACTGCAGTAGGAACAGATACTTTTTGGAACTACACGACAACTTCTTGGGGTAATGGAAGCAATTGCTTGCAAGATAAGTCCAAAGTACTAGGCATAGTTACAACAAATGCGCTTGCCTATGATGGAAGTTCGCCTTCTTTTGAGAATGGTGCATTGAATTATCACGTTTCCGGGTTGCACTATATGCCTGATGGCGTGACGCCAGTGCAGGGAAGTTATAACTTAGTGATGCGAAGTGAGACAGCTCGGTGTCTTTATGGATTTACAAATGCGCCTATAAAAGCCACAATTTCAATTGTCGGTGCAGCTGATTCGCCAATCGCGACAGTCGCCACGAGTGAGAAGAACGGTTGGCTTAGCCTTTCCGCGAATGGCTTTACCTTTAGCCAGAAGACTCTTCAGGTGAAACTTACTCAAGATGCCCCAGCTCCCGCTCCGTCAGCGTCCCCTTCGCCATCTGTTTCACCGATCGGTAACTCATCAGCTCAAGAGAGCACAGCAACCAGCACTAAAGCGCCATCTGCGACGACTCCAAAGAAGACCAATATCACTTGCATCAAAGGCAAGAGCACGAAATCAGTTACTGCAGTAAAGCCAACCTGTCCAACCGGTTACAAGAAAAAGTAACTAGTACCCCAGTAGCCCCTTCTCTTTGAGAATCTCTTCGGGGATTCCTAATTGAGAGATCGGGCTACTAAACATATGCTCATAGCCAGTTTCAGGGTCTGGCTCGATAACAACTCCCTGAATTTTCCAAAAGATATCTCCTAATGGAATACCAGCTTCAAACATCTTGAGGAATTCATCATCATCTTCTGCCGGTTCGATGATGATAGTTGTCCATTTAGATTTTGTTTTCATATGTGAATTATCCTCCAGAATTATTATTTTAGATAGCGCGCAGTACGAATTTTCCAAATGTGATTTTGAGAATCTACTAGTTGTATCACTACGAGTAGAGTTTTGCCGGACGTTGTCTCGATTTTAAATACTGTGCGTAATCCATGCTTTGCATTGAAATCATCTCGGCCGCGTAGTTCTGGATTTGCAATTGTAAAGCGTTTAATTTCTTCAATATCTATCCCGTATTTAGAACCTAACTTCTGTCTAATCTCATCGATATTTGAAAAACCTGAGATCCAAATTGATCGATATAGCGCCACTGCCGAATGATGTTGGCGTAGCGGAAATCAATTTCTTGAAGTTAAGACGGTTGTGGATTCTGTGGCCATGTGGAAAGCCTGGATTGAGGAGAAATAGAACAAGAGTGGCTCGGGACAGGATCGAACTGTCGACCTCACGATCTTCAATCGCGCGCTCGTACCAACTGAGCTACCGAGCCAGTGTTGCTTGTGGTGCTGGCTGAAAAACAACCGCGACCCAGACGGGACTTGAACCCGCGACCTCCGCCGTGACAGGGCGGCGCGCTAACCAACTGCGCTACTGGGCCTAACCGAGTGCTCGGCTCCTGCTATTACGCATTCAACCGGCATCTCATTCGATGAAGGTCTCCCTCCACCAAAGCTAGGTCGTATCCACAATGGATACCTATTACTTATGTAGTTATGAACCCTTTAAGGGGGTAGTGCCCCCAACGGGGTTCGAACCCGTGTTACCGCCGTGAAAGGGCGATGTCCTAGGCCTCTAGACGATGGGGACGTTTAGAGCGAGCGCTAAGGGTATCGGACTCACGGCGTGCGGCAAAACTCGATAAATCAGCCCAATGTGCGCGCAGCATCAGGGGTTAGCGCAGCTCCCATTTGGTTGTCACGGTAATAGATATGGTCTGCTGACCCAGATCGACCTGAACCGGGGCTGCAGTCGATCCCATTGCTTTAGCCATCGCCATCATCGGGACCGGTGCCGATTGATTGATCTGCTCCTCAATACTGAGGACTTTGCCCAAAGTTGAACCAGTCAAATTCGCATAAGTCACAGCCTTCTCACGCGCGGCAGCGATCGCCAATGTGCGGGTGTTGGATTCCGCAATCTTTTGATCGAATACATAAGGGCTCGTGGCGTTAATAGATAAGGAATTACCCACTGCTGATTGCGCGTTCTGAATAATCAAGCCTGAGTTCTTCGCATCGCGAATTACGATTGAGAAGTTCTGGGTCGATCGATAGCCAGTGATCTTCGCTGGGCCACTATTTGAGTAAGAGTATTCGGGGTTAGTTGAGAGGTTAACGGCCTGGAGATATTTCGCTTCAACGCCAGCACCTTTGAGTGATGCGCGAAGTTGATCGGCAGATTTTGCAGTCGCCGCCAACGATGCAGCAGATGATGATGCAACGTTTGAAACCGAAGCATCGACGCGAACTGAATCAGGGGTGACCTTCACCGATCCATCACCGGTAACAGTGACATAGCGAGGGTTAGCAAGATTCCCATTCATCGATCCATGGAGCGCGGTCATCAACGAGATAATCAGTGAGGCGATAAAGAGAACGCCAGCTGCGCTCGCTAGGTGAGTCGACTTAATTTTCATGGGCCAATCATCCCACTATTACCCGCATTGGTTATGAGAAATAAGTGAGAGAATGAACCCATGACGCTCCTCTCGGTCTGCACAGTCGACACGTTGGCCGACGCTGCGCGCGCAATGAAGGCTGGCGCTCTTGTCGCATTCCCAACCGAGACCGTTTATGGACTCGGTGCTGATGCTCAAAACGCAGAAGCCGTCGCACGTATTTATTCAGTAAAAGGCCGCCCCGCCGATCACCCGTTAATCGTTCATATCGATTCGATCGATCGCATGGGGGATTGGTCTTCAGATATTCCTGAGTATGCAATTAAATTGGCCCGCGATTATTGGCCAGGCCCTATGACCCTTGTATTAAAGCGCAGCGCTATCGCAAAAGATTTCATTACTGGTGGCCAAGAGACCGTTGGGCTTCGAGTACCGGCGCATCCACTGGCTCTAGGCTTACTAAGCGCATTTGTGAAAGAAGGCGGACTCGGAATCGCAGCACCATCTGCTAATCGATTCGGTGCAGTCTCACCAACAACTGCTGATGCAGTTCAAGAAGAACTCGAGCAATATATGGCTGAGACCGATCTGATTCTTGATGGCGGTCCTTCACTTGTCGGAGTCGAATCTACCATTATTGATTGCACCGGCGAAGCCCCAAGAATCTTGCGATTGGGTGCCATCACACAAGAGATGATTGAAGAGACCACAGGGCTCGCTGTCGTGGAAGCGGTTAGCGGATCAACCTCAGAAACTCCTGAGATTCGCGTCTCTGGTTCGCTCGAATCCCATTACTCACCAAAAGCAAAAGTTATCCTCGATGTCGTTGCCGAAGCTGGCGATGGATTGATCGCACCAGATCAGATCCCAACACCACATGGTGTGATCCGATTAATGGCGCCATCGACCATTGAGCAATATGCTCGTGAATTGTATAGAGCACTGCGATTGGCAGATCAAAAAGGTCTGGAAGTCGTTGTGGTTCTTCAACCAGGTGGCGATGGTCTCGCCGCTGCGATCCGCGATCGATTGCAACGAGCAGCACACGAATAACGAGAAGGCGGTTCAGTGTTAACTACGGTTTTGCGCAAGTACCTCGCGCCATATCGCCGTACCGTTTTGGTCATTCTTGTTCTTCTCTTAGTTCAAACCATCACTAATCTTTATCTGCCGAATCTCAATGCTGATCTCATTAACAACGGTGTTACCAAGGGCGACATTCATTACATCTGGCATATCGGATTCATCATGTTGGCATCGTCGGCGCTCATCATGGGCTCTTCTGTCTGGCTGGCATTCTTAAGCTCAAAGGTATCAATGGCATTTGGGCGTGACCTTCGCGACGATGTCTTCTCGACCGTTGAATCATTCTCAGCTCGCGAGCTCAACCAATTCGGCGCGCCATCGTTGATCACTCGCAATACCAATGACGTACAACAAGTACAGATGGTGCTCTTCATGGGTCTCACCATGATGGTTGGTGCACCTATCACTGGTATCGGCGCAGTCATCATGGCAGTTCATACAAATGCAAGACTCTCACTCCTTCTTCTAGTCTCTGTCCCAGTGATGGGCGCATTGATCTTCTTCTTGCTTCGCCGTGTTGTCCCACTCTTTAGACAGACTCAACTTAAAGTCGATCGCATCAATCTCATTCTGCGCGAGCAGATCGCAGGTATTCGCGTCATCCGTGCATTTGTGAAGACTGGCGAAGAGCAAGAACGCTTTGCTAGCAGCAACAAAGAACTCATGGATGTTCAGCTCAAAGTCACACGTACCTTCGCGGTGATGTTCCCATCATTGATGTTGATTCTCAATCTCTCCAGCGTCGCTGTGCTCTGGATCGGCGGGCACCTCATTAATACCGGGTCGATGCCTATCGGAAACTTGATGGCATTCCTTACCTACATCATGCAGATTCTTTCAAGCGTCATGATGGCGGTCATGATGTCACTGATGATTCCTCGCGCTGCTGCATCAGCCGAGCGCATCAAAGAAGTTCTCGATACTCCTTCATCGGTTGTCGATACAACCAATCCGCAGACTCCTACAAAGCGTGAGGGCGTACTCACCTTCGAAGGCGTTGAGTTCCGATATCCCGGGGCAGAACATCCCGTTCTCTCCAATATTTCTTTCACTGCTCACCCTGGCCAAGTCACTGCGATCGTTGGATCCACTGGCTCTGGTAAGACAACACTTCTGAATCTGATTCCACGTTTTATCGATCCAACATCTGGCCGCGTGCTTCTCGACGGTATCGATGTGAAGGATCAGTCACTCGAAGGTGTCTGGTCTGAAATCGGATTAGTTCCGCAGCGTTCATTCTTATTTGGTGGCACCGTTGCAGAGAACCTTCGCTACGGCGATGCGAGCGCTACCGATGATCAACTCTGGACGGCACTAGAGATCGCGCAAGGAAAAGATTTTGTCAGCGAGCTAGCCGATGGACTCGGGTCTCGAGTTGCGCAAGGTGGTACTAACTTCTCCGGAGGCCAGCGTCAGCGCCTCTCAATCGCCCGCGCGATTGTGAAGAACCCTCGGATCTACTTACTCGATGATTCATTCTCGGCACTCGATTACACCACTGATGCCAAACTTCGTACAGCTCTTGAATCACATGCAAAGGATGCGACCGTCATCATCGTCGCTCAACGAGTATCAACAATCTTGAGTGCGAACCAGATCATCGTTCTCAACGAAGGTAAGATCGAGGGCATCGGTACACACGCCGATCTCATGGATACATGTAAGACTTATCAAGAGATTGTCTTGTCCCAACTCAGCCCCGAAGAGGCAGCATCATGAGCATGCAACGCCCTGGTGGCGGAGCGATGCGTGGTGGCCCAATGGCCGGAATGATGGGTGCGCCACCAGCAAAATCAAAGAACTTCAAGGGTTCGCTTAGTCGTTTACTCAATGAGTTAAAACCTGAGCGCCATATCCTCATCACCGTCTTTGCGCTCATTACCTCATCTGTCACGATCGGTGCATTCGGTCCAAAGATTTTGGGTCGTGCAACCAATGAGATCTTCAATGGCTTTATCGGCAAGAAACTTCCTGCTGGTCTGACAAAAGATCAGATCGTTGCTGGCCTTCGCATGAAGGGAGAGAAGACCCAAGCCGATATGTTGGCGCGGAGTTCTGTTGTCCCTGGCCATGGAATGAACTTCACGACGATCTCACACTTCCTCTATCTTGCAATCGCGCTCTATGTGATCTCATCACTCTTCATGTGGATCCAGGCATATTTGATGGCTGGCGTTACGCAGCGCACCGTCTACCGACTTCGTCGATTAGCTGAAGAGAAGATCGGCCGTTTGCCACTCAAATATTTTGATACGCAATCTCGTGGTGATCTCCTTAGTCGCGTCACAAACGATATCGACAACATCTCGACCTCACTTCAACAAGGCCTCTCTCAAATTCTCAACTCAGTACTCACGGTTCTCTCTGTACTAATCATGATGGTCTGGATCAGCCCAGAACTCGCTCTCGTCAGCTTGATCGCTATCCCACTCTCGATGTTTGCATCAGTGAAGATCGCCAAGCGATCCAAGGTTGAATTCGTTGCTCAATGGGATTGGACCGGAAAACTCAACGGCCACGTTGAAGAGATGCATACTGGTCATGCACTCGTGAAGGTCTTCGGTCGTCGCCAACAAGCGATCAAAGATTTCAAGAACCTTAATTCAAAGCTCTACGAATCAAGTTTTAAAGCCCAATTTATCTCCGGCATCATCCAGCCCGTTACACAATTAGTCTCGAACCTTATTTACGTTGCCATCGCAGTCCTTGGCGGCTATCGCGTGGCAACGGGTGCAATGAGCCTTGGCGATGTCCAAGCATTTATCTCGTACTCTCGCCAATTCGGAATGCCATTGGCTCAAATTGCTGGCCTCATGAACACCGTGCAATCCGGTGTTGCATCAGCAGAGCGCCTCTTCGAACTTCTCGACGCGACTGAAGAAGAACCAGATCTCAAGAATTCGATTCCGATGGGTCGCGCGAAGGGTGAGGTCATCTTTAAAGATGTCTCATTCCGTTATGTGAATGATCAACCTTTGATCGAAAACTTTAACCTCACTGTTAAACCTGGACAGACCGTTGCGATTGTTGGCCCAACAGGTGCCGGTAAAACAACACTCGTTAACTTGATCATGCGATTCTATGAAATCGATGGCGGAACTATCACGCTCGATGGCATCGATACAAAGAAGATGGCTCGCGATGATTTACGCCGCCAATTCGGTATGGTCTTGCAAGAGACCTGGCTCTTTAGTGGATCCATGCGCGAGAACATCGCCTTCGGTTCAACAAATGTCACAGATGAACAGATCGCAGAGGCAGCGTCGGCTGCAAATATTGATCACTTTATTCGCGCACTTCCCAAGGGCTTTGATTCATTACTCACCGATGACAACTCAACTGTCTCAAACGGCGAACGACAACTATTGACAATTGCGCGTGCATTTATGGCAGACCCAGCAATCTTGATTCTCGATGAAGCGACCTCATCTGTTGATACTCGTACTGAAGTTTTGGTTCAACAGGCGATGGCGAAACTACGCACAGGACGCACAAGCTTTGTTATTGCACATCGCCTCTCCACTATTCGCGATGCCGATGTCATCTTGGTGATGGATAAGGGCGCCCTTATTGAGCAGGGGACTCATCACGATTTAATGGCGGCAAAGGGCTTCTATTACGACCTCTACGCCAGCCAGTTCTCCGCCAG
>Ga0208253_1000760_pt1 | contig 12176 bp, 22 predicted proteins | sample CryBogCBE10Oct08_FD_184573 | JGI IMG/M metagenome (GOLD analysis project Ga0208253, IMG submission 184573) | Freshwater microbial communities from Crystal Bog, Wisconsin, USA - CBE10Oct08 (SPAdes) | ecosystem: Environmental > Aquatic > Freshwater > Lake | place: Crystal Bog, Wisconsin, USA...
CCGATACTGGCGTTGATATTCTTTTCCATTAATCATAAGTGTCTAATATTTGTTTAGCTGCTTTAATTTTACTAATTCTATCTTCTAATCCAAGAACTCCACCATTTATGCGTTTTGTCATCTCTTCAATATTGTTAGAATCTGCTAGACTATTAAGCCCCCGCTTACCCCAAAACCACCCCGCACTTAACGCTGCATGCTTTGGCTGTATTAAAAGTTCTGGATTTGCAACATAGTCATAACCCAAAGCCGCTCCACATGCTGCATATAAATCTCTACCAGTTAACTGAATAATGCCACGTCCGTGAAATCTCCAGCCATCACCTTCTTCTGTATTTCCCATCCGTCCTGCATACACTTTGTTTGCAATTTTTTCTGGATTTTCTGCATATTGTTCAGCCACATCTGTACTAGGAAATCTTGAGGGCCATGTACGCATAAGTCCAGCGGCAGAGTAATGAAGGTCCTCTTCCAAAGTTCTGAAATTGTTTGACTCATGTTGGCACTGTCCTATAAAAGATGCTTGTCTCTGTGTTGTTGATATGTTGTACTTAATAAATGTATCTGTTAAGGGTTTAAACCATTCTTCATTTATACCTAGTTTTTGTAGTTGCTCCGGACTCATTGCTCAGTAGCTTTCTTTACTTCTTCATACCACTTCTGCCACTCAGTTACCATCAAGGTTGTTTGAGCGCACTGTCCAGCAAGTTGATTGTAGGCGGCGATTGCATCAGAGAGCTTGGCGGTTGAGGTAATGCCGGGCACTGCACTGGTACCATTGTTGCTGCGCACCCCGTTAGCATAATACTGGCGCAAAAGAGCAAGCTTCGCATCATATTCATCTTGGATTCCTTTATTAATTAGTGCCTGTTGTTTCTTGATTGACTCGTTTTCCGCTTGTTGTTTTTCAACGATAGCTTGTTGCGCAAGCTTGTAAACAGTAAAATCCCTATCCCTAGTATGCCAGCCAGCGAAAAACACACCACATACAAAAGCAACAAGTAATGCAACTTTGATTGCAGTTCCATAACTAGAAAATAACCCCGTAAGTAAAGTCCACATTATTGCTCCTCTGGCTCAGTGCCTTTTTTCATCATCAGCCCAAAACCATGAGCGCCGACAATAGCTGCTGAACCCATATAAAACTTTTCAATATCAAACAAACCAGTATGCACGGCGTTAAAGATTAAGCCGGCAGTAAGAACTAAACTAGAATATAACAACGACCAACGCACAATATCATGCGTCTGGTTATCTTTACCAGTAAGAAGGTCGTTAATTACTTTATTCATTAAGTTTTGATAATGAAGTTAATACCTAGATATGGAGGTAAGTTTGCATTTGTGCCAGATACACCTGTAGATGCGTTAGTTGTAGAAACAGAAATTCCTGTGCTTGCTGTTGCAATATTTGTTTGATAAATTCCAGAAAAAGAGCCGGAGGAAATGCCTGTTTGAGAACCAGAATTTGTAGTTGCAAAACTAACACCAGAATTATGCAAGTGGCCGGGGTCGCTTACAACAGAAGTTGCAGTATGGGTATGGCTTACAACAACGGCATCAGCAGAACCTCCAGTTGCACCAATAGTTGTACCGTAAGGCATACGGTTTGTGTAATTTGGTAAATTAAAAGTTGTAGACCCATCACCCGTACCAAAAGTTGTACCAACTACGGCATATAAAGCTGAATAAGTAGTACGAGAAACTGCTGAACCATCGCAATTTAAATACCCTGATGGCGCAGATGCAGTAGGCCACATTTGAATTGCGCCTGTTATAATTGAGTTTTGGGTTACAAAAGCGGTTGTTGCAATTTTTGTAGAGTTGTCGCCAACTGTTGGGGTTGTAGAAGTTCCGCCACCGTTAAGTGCAACAGCGCCTGTATGGGTAGTAGTACCAGTAACCGCTAAAGTACCGCCAACAGACATATTACCGGCATCGGTTAAACCAGAAGCAGTTAAAGTTCCGTTTACAACAAAGTTACCTGCAGAGCCTGTTTGAGCTGAATAAAAGTTTGTGCCGTCTGTATATACTTGCGCAGTAACTCCATTAGGAATAGTAACAATTGAACCAGTTGAAGCGCCAATAGTAATAGCATATCCGCCAGAAGTCTGGTTAGAAATTACGTACATCTTAGGCTGGTTTAGGGGGGCTACAACTTGATATATACCTGAGTTTGTACCCTGCACAACAAGTACCATATTACGGGCTTCGTCAGATACGCCGTTAAGGTTTGTCAAAGTGTAGTTGGCATTTGACATAGTAATAGTCTGAACACCCGCTACCGCCTGCTCAATTAAAGCCCAGTTAGTATTAGTGGTTGTGCCCCAAACACCGGACTGTTCACCATTTCCAATTTGTTGGATTTTTAAACTAGTTGTATATTGCGATGCCATATTTTATCCTTGAAAATCATTGACTTGAGACCAGCCGGGATTTTGAGTATCGTCGATTTGATTCCAGCCTCCACCGCCAGCGTTGTTTATTGCGGACCAAGTTGTAGTCTGATTATCGTTGATTTTAATCCATCCACGAGGGAATTGCGAGTCCAGCATGTAAAACGCTTCAGTAATAGCGTCTAGATATGCCGCCTTAGCCGTTGGTGTGTCCGCCAAATTAAGGTTTTCTGTAATAGCCTCTAGGAATTGCGCTCTAATTGTTAAAACATCGGCAATAGCAAAGTTTTCTACAATTGATAAGAAAAATACTGAAATGAGGGTTTCTTGGTCGGCTAAGTTAGCATTTTCAGTAATAGCCGCTGCAAATTGAGCAGCAATAGATTCAGCATCGCCCACGGTAAACGCTTCGGTAATAGCGGCAGCAAATCCAGCTTTAATTGTTGGGGTGTCGGCTAAACCACTATCTTCAGTCAAACTTTCTAAATAGCCGGCAGTGGCGCTTAATACGTTGGCTAGGGTTGTAGCCTCAGAAATAGCTTGTAAGAATGTTGAGGTTTGAGTACTACTGTCGTTCAAGTTACTATTTTCAGAAACGGATTGGGCAAACTGGGCAGCGATAGATATTACGTCCGCCATAGTAGTAGCCTCAGAAATAGCAACAGCAAACTGGGCCGTTATATTGTCTATGTCATTTATATTGCTGTTTTCGGCTAGGCTTTGTAGGTATGCTGCAGTAACTGTCTGGCTATCTAAAACGCTGTTAATTGGCTCTGAACGGGATTCTAAAGCAGCAAAGTACTGAACGCTAGAATCGGCTAGGTTTGAGTTTTCCGATATGCTTTGTAGCAAAGCTGCAGTTATAGATTCTGCATCTGCTAAGTTTGAGCTTTCTGTAAGACTTTGTAGGAACGTAGCGGTTATAGCAGCCGAGTCAGCCATTCCAGAGTTTTCATATACTGCACCAATAAACGCCCCAGCTGGTAGGGGGTAGTCATTCATAACGACGTTTTCGGTTAGGCTTTCTAAAAAAGCAGCTGTTACGCTATTTGCATCCGCCAACCCTGAATTTTCAGCTAAAGAAAAGACGTAAGCATTCCCACCTAATGCGGCAAAAGAAGATTGAGCAAAGGCGGTTATTCCAAACATTATCCGACCAAAGCCTTAACTTCATCGGCAGTTAAACCAAGCGCAGTTAGCTTACTAAGGGCAGAGGCTTTTGCAGCTATGGCATTTTGTGCGTCAGTTTCTGCTTGAGCAGTTATTTTTTCTAGGTCATAAAATACTTGATTTCCGTCTGCATCATAAGCAATATCATCAACAGTTGATTTAACTTGTGGATATAACTTATAAATTGCTTGGGTTTGTGCAATAGTAATCATCCTGCAATCTCCAACAATGTAATAACAGAAGTATTACTTCCGCTATTTATATAAGCAGTACCACCATTTGCAGCCCTGTAATATATAGTATAAGTTGTAGCAGAAGTGGTTGCAGGAGAATCCAAATAATTGGCAGATTCTCCATGAGTAAGATAATTAATATTATTACTTCCGTTTTCTGTGTAAGAATTATAAATTAATTGTGTTGTGTTGTTTCTATATAATGCATAACCAGCATTAGCTGGAGAATTCCCTACAACCGCAACAGTAAATGAACTTAAAATTAAAATTTTGCTTGTAGAAAATAATGGTGTAATTGTTGCTGTTAATGCAGTAGCACTAAAAGTTGATGAAGTTGTAGATGTATTAGATGCAGAAGTTGCTTGCACCACTTGCACCATTTTTCCTGTGCCGGTTAACATTGCCGGTTGTACTGTAGTTAAACTCATTGCGCTGCCTCCGGTGTGTTACCTTCTGCAAGCCAAGCTAAGTAGGCTTGGTAGTCTGTGTTGGCTGGGTCAAAAGGGATGTAAGCTTTATCCTCAATTCGTAATACTTGATTAGGCTCTGTTGTAACTCCTGTTGGAGAAGTAAATTTTGGTAATAGTCTATACATTTTTATAGCTCCGCACTAGCTGTGTAATTCCATGTACCTAGAGAGTATGGATACGCTCCGTTACTAGCGTATACCCTAAACCATAAAGTATAACTTCCATTTAATACGGCTCCCCCGTCTACTGCATTATCGTTGTTTGTAAATGAATAAGCAATTGTTGGGGATGCCCTCATGTTAACTGGTAATGTTGCTGGTACAGGTGTTGCGCCAACTGAATTTCCTTGTGTAAAAACATAATTTGACCCTCCAGCAATGCCTTTCCAGTAGTAGCGGTAACATAAAATTGATTCACGTCCAATATCACGCACTTCAAAGTTTGTTGCTGTAGTGCCTACTTCTAATTGAACACCAGTAATGTAGAAAGTTGCTCCGTTTGTTCCTACTACGGATGTTGCACCTGTTGCTGAAATATATTGTGCGCCAGCCCATGCGCCAGCAGAACCACTTAATGTAGAACCTGTACCAAGACTAAAATAAACACGAATACCTGTGCTGTTATCTGTTGTCCAAGAACCAGTAGCATCACCAGCAATCGTTACGCTAATTTGTGTCCAAGTATTTGCTACAGGAATAGAATAGGTGAATGGATAAGAACGAGTTACACCATTGTTTGATAATGCACCGCCAAAAGTACCATTAAGGCTAGAATAAACCCAAAAAGAAAGAGTTACTGTTTTAGCATTTGCTGTACCCCAATTTAAATCTGCAACATTGTAACCTTCAATATTTTGAACAACATAATAAGAATCGCCTGATGCTGGAGTAGCAGAAGTAGTTGTTGTAATCTTTAAAGAGTTTACAAATCCTACTGGTGAAGTAGATGTTTGTTGCCCTGTAAAAACACCAGCAGAAGCCACACCTGATAATCTAAATCTATCTGTTGCATAAAAAGCACCAGCACTATTTACGCTTACACTAGCACCAGCATTTCTTTGGTCAATAACCATTGCACCATTAATAATGCGGTTCTTAAACCCTGTGCTAACTCCGGCAGAGCCTAGTTGGGAAAGGATGTTAGAAGTTGTCATTTGAGTTGGTCTTCCGTAGGTTTAGCTAGTGTAGGATGTTCCCATTTAGCAATGTAATCGCCTTTGCCGTCTGAATCGTTTTGGATAACAATTAAACGGCTTGCAAAATCAAAAGTTGCTAGTTCAGGATATAGTTTTATAAGCTTTTCATACATTATGCAGACCTCACTAAACAACCTTGAAAAAATGTCGCACTTGGAGAATTTGCAACAGACCCACCAGAAGAATATACATACAATTCTAAATAATCTGTTGAACCATTCAAATAAATTAAAGCTGAACCAGTACTTTGTGGATAAAGCGTTGAATTAAATCCCGTACTTGCAGTACCATCTAAAAATAATGAACCATTTTTATAAAAAGCTAGTTGTACCCATACAGAACTTGATGCAGAAGCAATAGCTGCTCCAGCACTAACTTGATAGTATCCAGCTACTTGTGGAGTAAACCGATAATTTGTTGTTGCATCAAAAGCATTTGCCGTATCAAAAATTTTTGTGTTTAGCGTTATTTTTGTATTGCCACTAATAGCGGTTTGTGAACCTGTTTGATAAACACTAAACGCTGGCATATTGCCGCTAACCATTACTGTGCCAGTAGCGCTAGGGAATGTAGCTGTAGTACCACCCGGTGTGTTTAAAGTAGTAATGGTGCCAAGATATGAATTAGCTACTGAGTTTGCTATTGCAGGAATAGCATTTAAAACAGATGAAACGTAAAAGCTAATAGTCGTAACTAAATCGCCAGTCGTAGCGCCCGTAGTCAAAACCACCGTAGTACCTGTTGTAGCCGTATAGTCGGCAGTGCCTAGCAAAACACCATTACGATAGACTTGAATAAATCCAACTGTATAAGATGGCGGAGTAAATGTAGTCTGTCCTGCGGTTGCGGTAAATTCGGTTCTAGTGCTATAGGCTGTGGTTGTTACGCCAGATGCGGGGATGCCTAAATAGCGGCATGAAATGTTGCCTGTACCAGTAGGGGGCGCAGCCGAAAAGGTTATTGTGTTTCCTGATACACCGTAAGTAGATGGGTCTTGAACAACGCCCGAAATAGCTACGAGAACCGATGCCGTATTCGCTGGCGCTACAGAAGTAGTAAAAACAGTAGTCGAGCCATTGCCGTTGAACGTATCAACTAAGAAAGCTACTTGGGAGGGTGACTGTCCAATATATGGCATTACGCTAATTGCTCCGCAGTAGGTTTAGCTAAAGTTGGGTGTTCCCATTTAGCAATGTAATCGCCTTTTCCGTCTGAATCGTTTTGCAAAATAATGATTGTCATAAAATCTTGTTGTGTAAGGCTAGGATATAAAGCCATTATTTTTTCGTACATTATGCAGCCCTCAATAAACAACCAGTAAATTTTTGAGTAGATGAAGCACCACCTAAATTTTGTGTTCCCGCTGTTTGATAACCATAAACTTCAACATAATCAGTAGAACCATTACAATAAATTATTCCGCTTCCAGTTATATAAGATGAATTTCCTAATGAATTTTGCGTAGATAAAGGACCATCTAAAAATCTTGCACCATTTTTATAAAAAGAGAATAATCCCAAACCACCAGAACCACCGCTAAAAGTTAATGTTAAATTGAATTGATAATACCCAGCTACAGTTGGTGTAAATCGTGAAGAAGCAAAATTGTTGTTTGTGTCGTAATCTTTTGTATCAAATGTTATTTTTGTAAACACACCTGAAGCTGTTGATGTAGCTGTAGTTGACCAAACACTAAAAGCTGGCATATTGCCAGATACCATTACGGTTCCCGTAGACCCTGTAGAAGTTGCATCTATTACTGATACTGACATATTTATCCTATTAATGCTGTTACTTCAGCTTGAGTTAGTCCTAATGCTGTTAGTTTAGCTAGTGCAGAAGCCTTTGCAGATTCTTGTGCTTGTTCTGCGGCAACTTCAGCAGCTTGTAGTTCTACTAGTTTAGCTTTTGCGGCATCTTTATCGTAGGCTACTTCTTGTTCATTAGCGTCATAAGCTACATCACCACGAATGGTAACTACAGATGGATTGAGTGCATAAATAGCTGTATGTAAAGTAATCATTGTGCAATTTCCATTAATGTAATTGTTGCGGTCCTATTTTCAAGTTGGGCAGTAACTGTATATGGCGATGACCCAACCCTCATTCCCATTGTGTATGTTGTTGCGGATGTAGTTGCTGGAGAATCTAAATAATTTAAACAAATTGAAGAATCAACTTGTGAAGAAGCATTATAAAGTCTTGCCATTCCATTGGTAGCATCACCAAGATTTGTTCCAGATACAGTACCTCTAAAAATTGTAAAAGAAGATGCTTGTTGAAAAGCAGAATTAGAACCACTTGTACTACAAATAATTAAAATTTTACTTGTAGAAAATAATGGTGTAATACTTGCAGATAAACCTGTACTCACAAAAGTACTAGAAGTGGAAGATGTTGCAACTGCATAATTAGTACTAACAACTTGCAACACTTTACTAGGTGCAGCTTGTGGATTACTACCATTAGGGAATGTGACTCCGTTTGAGCCATCGAGGACAATCGACATAATTAACTCGGATTAGCTACTGCAATTAAATCAGCAGTTGTTTTAGCGTTAGCAATAGCGGTGCGACCAGCAGTTAATTCAGCAGTAAAGTCTGCATCAGATACGCTGTTTTCAATACCAGCTAATGTGTTTAATTGACGTTTTTGAGCTATTTGAACCGCAGCAGCATTAAAGTCACGCAGTTTGTGGGCTTGGGCTGTTGGGAAATCTACAGTAACAGTAGAGCCATTTAGCTTCCATGCGTCAAAAAATTGGGCATCTGCACCTTGTGGCAATGTGCTGTCATCAACAATAATTGCACCTTCAGGGCAGTCTTTTGCTAAGACTTCTTTAATAGGCAATTCGCCTGTAGGGACACAAACGGCAACATTACCATTTGAATTTGTGTAAATAATTACTTGTGACATTGTTATTCCTTATCTAAAAAATGCAACAGATGCAAATAAAGGCGCAGTATTAGAACCACTTAAATTCTGATTTAACATTCTAATAGACGATGCAGAAGGGGTATATCCACCAGTTCCAATAACACTAAAAGAAGATGATATTCCTGATGCGCCTACAAAAGCATATTTATTGTCAGCAAAGGCATTAGTAAAGTTAATGGTGTAATCACCAGCACCATTGGTGGTAATTGAGCTTACATTATAAGAAGCATTAATTGTTCCGCTACTCCATTGAACCCAAGCTTTTGCACTACCATAAATGGCATTATCCATCGCAGTAGTATTGCCTGCTCCGTCTGATAGTGTATCCGCTACGATTGTGCCAGCCATTATTTATCCTTTATGAAGCTAAAACTGCAACGCAAACAGTTGTTGGGTTTAGGGCAATAGATGAACCAGAATAATATCCAGTTAATATTCTTGTTGCGGATGCAGTTGGATATGTATATAACTGAACACCAAAACTATTCCACACGTTATTTGTATTATCTTGTGAGCAATTTCCAACAGTTACATAGTTTGCACTAGACATAGCAGTTGTAAAATTAATGGTGTAATTTCCAGTAGCATTAACTGTAACAGAGCTAACATTAAATGAAGCCTGAATAGCACCTGTTGAACCAGTAAAATTTACCCATGCTTTAGCAATACCGCTGTAAGCATTTTGAGTGCTAAATAGACCTGTATCGGTGTTGATTTGATTTGCGACTAGCGTTCCGGCCATAATTTATCCTTAAACTACCACAAGGCGTGAGCCTGTTGATACAGTTAAAACATACCCAGTTGATACGGTAAACGGACCTGCAACCATGCCATTAGTACTAGCAGGTACTGTGTAGTTTGTATTTAAAGTCTGCCCGTTAGTATAAATCATGTTAGCGGGGTTAATTGATGCTACGCCCACTGTTCCTTGGCTTGGGGTTATTGTATTAGTCTGCAGACTCGTATACTCAACCCAAATGTTGTTTGTCCCGCTTGGAGGTGCGCTAGTAAATGTTAATGATGTACCTGATACGGTAAACGCAGAAGAGGGGTTTTGGGCTACGTTAGCAACAAATACTATAATCTGTGCAGAACTAACTACAGCACTAGGTAAAGTAAAAGACGTGGCGGTTCCGTTGCCTGAGAAATAGGCAATTTGTGGGTTGTACTGCTGAACCGTTAAATTGTTACCAATATATGCCATTATTGTGCCGTTAAGACTGATACCCAACAATCCCCAGAACTAGCAGCGCTATTTTGCACGTTAAGTGAATCTGAGGTATTCATGACTACCCTATTACCTTGTATACATTCTAAAGAACCGCCAACGGGAATTGTGGCTTGATATACGAGATAGTAGTTTACTGCGCTACGAGTGATGTATACAGAAGTTGTAATTGGTGAAGAAGTCGTATTAGATACAAGGGCGCTAGCAATCGCAACTGTTCCAGCTGTAACGCTAGAAATTACGGTAGAAGCCGCAGTACCTACGTTCTTTACACCATACGAAGTATTTAAATAAGTTGCCATATTAGCCCATCATAAATGATAAAAAGTACGCTTGGTCGATAGTAGCCCCAGAGCTAGTAGCCCATATAGGAGCCGCACTAGCACCTTGCGAAGTTAAAATTTGTCCTGTTGTACCGTAACTTCCATTAAACGCTACAGCATTATTAGGGGTAATTGTAATCGCATCCGTAGCCTGAGAATTGGTGGTCATATGAAGGTTGTTTAAACCAATCGTACCAATTACTAAATCTGTGCTTCCTGTTAGGAAATAACCATATCCTGCTGCGTTAATTGAGCCAGTACCCGTATAGCCTGTAGAGTTAATACCTACCGTTGCAAAGTTTGTAGATGCACTTCCAGCGTTGCTATACGCAATAAACTCAGATGAAGCCGATGCCCCACTAGATAAGTTTTGAACCACTACTTGGTTATAGCTATTTGTTGTAGATACAAAGTTAGCCAATATTCCAGTATCACTAAATCCTAGTGTTCCGCCCAAGTTTAAGTTACTTGTATTAGATAACGTACCAGCGGAGGAAGCTAAAGAAATACTTGTGGCTGTAGCAACACCAAGATTTGGGGTGACTAAATTAGGCGATGTGTTTAATACTGTAGAACCAGAACCTGTAGAAGTTGTTGTTCCTGTACCACCAGCAGCAACGGGCAAAGTACCTGCAACTAAAGCTGAAGGAGATGTGGAATATAAAGCGTAATTAGATGAACCAAAAGTAGTTAATCCTGTGCCACCAAAAGATGTACCAATAGTGGATGCACTCCACGATGCATTAGTAATTGTGGCGTTACCAAAAGAAGCTGTAGTTGTATTAAAGTCATACGAAGCTGGAATAAATGCATATTGCCCCCAAGAGCCAGCATTGGTACCGTTAGCCTCTAAGTAAATCCAATCAAGCGAGCCGGGCTGAATGGTATCAACTGCGCCACCAGCATTATCTTGAATAATTAAATTACCGGTTGAATCGTTGTCAAAAATATATGTTGCACCATTTGGCAACGTGGTTGCGTCTGGCAACTTAAATGTTTGGTTTCCTGATCCTGCAACTAACTTTTGATAAAAGCTAGAAGCTGCCGTCATTGTGGTTGTTAGACCTGCGGCTGTAACTTGTGTGTAACTATTAAAAGTATTGTTTGCTGCTATGTTTACGTTGGCATCCCGTAATACAACTGAGTTAGCGCTGTTGCTAGCAGAAGTAGTAACACCTGTACCGCCAGAAGCTACTGCAATCGTAGTAGCACTCCAAGCTCCTGATGTAATCGTACCTAGTGGGCTTACGTTACCGCTAGCATTTAAATAAACCGCATCTTCTGCAGGATATGTAACAAATACGTTAACAGAGCCGCTAAAAGTACTAACCGCAGTATTAGAACTTGAAGACGATAGAATCGTTGTGCGGGTTAATGTTGGCCCAGAAGTAGAATAAGTGCCAAGACCTACTTCCCAATTACCAGAAGCATCTACAGCACCATAATAAGTAGTATTGCCGTTACCAACAACAGCAAAAGACTGATACCCTGCAACGCTTCCGCTTAATGTAAAACTTACGGTTGTGTTAGCAGTACCAGTCTGTTGGACACGGTCATAAACTACGAGAGCCATTTAAAGCTCCTTAGCTAGTTGCAGTGGTGCTATATGTTACCGAAACAGTATCGCCAGCCGTTGTAGTCTTAGCCGTACCAAATGCGCCAGCGCTATATAAAGTACCGCCAGTATTACCAAATGTAGATGTAGCGCCAGTGCCAGTAACCAAGAAACATCCACCAACTACACCGCCTGAACCAGTAATGGTATAGGTAATTGCAGTAGCAGAAGCTGTTACAACGTTAGAACCGGGAGTAGTGTTGTTGTTACCAGTAGGGGTTGCAAATACAGCAGTACCACGAACAGCAGAAGAAGATACGGTATAGGCAGTAAACTCAGTCCAACCAGCATGGGAAGTCATGGTATCTGTTGGTGAGAATGTGTTTCCAGTACCAACTACCAATCCAAGGTAAGGACCAACTAAAGCAACTGGCGAAGACAATAAAGTTTGTGACAACATAAAAATCTTACCAACTTGAACCACTTGGTTAGGAAAGTCTTCAGTCCACTTTACGTTACCATCTGCATCACGGCACTCTACATGGTAGTGGCCTTCAATACCAAATGTCTCGTCTTTAATAGCGTTAGTCTGCAGAGTAATTTCTGCGTGGTCGCCAGATCCTGTAAATTCTTTATGCATAATTACTCCTAGTCTGAACTACTATAGTTAA
>Ga0208253_1000766_pt1 | contig 12080 bp, 18 predicted proteins | sample CryBogCBE10Oct08_FD_184573 | JGI IMG/M metagenome (GOLD analysis project Ga0208253, IMG submission 184573) | Freshwater microbial communities from Crystal Bog, Wisconsin, USA - CBE10Oct08 (SPAdes) | ecosystem: Environmental > Aquatic > Freshwater > Lake | place: Crystal Bog, Wisconsin, USA...
CTATAACGCCACCCTCGCTTCATTGCGGCAATGGCAACGGATCGAGCATTGAGATTATAAACAGACTCAACACCGCCGACAGGCATAAGGTATATGTGACCTTGAAAGCCCGCTTCTCTAAATTCGTCAACTGCTCGTTCTGCATCTGTAATATCCTCTTCTGTTGCTACTACTAATTTTAAATATGCTGTTCCGTATTCTTCGTATTCAACAACACGTTCTGGTTTAATGGCATCCTCCCACGGCTCACCGCTTGCTGGAAGTTTAGCACTTACTGAAAATGTAATTTCACGATGGAAATCTTTGTCATGATGGTATGCCCATGTATGTAGATATTTTTTAAATTCTGTAGTGAGACGCATTGTACCATTGGTCTCAAAAGTAATTTCCTTTAGGTCTGCCATTTTAGGATGGTCTAGTAAATCTGGATATTGCTTTTGCCAACCCAACAAAGGTTCGCCACCGGTGATTACCAGATGTTCATCTTTCCACGTACCATGCGGAATAATATCCATAATACGCTCGGCAATTGCGTCAGTACTAAGTAAGGGAGATAGATGCTTAAAATCAGGATGCCAACTGGCATAACTATCACAGCCGGTAGTGACAAGAGGAAGTTCTTCATAATTGTTATATAGATGTACGACTTGAGCAAGGTCTTCTGCTTCTGTACTTAGCTCTCCTCGAGGCATGCCAAATCCTTGACATTTAAAATTACATCCAAATGTACGCAAGAACACACTGGGCACCCCCATGTATCGACCTTCTCCTTGTACACTATAAAATAATTCTGCGATTTTAATTTTGCTCATATATATTAGACCATTTCTTTAATTTTTCTTTTTTGGCTTGTTTGGCAACTTCCATATTGCCCCACGATACTACACCCATTTCTCGAAGAATGTCAATCATAGCAAGCATATCGCCGAGTTCTTCTTCTAAGTGTTCTCTATTTGTTTTAGGTTTTCCGGGTTTATAGTTGTCGATTCCAAATCGACTAACCTTACTCACTGCCTGGATAACTTCTGCACATTCTTCTTGCAAAATATCCATTACTTCTTTTGTTTTAGTGTCCATGTCTATCCTAGGATTAAATATATTAATATTATACATACTTTATTTAGACATGTCAAACAATTTAATAACTGAAATATCCTGGTCACTCAACGATTTTTGTAAAGCACAATGTACTTATTGTCCTACAATTTTGAAGGGAGGTCCTGAACCACATGAAACTAAAGACTATCTTCGTGTTGCCAACTTAATTATTGACTCTTATACAAAAATGGGACGACAAATCAAATGGACATTTGACGGGGGTGAACCATTAGACATGGACGATATTGTAACGCTATTGAAATTATGTCGAACCAATGGTGCTTACATGAAATTGAATACCAACGGCGGCAAACTATGGATGGATTGGTGGGCCATTGAACCCTACGTTGATGATTTAGTTTTGACTTATCATTACTGGCAAAATCCCAACCTAATTAACTACATTGTTCAAACGTTTCAAAAAGCCAATAAACCCTTTAAGTTAAACGTTCCTATTAGGCCGGACTTTTTTGATGAAGATATGGCAAGGGCGCAGTCATTAGAAGAACAGGCTAATATAAAAGTTACTAGGGCGGCGCTATACAAGTATGCAAATCAAAGTGCAGGTATGTTTGAATATTCGAGAGATCAATTATATTTGATGTCTGGAGTAAAACCCCCACCTATTGTTCCGCCAGCTCCAATTCCTGCCAAACCAGCTGAACCGGCTCCACCCCCTGCACCTATTCCGACTCCAGCACCTGTGCCAATCAAACCACCGCCTAGTGCTCCTCCACTAGTTCAACAACAGCATATAGAACAAACAACTACATGGACAGAACGTAATAAAATTATTGTTAATCCTACTTTTGTATTCACGGGACAGTTATGTAATGTAGGAATTGAAAGATTAATGATATCACATACTGGATGGGTCAGCGGTAGTGAATGTAATAATCAGCCATTGGGAAATATTTGGCACGATGGATGGACTCCGCCATCTGGTCCACAAGTTTGTACAATGCAAACTTGTTCTAGTTTATCAGATAGAAAAATTACAAAGTTTCCCGCGCCCGTTCAGTAAGATACTTCTCATTGTGTACCCATTTGTTCCGGACTAAAAATCCCCACTCTCGTTTTTGTGGTCCTGGCATAAACAATGTCCATGCAGTTACCGTAGGGTCAAGCTCAATGCGATGATAGCTAGTAGCAGAACAGATACGAAAGTGACCGGGTCCACGCCATTTAGCGATTTCGCCAAATTTTTCACCTTTACTATTAAATTGTGGAATCCATTCATAATACCCGCCTTTCAAAATTAACGTAGCGTAGGGCCACGGATGATCATGAACATCATCTGGATCGCTTTTTAAAAACTTATGAATAAAAATGTTAAACGGGAACCATGAACGGTCTTTGAGAAAAACATAATAACGTTCTAAATATGGCTCATTATCTTGACGATCCATAATAATACGTCGACGACCAATCTTATCCAAAAAGTTTAAAAAGAATTTCATTTTAAGTTATTTAATAAGTTAATTGCTGAAAAGAATTCACTTGTTAGAAAATCTCTCTGTTGTTGTAAGTATTTTACACGACTTTCATAATTATTCATAGTGGTTATGATATGTAAACAAATTTGTTGTTTATATTTTTCATAATCCTCAAAACTACTAGTCCACTCACTAGGATATTTGAAAGTATCAAAATACATTTCGCTATACGATAATCTATCTGGAACCATAGGGATAGCATCTACCATAGCGCCTTCATAACAACTGATACCCAGCGTTTCCTGTAGATTAGCACTAAACACAATTTTAGCACGTTTCAATAAACGGTGATATTCGTTTTTGGTCAGTGGTTGATCCTGACAAACAACAAATTCATATTGTGGTAAGTACTTGGCCAAGTCACGGAAAATCTCCACTTGCTTTTCTGGAGCAATACGATGTGGGAATAAGATTAGGTCATCCTTTTGATAAGGACCGCCCCCACCCAACAATTCGTCCATATATTCCATGGGCCAACCTGTACGTACAAATCTTGAATCTTCACCTTTTAAGATTTCGTCAAGGTGTTCACTATACCAAGGATTTTCTGTGGGATAATCGTTTAGTAGATTAGTGTAAAATAATTTGATATGAAAGTTTGTGGCAAAGTAGTTATGATCAAACGCATGGAAGAAACTCTTTTCAGCGTGTCTAACCCAAGGTTTATTACCAACAAGTCTGCCTAGGAAGTCTTGAGGATCATATGATCCAGCATGCCATAAGCCATGTAAGGTCCAGTTAAAGCCTAATAGGTCCGACATATATTTCAGTTGGATCACAGTGGGGTTCCACGCATCTGTAAAAATAAAGTGATCGTTGGGACTGGTCTTACCTTGATTGTGCTGTTCCAAGAACGCACACATTTGAGCACTCTTCCAATAGTTAGTATCGGAGAAGTTTAAGAACGCACCCGGAGTCAGTTGGCTATTCTTCTGAACACCATCTACTTGAACCACATTAAACTGATCGCCTAACTTGTTCTTGAGTAGAGCAGGCACATGACTGTGCCACTGTGCTGTATAGCGAGTCTCAATGGGCTCCAGCGAGAATATCCATATTGTTGATTTCAAAGTTGTCTCCTATACTACATTATATAGTAAAGTGGGGTATAGATCAAATATATTTTGCTCATTCTTCAACTCCATTTTATTGCTACCAATGTAGCATACCGGGCATGCCGTTGTCTAATCTTTATTGTTAGGCGATTGTCTGTGGCATCACGATCAGCCATACCCCAGTTCCAATCCCAACCTTGACGACCCACATGCTGTTCCATCCAAGGGCGGTAGTGATCGTTGGGGTCAGCACTATCAACATACTCAAACTCTGGACCATATCCAGAATATCCGTCTCTATGACTGGGACCAACTTTTACTTGTCCTTTTGGCCAACGCACATTGACTACAACTCCAGGCATGAATCTCCACCAAAGTTTCTCTTTGAGATTGAGACCACATACCACATATGACCCACGCGGCCAAATTAACAGTTTTTTAATTTCCATTTTGCTCATGAACTCCACCTTAACGCAAACCAAGTTGCTAACTTGGGATCTTTGACTGTGATAGTGGGCACATATCGAACATTAGAATCCATAGAAGGATCAGTGCTTGGTATTTCCTGTTCTACTCTCTCGTAGAACCAAGCATAATCGTCACTGTCTATGATAGAAGTCATATTGCCCCTACCTACATTTTCGTACAACCACTCAACGCAACCTTCGGGCACACCTTGATTGAACTCTACTCTCATTCTTCAACTCCGAAATGTTCTTTCAATTCTTCAGCAATCTGTGGTCGGGTAGCGTATTCTACACTTGAATCCAATACTGTATCAATACATTCCCGAACAATCAATTCGGCGAACTTTTCGGAAAAGCAATCAGGAATATACATCTTGGCCAATTCATCATCCAGTGCTTCATTTCCTGTGACAATATCAACAGAAATTACAGCCTGTCTAACAAGTTCTCGAATTCGTTCGTTCATTTCTTTTCCTTACAGTTATCAAAGTGGTATCTCTTCATACCGCTAACTCCGCCTTGTTTAGTACAGTGAGGACAAACAAGTATAGGTTGTGGTGTTCCTTTTAGCGAAGTAGAAACACCCAATCTACCAGAAGGCAATCCCTTCCTACGCTTATTTGATTCTGATATATGTGGAGCAGGACCAGTTGCCTTGCCCTTGTTCCAAGGTGTTATACCTTTCTTATGGATAGCATTGGCTTTACTTGTGCTGGGCATTTTAACTCCAGCAGGAGCACCATCTAATCCATTCTCCGGAATCATGTTGGCCCATACTTTCTTGCCACGGGAATCTACAGCATCTACTATGTTATAGAACTCACTAAAGAATGTAGCAAACTCTACCAACTGATCCATGTCAGTAAATTCTTCACACCATACAGTTGTGATATCTTCGCTGTGTTCTTTTAAGTGTCGCAACCAATACCTACCAGAACCTAAATAGGTCTGTGGGTCCTTGGTAGTCTTGCCAAAGTATCGTAGTCCAGTGGTATTGTGTTGCTTGATGTAAAGCCAGGTTGGCTTAAATTCCGATGATGGAATATTACTATAAATATTCATGCTGATAGTTCCTAATAAACTGTTAGAGTCAGTGGATGTTGGTAGCATCGCGACTGGCACTTTTATTTATACAGAACAAACAACATTGCTAACATAGGGATGAACGGCTCCGGAGCAAAATAAACGACCCATCTGTTCAACTTGAGCAGACTTGTAGATATTAGTGCCACCAAAATTAAGAAAGGCGCCAGGAGTAGTGGCACTAGGAATGTCCGTAGGACCAGAGATAATTTGAACATTGTGTCCCTCTTTTGAAAGTAGATCAGGTACATGAGTCTTCCATTGACCCGTGTACCTGGTTTCAACACTTTCTAGGTCGACTAGAAAGATATTTGACATTTATGCTTCCTGTTGTTGGCGTGCTCGTGCTTCTCGGCGTGCCTTACGCTCCAAGTACTCTTGCTCTTGTTGATAACGACGATAGTCAGGACTGCGATACAGATCCTTCTCATCATAGTTAATAAGGTTGAAACGGCAGTGGTCAAGCCACCGACCCAAGTCATCAAATACCTTTGTGACTTCGGGTTTCATCTTAAGAGTTTTTTGGATATAGGCAGGGATATTAGCCATGGTGTGTTTTTCCTTTAGTTTAGGAGGTTAATGAAATAAGTGGAGTATATTCTACAATACCATCTGACTCGCCATCTTCGGAAACAACGATCTCGTAATATCGTTCTCCGTATGTGGGAATAAGATGGTTTTGCAAAATATCTGTTGCTATCATTTCGCAGGATTTATGATTCTGATTGCCTGCTTTGATAAAATCTTGTAGTGCCCATTTGACAAGGAAGAACTCTAGTTCACGATCCAAATGTGTGACAGAGATTTTAACTTCAACCTTGAACATATGGCGATGTTCGTGTTCCAAGAATTCAATGCGAGGATCAATAGATCCTGCGTTAGGATAAAAATGGAATCCTTCGAATTCTGTTCTAACTTTGATATATGTTTTGGTTGTCATTCTTCTGAAGATTTCTTAACTGTTTTAGTAACCTTGGTTGACTTTTCTGTAGGCAGATTGTCCTTCATCATATTATAGATTTCCCACAGTTTCCAGTCAATGCTTTCTAAAACTTTAAAAAGTTTTTCTTGTGGGTCTTCTTTAGGTGCGCCTTTGGTAATTTTAGTTGTAATCATAGTTTTGTATCCTGTGTATATTGATCCCAATAGGTATATTTGTCTTTCGACATTAAATCATGGAGTTGATGGGTCCAAACTCCAGGATTGGTTTTACCCCAAGTTAAATCGTCTAACTTGAGTGTGGCATTATAGTTGAGTTGTCGAATGTATGGCAGTTTGCAACTAATCATAGGAACAAATCTGTTGCTTTCATTCCATCCACTGTCTAGTACACCTTCGATATGTTTGATATCAAAATCTAATGTAACCCAGTAATCTTCTGCCAAACAACCATTAATAACTACATCCCACTCGCGGTATTCATGAAATGTATTATCTTTTGGATTAAAACTTTGACTTGTTCCAAAGTAGATATGTTTAATGCGTTTAGACTCATCTAAGTATGCTTGAGTATCATTGGCAATACGCAAAATATCTTCTAATGGCGGCGTACCTACAACAAACAAAGTATACATACCATAACACGCAGTATGTTCTACTTCATAGCCTGTAAAATAAACGACATCTTGTCGTTCTTCTGTATTCAATCCCATACGATGTAACCTCTGCTGTATCCGTTTGGACGATCCATACCATCCGCAAACGCTTGTTGCCATCCTATGTTTCTATTATACGCTTGAGTCCAGAACTTGTCAACACTTAATTGTCCATTTGTGATCATACTTTCTGCTACCTGCATCGCCAAATAAAACTTATCGGTTCTTGGACTTGGAAATACCATAGTGCAGGCTTTCCAAAGTAGATTAGAAAAATCAGTAGTTACTTTCTTTTGAGCACCAAAAATAACAATAGCTTCGTTTCGAACAATGGGTCGATCAAACACATCAGTGCCACTACTCAAATCGATAATAATATCGAATTCGCCCGTGTATGTTTGGACTAATTTGTCGCCCCAAAGATCTCGATTGCTATTGCCGACTACAGTAATATCTCGAGCCAATATTGGTTGACTTGTGATAGTATTATACGCTACCCAGGCGAGGAATCCACTGCCCAAAATTAATACTCGTGGACTTTTCTTTTGTTGTAATAAATCTAACTTTTGATAAATCAAGTTAATACCGCAGGCTACTGGTTCTAGAATATATTTAGGATTAGCTTCAGGAACCTTGACATATTCTTTGTTCTTTACATTGTAATAATCTGCGTATGCTGGTTCACCACGAGTGGCAACAATGTCTCCAACTTTGACATCGATTTGATTAATGCCAATTTTTGTAACAATGCCAAGACCTTCGTGTCCCTGCATAGACAATGGCAGCGGGCCAAAATCACCATTCATCATATCGATGTCACTACGACATACCCCTGTCATTACAGCTCGAACTTCAATCTCAGTGGCACTAGGTTCAGGCTTGTCATATTCTACTTCTTCAAAGCGGCCTTGACCTGTAGTTTGTAAACATCTTACTAGCATTCTATTCTCTTATGAATCCAAAAATCTTGTAACATCTGTTGTTTCCAGAATTCATCATTCTTTAGATTTTTAACAGCATCTCGAATCATTCTTTGATAGGCATCTTCAGGACACAGCCCTAGTTCAACGACTTTCTTTTTACCAGTTTTAAGTACAAAGGTTATTTCTCTTTTATCATATTCCATATTACGCCAGTTAGATAAAAGATCAAATGTTCGACCATTGTGTTTGAATTTTAATCTAAAAAAATCATCAACATCGTATACACCATCTTCTTTAACAACACCATAGTCAGTTTTTGTTAATTCTTCTAACTGCCAGTTTTGTTTAATATAGCGGTCGTCTTCGTGAGTCATTAAGTATTCTGGTTCAAAAGCAATAAACAAACTTAACAAGTGTGGCATTAAGTCTCGACTAACACCGCCATAAGCCAGTTCTTTTGTAGTAAACCAAGTACCTGGATTAGGCACACGATCCTTGTTGATCCAATCAATATAAACAGCGTCGGACTCTTGAGCAAGTTTTTGCATTTGTTTAATGTTCTTACGCCACATATTGTTCTTAACCATCATGAAGCGTGTGGCAGGAAAGTCGCCGATAAGTTTTAACCAACTATCGGCATCTTGAACTCCTGGCTTTTCGATAAACACAATTCTACTAACTGGAGCAAGTTGTCTAGCAATAAACTCGTGTGTAAAGTTTGGTGTACAAATGTGTACAGTGTCAAACATACGGCATTCGGCAATAGCATCTTCCACACTGGTAAAATCTGCTTTTTTATTAGGATCGGAATCTACAGTAATAATGCCGTGCCCGAGTTTATCTAGCACAGTGGCATATAGATTGCCGATTCCCATTCCTACTATTAAACTAGTTTTCATAATTCCAAATCGTCTAACTTGCTTTCATCTAACTCAGGCATAGCAAATACATCTGATACAGACTTATCAATTACTGGCACTTCGACTTCAAACAAATTGTTAAAATTGTTTTGTGCAGGACCGCCGCGTAGTCTAGAACCTTCTAAACTACGTAAGAATCCAATGCCTTTATCAATCATAGCAAATGCTTCGTCTTTAGTTTTTGTATTAAACAATTCTTCTACAAATCTGTCAAAATACAAAATACTACGTGGAACCCAATCACTGTATTCATCACTATTGATATTTTTAGAATCTAACTTCTTCCAATGTGTCCAGTCTGGTTTATGTTTAGCACGTTCGACGTCCATTAAATGATTAGCACGTTGTACAGCAACAATGTGTTGATATACATTATGACCCATCATAAGGGCGTAGCTAAAACTATCCCAAGATGTGCGACCTTCCTTGCCGATTTTGTTTAACATGCCAGGAGCATAATAACAAATATCACCCATTGTTAGCCTGCGGCCGAATTCACTTTCCCATGGGAATGGAATATCTGATTCTGCGAGTGCTTTATTGTCTGGCGCCTTGTCCATAATAACGCTCCACCTTTTTGTGGTGTGTTGTGAGTTTGTGTAGACGAGCCCGTAGGCTGTGGCGACAAACGGTGAGGCGCAGTCAAAAGATATGGTAATTTCTTCATTGATATGTTTCCTAATCTGTCGTTGAATAGATGTTAGATAGCAAGCCCAATCTAACTGTGCGGTGCCCAAAAAGTGCATCCAGTTTTTGCCTTTCAGCAAACCATCTTCTCTCATCGTCATTAGACGTTTAAGAGTAATATCCATTTTACACATATTAGCGCCACCCATAGCCCAACCTTCTGCGGCCTTATCACCCCAGATAGCAGGATTGCTATATTCTTTAACGCCAGCATACCATTTTTCAGCAGTTTCCCAATCGCTGCCTTGAAGAACATTTAAGAACTTGGTCTTACCTTGACGATTAGACAAAAAGTAATCGTTATTAAAACGAGTCTTATCTAAACAATCGTCAAATGTTTTTAGTCCAGTCTTATGTGTATGATTTTCATCACAGGCCCAAGTAGGAACGTCCAGCATCATTGACCAATCGGCTGTTTGTTCCAACCAATCTAAAATCTGTTGACGAACATAGTTAGCCTTGGGCCCTTCAAAATCTAACCAATCGAATTTCAAAACACCTTTACCAATCTGGAATCCGCCTGAATCGCCTAACACCATAGTATTAGCACGGTCACGTTGTTGTACCATGCTTTCTTGTGTTTGACTCTTTGCCAAATCAAGTTGAGCATGACCAGCAGAATACAAACTATATTTGTAATAGAAGTATCCTTCTTCAGGATTAAGAAAGTTCATACCTTCAATACCGCGATCAAACCCTTTAGGAATACGATCTTGCGGAACAAATTCTTCCAAACGTTGTTTAGAAATGTATGTGCTGTAAAAACTACTAATGGCTGGCAAATAGACAGCGTAGTCTCTCTGGTAGGGGGTTAAATCGACTGGTGGTTTTTTCATACTGGTTGATATTGTATTTCTTCTTGCTTTACTAGTATAGCAGTTACTTCTAGTTGTTGTCTAGCTTTATGGAGATTTTCCTTGGCTGCTATAATCGCAGGGTGATCACTTTGTTCCCATTCTCGTTCTTCGTTCATTCGTTTAATAGCCCAATCTATTGCTGATTCAGCTTGAAAATTTATGCCAATCTCCGGAATGGCTCCAATAATTGTCATCCAGCTACTACCGTCATAGACTTCAAAACTGGACCCGTTATAACGAACCATGCCTGCACTGGGATTACTCATGTTGACGTAAGGGGTATTCGAATATCCAGCATGGACATAGATATGCCTGCCGTGTGCTTTAATCCCATTATGCATATTAAACTCCTGCTGGAATAATGTATTTGTAAGTTGCAATTCCGCTATCTAATTCGATTTGCATTGCACCACCATTACTAAAACTAACTTTAGCATTGTTGGCATCAGCAATCTTCAAGATGCTTAGTACCGCACTTACTGGATAAGTCCACGCCTTGGTTAACTTGCCGGTAACGTCTGTAGCGAATACAAACTCACCAGCGTGACTGCTTTGATCACCGAATGTAAAAATCAATTTATTATCTTCAGTTTTGGCTAAGAAACTTGTGTGTTCTGTATTAGCACCTGCTTGGAATCCAAAACGTTGAATAGCACTGACAGTGGGAGAAATAGTAACGTCCCAGTTTGCACCTTTGAATTTAACAGTTTTTAATTTTTCATTGATAACATCTTGATTCATAAAACGATAGTCGTTTTTAAAGTCGCCATCTTTGTTTTCAAAATGCAACCCTAATGGAATGTCTTCACCGTTACGTGTTCCAGTGACAACTTCAATTTTAGCATCTTCTTGGTATTCCTTACCTTCGATTAGATAACGAAGTTTTTCTAATTGAGGCATACCAAACGTACCGATTAATTGCGGTTGTGGGTCTGCGGTTTCGGCATACAAAATAACAGTTTTGTTTTCTTCAATACTGTCGATTAATGTTTTGTCTTGTGTACCTGTAATCTTAACGATGTTTAGGAAACCTAGTTTTTGTGTATGAGCTACGATGTCTTTAAGTAAGTCTTGCATGATATAAATCCTTTGTATAAGTTTATTTAGGTCGAGATGTAAAGTCAATGAATAATTTATTCAAATGTAAACAATGAATTAAATGTATTGGTCTCGGTAGTAGAACTTAAATCCCACTCCAATACACCTATAAGGTTTTCGATCTTGTTGTTGATAATGGTTGCCTCCATTTCAGCATGATCAAATGGCAGTTCTTGGAACCACTTGGGCAATCGTAGTTCGTCAACTGGGTAAGCAATACTAGTAAATCCTAACGGATTTGGACGCATCTTACAAACAATAACTTTCATACCGTCGACAATTTGTTGACTATATTTGTCGTTATTCATACGTTTTAATGTATTCCAATTAATACTAGCACGAACGTGTCCTGGCATATTGGCCTTGCCAGCTTTCTTTTCTTTTTCTTGATATTCAGCAATATTGTTGGCACGTTTAGGTGAACCTTTTTCCCATCCAGGACGAGCTTTAAATTCAGTGCGGAATTCGCTAATCATATCTAGAATCTCTCGTTCTTCGCTACCATTCAGTACCTTGGTAAGAACTTCTTCCAAAAATTTCTGCATAAATTCCGGAGTATCACTGCGTTTCAAATCCAATCCCATGGCCTTGATCTTGCCAGGTTTACCGTCTATGTCACTGCGTTTGCCTTCCTTATCATAATACAATACAGCATAACGCTTCTTAGTAATAAACAGGCCTTTGATAGCAACAATTTCTCGACCAGCTTTAATAACTTCACCTCGCGACTTTGGACAGTGATGTGCATTTAACATATGTTGAGGGAAAGTGCTATTCACTTCGTCGGCAATGGTATCATAC
>Ga0208253_1000769_pt1 | contig 12065 bp, 13 predicted proteins | sample CryBogCBE10Oct08_FD_184573 | JGI IMG/M metagenome (GOLD analysis project Ga0208253, IMG submission 184573) | Freshwater microbial communities from Crystal Bog, Wisconsin, USA - CBE10Oct08 (SPAdes) | ecosystem: Environmental > Aquatic > Freshwater > Lake | place: Crystal Bog, Wisconsin, USA...
TAATCGTTCCGTGCATGGTGAAGATTTGGTTGTACTGCTCTGTGCTGAGGAATTGAAGGCCTGGGCGAGCTAGCTCAGCGCGCAAGAGAAGGGCAAGAATTCCAGCGATAAGGAACCATGAGAACGATGTGATGAGGTAGAGATAGCCGATCGTCTTGTGATCGGTTGAGGTAATCCATTTTACAAAGAGGCGACCCTTCGACTCTTTACGTGGCGCCACATACGAGTTGATTGGCGCTGTGCGCTCTGCATAGGTTGTCATTGTTATGCCGCCTTCAGTGTAGAGAGGTAAGCCTGATAATCAGCTGGTGTTACAACTTTTACCTTAAAGAGCATCTCTGAATGGTTACGTCCGCAGAGAATGTTGCAGCGGCCAGGGAATGTTCCAAGTTTCTGCGCCGCAAATTCAAGATGGTTTTTTACATGTGGCAGCGTTTGCATTTGAATCATAAAGGCCGGAATCCAGAACCCGTGGACAACGTCATTTGAATCAAGTGTGAATCGCACCTTCTCCCCTAGTGGGAGAACCAAAGTAGGTGGCTGCGCGGGTGTGCCAGTAACAGTCGTGTTTGGTCCGGTGCCGGCATCGTCATAGGTAAATTGCCATGACCACTGGATTCCCTTGACCTCAATGTTGTGAGGAGCAGCGGCCGCTGAATCAACATGGGTGATCTTCGATTCGGCACGCGCTGTGTACCCGAAGAGAACAAGAACAATGACAAAGGCGATCGCAGTAAGCGAGAGTTCGACCTTGTTGTTATGGCTGAATTGACGAGGAAGCGCATCGCTCTTTCGACGATTAAAGATCACTGGATAGAAGATCGCTAGCGCCGTAAGAACACCCACGACAGCAGCAGCAATCCACGCACCCTGCCAGAGCGGCAGAGTTGTGTCATTGACCGAAGAGACTCCCTTGTCATATCCCAAGCCAGAGATGTTCTTTGACTGGCAGCCGGTCAGCAAGAGGGCGAGGCTTGAGCCTGCGATGATGAGTGCAGCTTTTCTCGCTACGGAAGGGCGCTTATGCATGGGGGAAGTTTATCGGGGTAACTCGCGCTCTGCTCTCGGCGAGGGTAGCGTTCGAACTATGGGTTCAGTCACAGCGATCTTCACCGCCGAGAACCACATTCACCCTGCCGCCGAGGCGATTCTCAGCGAGTCGATCGCCCAAGGCTGGTCCGATCTAACCAAACTCCACCACCCCTCCCGCCGATTGGCGCAACTCCTTTCAGAGGCCCGAACGAGCTTCGCCACATCTCTCCGGGTTCCTTCTGAGACGATCCACTTCTTGGGCGAGTCGACACTCGGATTTCATCTTGGAATCAATGGTTTTCCGAAAGATGGAGATCTCTTTATCCCTTCAACCTCAAGACAGGAGGTTTTCGCTGCGATTGCTGGCCGACCAGCTAAGGAACTTCCTGTGGATATCAACGGAAGGTGGGATCTTCCTGACGGTCAGCGAGAAGACCTTCTCGTCCTCCAATCAGTGAACCTGGAGACAGGAGCCATCGCTCCTAACGTAGCCACCTTCCCAGGCAGGGTCTTTGTCGATGCAACTGCTGATCCACTCAGCAGGCTCCCTGAAAATTGGTCGGCCACTCTCTGGGACTCGACAAGTTGGCAGGGACCTCGAGGGCTAGGAGTCTTTGCCCTCCGGGACCACGCGAATTGGAAAAATCCACTGCCACATATTGACCAGCGGGTAGTTCCTGGTGGAGTTAATCCCGCGCTCGTGATCGCAAGTGCTATTGCTTTGGAAGCGAGTACCGCTGACCGAAGAGCTTCAATAATCAACATCGAGGAGTTCAATTCCTACATCAGGAGCTACCTCGCAACAGAAATCGGTGATGTGGATATAGCTTCTCCTGTAAATGGCGCTGCTCACCTGCTTTCATTCTCTTTTCTCTATGTTCAAGCCGAACAAATCGTCAACGGTATGGAGCAGAGAGGATTCGCTATCGATTCTGGATCTGCTTGTATTAGTGCCAACATTGAGGCGAGTCATGTCCTTGCTGCGATGGGCCGATTGACCCATGGAAATATTCGTATCCATTTATATCCTTCAACGACGCGTGACGATGTTGAGGGCCTACTCAAAAATCTCAAAGATTTAGTGCTTGAACAGCGGAAGTCGCTATGAAAATTGTCGATGCCCTTGGAAAACTCTGTCCACAGCCGATCATCGACCTTGCGCACCAGGTAAAAATTTCGCATAGTGGCGAGATCATTCATCTATTAAGTGATGATCCTGCGACATGGGCAGATTTACAAGCCTGGTCTCGCATGACGGGCCATCGATCAAGGATGATTGAACCTACGAGATTTGAGATTGAACTTTAATTTCTTACAAGCCTTGAGTAATGAGAAGTTAGCCAACGAGTCGGGGTTTAATCTTGCTCGCAACCTCTGTTGCGGCTTCTTCCCCATAACTCTCTGAAAATCTTGACATGAAATCATTTTCATCGAAGCGGTATTCCTGAGTACCCACAGTCTCTAAGCAGTAGGTTGCAAGCATCGAACCTAATTGGGCGCTCCGTTCATGTGAGAATCCCCAGGAGATTCCAGCTAAGAAACCGGAGCGGAAGGCATCACCCACGCCAGTTGGATCAATCTTAGTTCGCTCAACGGCGCATGGAACCTTGATCGTCGGCTTGCCATGCTCTTCAATACGTGCGCCATGCGAACCGAGCGTCACAACTCGAACCTCAACTTCATCAAAGAGCTCTTGATCGCTCCAGCCCGTCTTTTGAAGTGTAAGAGCTAGCTCATACTCATTCATCAATAAGTACTTAGCGCCACGAACTAGATTTTTGATCTCTTCACCATCCATGCGAGCAAGCTGTTGAGACGGATCAGCGGCAAATGGAATGGCAAGATCTCTTGCGGCTTGAGAGTGACGCAACATCGCAGCGGGATCATCTGGTGAAATCACTAACAGGTCGAGCCCACCTACTGAGTGAGAGATCGGCGCGATCTCAATCTCTCGAGCTTCGCTCATTGCACCAGGAAAGAATGAGGCGATTTGGTTAAGGGATTTGTCAGTAGTGACCATAAATGTTGCAGTGTGAAGGCTCTTCGAGATCTGCGCATAGGTGGTGTCAACTCCGTGCCGAGTGAGCCAAGCATCGTAATCTGCCCAATCCTTGCCAACTGCAGCGATCAAAATTGGATTGAGGCCGAGTACGCCCATACCGAAGGCGATATTTCCAGCTACTCCCCCACGCCTGATCTCAAGGGTGTCGACCAGAAACGAGAGCGAGACCTTTGCTAGAGAACCTTCAACAAGTGAATCTGTGAACTCACCCGGGAAGGTCATCAAATGATCGCGACCGATAGAACCTGCAACACCAATTTTCATAGGTGAAAGGTAATCGGCGAATCAGGATTTAGCGGAGATTAGTTAAATGAATCGCCGCAGGCACAAGAACCTTGCGCATTTGGATTGTCGATTGTGAACCCTTGTTTCTCGATGGTGTCAACGAAATCGATCGATGCTCCCATGAGATAAGGCGTGCTCATCTTGTCTGTGACAACCTTGACGCTGCCAAACTCGGAGACGGTATCGCCTTCAAGGGCACGATCATCAAAGTACAACTGATAGCGAAGTCCAGAGCAGCCTCCTGGTTGAACAGCAACGCGGAGAGATAGATCGGTACGTCCCTCTTGTTCCAACAAAGCAGCAACTTTGGTTGCAGCAACATCGGTAAGGAGGATGCCAGTAGCGGTGCTCTGGATTGAAATGTCTGTCGTTGTCTCAGTGCTCATAAGCCAAACTTTACCCCTAAGATCTCGTTATGACCTCTCCACTCACGGATCTGCTCCTTATGGGGCGTGAGCGAGATCTCGCCAGCGAACGCGGTGTCTCCTGTGATGGTGAGCTGCCCCCGGCCAGTGACCCACACCTCGTGGAGCGTGCCCGGGCGGCCCGAAAGGCGCTTGGCTCACGGGCAATGATCCTTGGCCACCACTACCAACGTGATGAAGTGATCGAGTTCGCCGATATCACTGGCGACTCATTCAAACTCGCCCAAGCAGCGGCCTCAAACCCAGAGGCAGAGTTGATCATATTCTGTGGTGTTCACTTTATGGCCGAGAGCGCCGACATTCTTACCACTGAAACTCAGAAGGTGATTCTTCCTGACCTCGCAGCGGGATGCTCAATGGCCGACATGGCTGCTGCGAATCAAGTCCAAGCAGCCTGGGCGGTTTTCGAAAAGCTAGGCATTGCCAACCGAACCATACCTATTACTTATATGAACTCAACAGCGGCGATCAAGGCTTTTACTGGTGAACATGGAGGGGCTGTCTGCACCTCGTCGAATGCCGAGCGAGCAATGTCCTGGGCCTTCGATAAGGGCGAGAAGATCTTCTTCCTACCGGATCAGCATTTGGGAAGAAATACCGCGGTTCTCAAACTCGGTCTATCAATAGACGATTGTGTTGTGTGGAATCCCTGGAAGCCCAATGGAGGATTAACTGACCAGCAATTGCTCGAAGCAAAAGTTATTTTGTGGCGAGGACATTGCTCTGTACATGGTCGATTCTCACTTGAGAATATCAACGATGTGCGAACTCGTGTAAATGGCGTAAATGTTCTCGTTCACCCAGAATGCCAACACGAAGTTGTCTCAAACGCAGATTTCGTAGGAAGCACTGAATACATCATCAGAACCATCGAGAACTCGGCTCCTGGCAGCAAATGGGCAATTGGAACAGAGCTCAACCTTGTACAGCGATTGGCACGCACTTATAACGACAGAGAGATCCTCTTCCTCGATAAAACCGTCTGCTACTGCTCAACGATGAATCGAATTGATCTCCCCCATCTTGTCTGGGCGATGGAGACGCTCGCATCCGGGCGCCTGGTTAATCAGATTCGCGTCGATTCGGCGACTACTCACCATGCGCGAGTTGCGCTCGATCGGATGCTAGCCCTACCGTAACCTCATGAGCGAAACCAGCGATAATAAAAAGGGCAAGGCGACTCCTAAGCGAAAAGATGCGCAGGCGCGCACCAAAGTGAATTCACTTGCTCCATCAACGAGTAAGGAAGCAAAAGCTCGCGATCGCGCGATGGAGAAGAGTCGTCGTGTCGAAGTTCGTGCGGCCTTTATGCGGGGCGAAGAGAGCGCACTACCTGCTCGAGATCGCGGTCCAGCCAAGAAATGGGTACGTAATTACATCGACTCTCGCCGCACAATCGGCGAGTACTTCTTGCCAACCATCATGCTGGTCTTGGTCCTCACTGTTATCCCAGTGAAGGGCATTCAACTACTTGCAATTCTCTTCATGTATGCCGCCATGCTCTACTCGCTCGTCTCGGCATTCTTTATGAGCCGCACCATCAAGAAGTTAGTCGCTGAGAAGTTCCCTAATGAGCCACTCAAGGGAATCGGAATCTACGGATGGCTCCGTTCAACTCAGATGCGCCGCATGCGTGCACCTGCACCACAGGTCAAGCGCGGCGATACCTTCTAAATCCGCCCTTTAATTGACGGGGGTTATTGCGAGGCACTAAGCGCGAGGGTTTGGGCTCTCGGTCTTTGCTGGATTCTTCTCAGGAAGATTTCCTAGCGCAGCATCGATTGCTTTGAGAGTCGATGCATCAAGTTTAATTCCGGATGCTTTTACATTGTCCTTTACCTGGGAAGCCTTCGTTGCTCCCATAATGACAGATGCGACGTTCTTATTCTGCAACGCCCAAGCAAGTGCAAGTTGCCCCATTGAAAGATCTAGAGATTCCGCAATCGGCTTCAATTTCTGAACTGTTGTTAATACATCTTCATTCATCCAGCGAGAGATCATTGCGGAGCCGGCTTTATCGCGGGCACGTGAACCAGCAGGCGCCTTCTTGCCAGGAAGGTACTTTCCTGTAAGAACGCCTTGAGCCATCGGTGACCAAACGATCTGACTAATACCTTCCCGCTCGCAGAGAGGGATTACCTCACTCTCGATGACGCGCCACAACATTGAATACTGAGGTTGACTTGAGACGAAGCGATCAAAGTTATTCTCTTTTTGATATTTCAAAGCTGCGGCAATCTGAGGAGCACTCCATTCAGAAAAACCGATGTAATGAACCTTTCCTTGGCGGATCAAATCTTCAAAGGCCCGAAGTGTCTCCTCAAGAGGTGTCTCGTAGTCAAAGCGGTGTGCCTGATAGAGATCGATGTGATCTGTCCCGAGGCGCTTGAGTGATGCATGTGCTGATTCCATGATGTGCTTACGAGAGAGGCCGCGATCATTCTTGCCGGTACCTGTTGGCCAGTAAACCTTCGTGAAGAGTTCATAGGATTCTCGCTTGACGCCCTTTAGCGCCTTACCGAGAACGGTCTCCGCCTTAGTGCCAGCGTAGACATCGGCAGTATCAAAGGTGGTAATCCCACAGTCGAGCGCAGCCTTTACGCAACTGAAGGCCGCCTCTTGCTCAACCTGATTTCCGTGAGTAATCCAATTTCCATAAGAGATCTCTGAGACATACATTCCGGTGTTGCCAAGGCGACGATATTCCATGGTCAGGAGAGTACCCTTTTGATATGAAGATGCCATCCCTTTTTGGATCATTAATTGCCCTGAGTACCGGACCTTTCACAGCTATCGCTGCGCGTGCCGATGAAGGTGGACCTGGACCGCATATCCACGAAGAGAGCCATGGACTTGAGGGTCTGCCGATCGTGATCATTATCGCCGCGCTCATCATCGCGGTGGGACTCGCCTATGGAATTGGCAGACGTTCTCAAAAATAGCGCTTTACCCCTGCTAAGTTTTACCCACTCGCACCATTGGTGAGAGTGTTCTTATCTAGAGCGAAGTTCGGTGAAATCCCGACGCTGTCCCGCAACTGTAAGGGTCTTCGAAAGAAGTACTTGAGCCAGGTCGCCTCTCGATATGAACGAAATATCCGACCTCGGAGGAAGGTCGGGCCTTTCATGAGCATCACTCTTATCGAGTTGCTCGTCGAATAGCCCCCTTTCTCCCTCAGACTCTTTGAGGGAGTTTTTTATGCGTATCAAAAGTTCGATCGTTTTAGCGCTCACATTGGTGACGGCATCCGCCCCAATTGCGACGGCGGCTCAACATCAACCAACTCGAATTGTTTCGCTCTCACCGAGTGCGACTGAAGATCTCTTCGCTATCGGTGCAGGTAAGTCAGTGATTGCAGTTGATTCACTCTCTAATTTCCCTACATCCGCACCGATCACAAAGCTCGATGCCTTCACACCCAATGTTGAAGCAATCGCCAAATACAAGCCAGATCTCGTCATCCTTCAGTCATCCGCAACAAAGGCAGCTTCGGTAAAAGCTGCCCTAGAGAAGTTGAAGATTAAGGTCTTCTTTGAGGTGACCCCATCTGATATCACTGGCGCCTATGCGGAGATCAATGCCCTGGGCACAGCAACTGGAAATGCAACGAAGGCGGCAAAGGTAGTTGCAAATATGAAGAGTGCCATCGCAAAGGCTATTGCAGCCGGAAAGCGATCTGCACCAATGGCCATCTTCCACGAAGTTGATAACACCCTTTATTCGGCAACGTCGAAGACATTTATCGGCAGGGTTTACGCCGATTTCAATACCACTAATATTGCCGATGCTGCTGATACTGCTGATAGTTACGGGTACCCACAGCTAACCAACGAGTATGTACTCAAGGCAAATCCTGCTGTGATCTTCCTTGGTGATGGTGAGCCAGTTGCAAATGTCGCAGCCCGAGCAGGCTGGAACTCAATCGCAGCCGTCTCTGGAAATCACATCATTGAGCTCCCTGCGGATATCCCATCACGATGGGGGCCACGCCTCGTGAACTTCTACCAGTTTGTTTCAACCACGCTCGCCGCGATTAAGTAAAGAACTACAAACATGAGCACCTTCGAGAAGTCACCAAAGTCGCATGGGATAACCCCAATGTGGAATTGGCGTATCACTGCCGCCACTGCGGCTTTGGTACTTCTCGTGGGTCTTGCGGCAATTAGTTTTGGACCGATCAATTTGAGCTTTGCACGAATTGTGAAATCACTTCTTGGGATTCATGGTGGTCTTACAGGACAAGATCGCACAGTGCTGATCGATCTCAGACTCCCCCGCGCTATTTTGGCGGCACTTGTAGGGGCTGCTCTTGCATCGAGCGGGGCGGTCTATCAATCTGTATTTAGAAACCCGCTAGCAGATCCATATCTTCTTGGGGCTGCGAGCGGTGCTGGACTTGGCGCAACAATTGCAATCACCAATACTCATGGTGATATCTACCGATTACTCCCTATCTTCTCCTTTGTTGGCGGCACTCTCGCGGTCCTGACCTCATTCTTCATATCCGGCAAATTCTTTGCCGAACCTCAATCACTGCTGCTTAGTGGAATTGCGGTTGGATCCTTTGCGACCGCGATTCAAACCTATCTCCAGCAACGACATAGCGCCTCCCTGCGACCGGTCTATTCATGGATTCTCGGAGAACTGACCGTTGCGAATTGGCAGATCGTCACGTGGTCTTCTGTCTATATCGTCATGGCAATAGGCATCCTCTTGCTAGTCTCCAAGCAACTTGACGGTTTGCTGCTCAGCGATGAAGAAGCTTTCTCACTCGGTATCAATCCGAACCGCCTCCGAGTCATTGCCGTTGCCGCAGCAACCCTGGCAACTGCTACCGCGGTCTCTGCATCGGGTCTCATCGGATTTGTTGGCATTGTTGTCCCACACTTAGTTCGCGGAATTACGCATCGCGTGACGAATCGAAACCTCCTTACTGTTGCGCTTACTGGTGCCGCATTCTTGATGCTTGCCGATCTGGGAGCTCGTACGCTCTTATCCCCTGCCGAACTTCCAATCGGAGTCATCACAGCATTTGTAGGCGCTCCATTCTTCTTGATAGTCCTTCGACGACGTAGAACGGTTTACTCATGATTCTTGTAGAGCGCCTTGATGTCACCTTATCTGGCAAGAAGATTCTCAACGATCTCTCGCTATCAATCCCGGATGGTCTCTGGAGTTGTCTAGTAGGACCAAATGGCGCAGGAAAGACCACGCTCCTCAAAGTGCTCCTCGGCAATACGCCATATTCCGGTTCGGTAACGAGCAATGGTGAAGAAGTTTTTAGAAGCCATCAACGCAACGTTGCCTTCGTCCCCCAGCAACCGCACATCCCCCAAGGAATAACGGTTGCAGAGTATGTAACCCTCGGCAGAGCGAAGAAGGATGGTTGGGGCAACGAGAGCAACAAGAGTCGTGCGCTGGTCGCAGAGGTCTTGGAACTCACTCATCTCTACGGAATGCACAAGCAACTCGTCTCCCATCTTTCGGGTGGAGAGATGCAGCGAACGCTGATCGCCAGAGCGTTGGCACAAGAGCCCGAGCTCATCCTCCTCGATGAACCCACGAGTGCTCTCGATCTGCATCATCAGATTGAAGTTCTCAATAATTTACAATTTTTGCAAGAGCGTGGAGTCACTATCGTCTCGACGATGCATGACATCACACTCGCTGCCATGTACGCCGATCGGCTCATTGTGATGCAAAGTGGTCGGGTATTAGCAGAAGGACAAGCCCAGGAAATCATCCACTCTGCAGAACTGCGTCAGGCATTTGATGACCGTATCAATGTCTTCACGCTCGACTCTGGTCGACCAGTAATCGTTGCTAAGAAGGATGAACGATAGTTTTAACGAACGTGAGACTCTACAAATGGGAGTTTCACAACCTCGACCTCGCTCAATCGCCCGCGAACATCAATGTAAACTCGGTCTCCAATTTTTATAGTTGGGTCCAATAGCGCAAGGCCAATTCCGACTTTAAGCGTCGGTGAGAAAGTTCCACTCGTCACAACCCCGACCGGATTACCATCTCGGAGTACCGACATATCGGCGCGAGGGATTCCACGGTCGAGCGACTTAATACCCTTGAGCGAACGCTTCACACCACTCTCTTTCAGAGCTGCAAGCGCAGATCGTCCTTTGAATATGGGTTTCGCAAGAACAACTGCCCAAGCCGCACCTGCCTCAATGGCGGCAATGTCGAGGGATAACTCGTGCCCGTGGAGCGGATAGCCCATCTCAGTACGCAACGTATCTCGAGCGCCAAGTCCGCATACTCGCCCATCAACCTTCGCAATCGCATCTACGAGTAGGTTCCACAGCGGTAGCACTTGATCCCAGGCTGGCACTAACTCAAAACCATATTCACCGGTATATCCGGTACGACAGATAATGATCGAACCTAACTCTGTATGCCCCGGAATCACCCCTTCGGAAAATGCCATGTAATCGAAGTCAACTGAGATTCCTAAAGAGGAAATTATTTGTTGAGAGAGCGGACCTTGTAGTGCCAGAACTCCGTAATCGTGATGAGCGCCAACGATGGAGACCCCAGCAGGAGCATCGGCCTGAAGTGTGCGAACCACTTCGGCGCAATTGGACGCATTAGGAATGAGGAATAGATTTTCAGCGCTTCGTCGGTAGACGATGAGATCATCGATTACGCCACCTTGATCGTTGCATATCAGGTTGTATTGAGCGCTACCGTCTTCAATTCGGTTGAGATCATTGGTCAGGATCGAGTTGAGATATTCCAATGAGCCCGGACCTTCGATCTGAATCTTTCCTAAATGAGAAACATCAAAGAGGCCAACTCGCTCCCGCACCGCTGTATGTTCAGCAATGACTCCTCCAGGCGCTCCAGCCACAGTTCCGGATGGGTATTCAATAGGCATATCCCAACCACCAAAATCGGCGAGTTTTGCGCCAGCATCGAGATGCCATTGATGAAGAGGGGATTTCAAATCACTCATTACCGAAACCTAGCAAACAAGGTATTCCACGGATACTTGTACGAGAGTTGCAGGGCGAAAAAACTCCAGCAGTGATTAGATAGTCCAATGGTCTTACTGAAAAGCTCTCAAAAACCAACCTCTGAAGTCATCGTCGTGGGTCTCGCAGCTCGAGAGGGAAAACTCGTTGTCGAAAGTGGGGACTCTGGACTCAAAGAGCTAACCTATTTAACGCAACTGGCCGACTTGGGGGCGACGGGAGCTCGCGAAGAAGTAATCAAGATTCCGACCAACACCCATGCGACTCATCGACTCGTGGTCTTTACCGGGTTAGGAGAGGCTGCTGTCAGTTCAGAATATCCCCACGAGGTACTCCGTAGAGCAGCAGGGGCGGCAGTGAGATCCCTCGCTGGCAAGAAGAGTGTGGACTTTGCTCTTCCTCACAAGAATGCAGAAGGCTTCGCAGCAATATCCGAGGGTGTGGCACTTGGGGCCTATTCATTCAATGCTCATCGTGGCACATCTCGAGATGGTCAAAAACCACCTCTTGCTTCGGCGACGATCATCTCTAAGAGTGCGAACGAAGCCCTATCAAAGAATTCGTTGAAGCGTGCGGCGCTCCTTTCAAAGTACGTTCACTTGGTTCGCGATCTGGTCAATACTCCAGCAAACCATCTCTCTCCTTCAGCCTTTGTTGCCACAATGAAATCAAAGGTGGCAGGACTTCCCATCAAAGTCGAAATCCTGGACGAGAAGGCGTTGAAGACCAAGGGCTACGGCGGTATTTATTCAGTAGGTCAGGGCTCAGCAAACCCTCCCCGACTTCTTCACATCTCATATTCCCCAACCAAGGCGAAGAAGAGATTCGCATTTGTTGGCAAAGGAATCACCTTCGATACAGGTGGTTATGCACTCAAGCCGGCTGCCGGTATGGATGCAATGAAGACCGATATGGCTGGTGCAGCTTCCGTCATTGCAGCAACCTTGGCGATCGCTGAATTGAAACTTCCAATCTCGATTCATGCATATGCCTGCCTTGCTGAAAATATGATCAGCGAGAACGCCACTCGCCCAGGGGATGTCATAACAACTCTGAGCGGGAAGACTGTGGAAGTTCTCAACCCAGATGCAGAAGGTCGTCTTGTCATGGCAGATGGGCTCACCCGTGCAGTTGCAGATGCTGAGAAGACTGGTGGCCTCGATGGTCTTATAGATGTCGCAACTCTTACAGGGGCTCAGATCATTGCACTTGGCGTGAGGACCGCTGGCTTGATGGGCAACAATGAAGAGTTCATCAATGAATTTATGGGTA